>Ga0334892_1002307_pt1 | contig 13860 bp, 13 predicted proteins | sample GraSluR3_MG_4_FD_207213 | JGI IMG/M metagenome (GOLD analysis project Ga0334892, IMG submission 207213) | Sludge microbial communities from methane-producing bioreactor in Wageningen University, Netherlands - Granular Sludge_15_04-R3 | ecosystem: Engineered > Bioreactor > Anaerobic >...
GTTTGGGAAGGTGACCGGGTGGTGGTGGTTTGCAAGCGCACACGACCGGGAGCGCTCTACGAGATGAATGATTTTATAGGCCAGAGCCTTCCAGTCAACGGAGGTTCATCCGGGCGCCTTCTGACGGCCTTTCAGGACCCCGAAGTCATCAGGGATATATTGGATAAAACCGAGCTCGAGAAGCGAACCCCTTATACAATTGCAGACAGGAATGAGCTTCTCAAGGATTACGAAAAAATACGAAAACAGGGATACTGTGTCGAAGATCAGACTTTCAGCCTCGGGGTGATGGGAATTTCCGTTCCGATCACAGACAAAAGCGGAGCCGTAACCGCCTGTTTAGCCATGAATGCTGAAAGGACAGACGAAAATATGAAAAAAGTCCCGGTCTGGCTTCAGCTGTTAAAAGACGCGGCAGATGAGTTCTCCTACAAACTGCAGTTCCGGCACTAGGTACCCTGATCAAGGTCTGAAATACCGATCTTGTAGTATTCGTGGTTCCCAAGGTCGCACCAAAGCAGGTCCCTCAAGGGTTTTCCGACTCCGGAGAGGAGTCGTATCGCTTCAGCGGCTTCGATGGACGCTATAAAAGAGGGAGTAAAGGGCGGATTACCCAGTCGGGTTTCAATGCCTTTATCGGCGCCTCCGAAAGCACCCCAGGGTGCACGATCTTCGGGAAAGAGGACGCATGCCTGCCCCCAGAAACCGCCGATGGCTCCGTGGACCATTGGTATGCCAAGTTTTCTGCAAGCTTCAAGGAGGACCGTTCGGGATGAGTTATTGTCCAGCGCGTCGACGGCGATGTCGCATTCCGAAAGAATAGATTCCGCATTTTCATCACTTAGCCGTTCGAAATGAGCGATGACTTCGACGACGCCATTTACAGATGTTACATGTGCAGCGGCGACATCGACTTTCCGGGCACCCAGCAGGTTTTCTCTGGAAAGAACCTGTCGGTTCAGGTTGTTATCGGTGAAGATATCGCCATCCACGAGGATGAGTTTCCCGACTCCGGCGCGCGCCAGAAGGTCGACGATAAGACCTCCCAAACCACCACAGCCTACCACGGCCGCAGTCGATGAAAGCAGCCTGGCCTGGCCCTCGAGACCAAGAGTTCCGACGGACCTTTCGTATCGGGAAGGGCAGACTCCCTGGCGGCAGGCCCATGCCTCCACCTCGCGAGGGACGACGCCATGGCTTTGCGCCAGATTCCTGCAATCTTTCCACGAAACGATCTTTTGCCCATCTTCGTTGATGCAGATTTTTCCCATAAGTTCCTGCTTCCATTTTTCAGACATAATATCCCTCCAAAGGGAAATTGACCTTTAGGGTCGAAAATGGCTTCCCATAGCATAACAGAACCCCGGTTGAAGCATGAACGAAATGACCCGGTCTGTCGGGAAGGCCCATTCTCATGTATGATGATTCAAGTACTCCGGATTGTCTAACGTTCAAGGCAGCTAGTGTTGAAAGGTTTTTCACGACGCAGGAAGAAGGTGGAAAATAATGATAAGGGTTTTTGTGTCCGGTGCCACCGGCAATGTGGGAAGCCAGCTTGTAAAGGCCATATTGAAAAGCGAAGATCTTGAACTTGCCGGCGGGTTTTGCGCGGAAGAAGGCGTGGAACTCGGAAGAGCTAAAAACGGCGAGCCAGTTTACGGCTCGAGCGATTTGGCGAAAGCGTTGGAAGTATCAAAAGCTGATGTGGTGGTCGACTTTACCTCTCCTCGCATAATTATGGAAAATCTGAAGATTTATGCCAAGGCAAAAATTGATGCCGTTATCGGGACAACAGGTTTTACCGAGAAAATGCTTGATGAAGCCAGGGAACTCGCAAGCGGCAGCAAGGTCCGTTGGGCGATTATTTCGAATTTCGGATTGGGAATCAATCTTCTGATTGATTTTCTGAAAAAAGCAAGAAAGCACTACCCATATGTCAGTGTAGTGGACAGGCATCCTGCGAAGATGGCCAACGCCCCCAGCGGTACTGCAGTGACCCTTGCGAGGGTTTTATCGGAAGGTCCAGAAGGAAGCGCGCAAAGCGCAGAGGTCATACCCGGCGTGTTGGGAGGAAAGGAGCAGGGCGTCCAGATTCTTTCCCAGCGGCTTTCCTACCCGGGTGCATACTCAGAACACGAAGTCCTCCTGGGGCGTTCCGACGAGATAATCAGGATCAACGTTCAGGATTTCTCCAGCCTCGTGTACGTGGACGGCGTTTTCCTGGCGCTCAGGAAAATCGGTGGTTTCCCATCAGGGACCCTTATAAACGATTTTTCGGTCTTCAGTGATTAGGCTCAAGTTTGGAAGTGCAAAAAAGGAGCTGACAGGATGACGGGACTACTTCATATGTTCCTGTTTGTAGTCATACTTTTTTCGGCCTTAATCCTTTACGCTTATTTTGACCACAAACGCCTGCGACGCAAGACCATCGGTTACATCCAGTCGAAACTGGGCCTTTACGGCGTAGATTTCGTTATAACGCGGTTTGTCCGAATGGCGGGAATCAAACGGGACGGTTCGGGTGAATTTATAGCCGTTTTCCCTGTACACGACCGGCATATGATTATCAGGGACTTTGAGCCTGGACGTTCTTTCGATGTCCCGCCGGATGGTGTTGTCCTTTCAGACGAAAACAGGAACATTTCCTGGTTTTTCCTCGAACAGAACAAGAATGTTTTTTACTCAAGACTCGAGGGGTTTATCCCGGACAGTGCAGGATATATAAGGCGTGGGGCGGGGAAGGTAGTCTTCGGCGCAAAAGAAATACCGGGCAGCATCAAGGACTGGTTTCTGGTGGACCCCTTAAACGAAAAGACGGCTTGGCTTATGATGGAAACAGGTATGCCACGACGGTACAAGGGTCTTCTTTTGGTACATGGATTTTCGCCCGAAGAAGGCGAGCTCCAGGACGAAGGCGGTCGTGTGATCCTTGTGGATGGGCCCAATGGCAAATTCGCACTTCGGGACGGCAATGACGAGCTTTTCAGGGTCTATCGTTTTGCCGACATCCTTACCTGTAGGACTGTGGCTGAAGAAGGAGACGAAGAAAAAAACGTACTGGAGCTCAAGATAGATGGCGAAAAGGGGCCCTGGATGTTTATTTTCTCCGATGCCGCAGAGGCGACGGAATGGTGCGAAAAATTCCTTGAAACAGCAGACAAGATGTGTGAAGTTGCTCCCCCACAAAGGGAATTCAAAAAGCTCGAGCCCGTACCCTTGGTTGATTAGGTGTTCGAGTTATCTTTGCGCGCTGATTTTTTCGTTGATCGCTTTTTACGTGTCTCCTGTTTAGATTGACGTTTCCTTATGTATATTGCCTTGTTGCCTGATTCGTCTATATTTCGGGCCTCGATGTCGAACATGTCCATGGCTTTTACGAGAGAACTGAGCTTTTTGTAGCCGTAGTTCCTGGAGTCAAAGGAAGGTGACTGGTTCGATATATGCTGTCCCACGCTTCCCAAAGCTGCCCAGCCTTCCTCGTTTGCGACCGCGTCGACGCTGTTTTCCAACAAGGCTACAAGCCTGGAGTCTTTTTTAAGTTCCCTGGTACCAAGCGGCCTTGTCGGAGTTTTCGAAGTATCCGCCTGGGTTTCCTCGGCTGCTTCTTTCATGAGTATCTCTGTATAGATGAACTTGTCGCAGGCGCTTACGAAAGCGTTCGGTGTTTTGGTGCTGCCGAAACCGTATACGGTTATACCGCCTTCCCTGATCCTCGTGGCGAGACGGGTAAAGTCGCTGTCGCTCGAAACCAGACAGAAGCCGTCGAAACGGCTGGAATAAAGCAGGTCCATGGCGTCTATAATCATGGCGCTGTCCGTTGCGTTTTTCCCTACAGTGTAATGGAACTGCTGAATCGGGTGGATGGCATAACTCAAGAGCACTTCCTTCCAGCCTTTCAGGTATGGCGAAGTCCAGTCCCCGTAAATCCTTTTCACGGAGGCAATACCGTATTTGGCGATCTCGGCAAAGAGGTTTTCCACGATTGAGGGCGAAGTGTTGTCCGCATCGATCAACACCGCCAGGTTTTGCTGCGTCCTGTTTTCATTGTTCATGGGTGCTTCCACCTTTCAGTCTTTTCGTCTTTCAGGCAAGAGACCGTTCGACTTGTTCGATAACTGCGTCGGCCAAAAGAGCCAAAAGCGCCGCGGCAACGGCGCCTTCGAGAATAATCGAAGGATTGTGACTTATCAGCCCCGAAACTATTGGGGCTCCCAAGCCTCCGGCCCCGATCGTTGCGGCGATTGTAGCCGTGCCGATGTTGATAACCGTGGTAATCCGGATACCGCTTATGATAACACGTAGTGCCAATGGAAGTTCTACCCCGAGCAAAAGCTGCCAGGGCCTCATCCCCATTCCTAGTGCGGCATCTTTCGTTTCGTCGGGAACCGATTCCAGTCCTGTTATTGTGTTGCGCAAGACCGGCATTATGCCGTAAAGAAACAGTGCCAGCATCGCTGGTTTGAATCCGAAGCCTGTTGCCGGAACGGCCAATGCAAGAACAGCTGCCGGAGGAAAGGTTTGGCCTACCGAAGAAAGATCGTCTGCTACAGGGCGAAAGGAGCGTCCGGTGCTGCGGGTTACGAAAATGCCAATCAGAACGCCTGCAAGTGTGGCCAGACCCGAGGCGACCGTTACCAGAACCAGGTGCTCCCACACCAGCCTTGCAAGGCTGGAACGTGTATATAAGTGGTTAGTCTCGCCGGGAAATAGAAACTTCAAAACCGTCTCCCAGGCGGCTTCCCAGTGAACCAGGACGACATAGGCCGCTACTGCCAGTAAAACAGGTATCCATCCGTGAAGTGATCTTTCTTTCATGGCCTTGCAACCTCCTCCCGCCCCCTTCTCCCCGGTCGGGCGATTCCCGTGAGCGCTCCAAGGAGGCCGTCGGCTGCAAGAGCGAGAAGGACTGTGGAAATGGCCCCCAAAAGGATAAGGTCGGGGGCTGCTTCACCAAGACCCTGAAAGATGAATTGCCCGAAACCTCCGGCGCCGATCAACGCTGCAACAACGGTGTTGCCAACGGTTTGTACGCCCGCTATGCGTATGCCACCGAGAATTACGGGAAGAGCCACGGGAAGCTCTACCGTTGAAAAAAGCTGCAGTCGGTTCATGCCCATTCCCTTGCCTGCGTCTATAATGGCCGGGTCTATTATTTTGAAGGCTGTATAGGTATTTCTGACGACGGGAAGGAGAGCATAGAGGCTCAAAGCGATCAAGGCGGGTGCAGAACCTGTTCCTCTGACGCCGATGCTTGCGAAGAACGGATACGTCCTTGAAAGCCAGGCTAAAGGAGATATGAGAAGGCCGAAGAGGGCCAGACTTGGTATGGTTTGCAAGGAATTTGTGACTGCAAAAATCCCCTTTTCAAAACTACTGCGAGTAAAGGCAACAAAGCCCAGCGGGACTCCGACAAGAACGGCAACCCCTACGGCAGAAGCTGACAAGAAAACATGAGCAACACCTTCCTGCCAGAAACGTCCGGATCTGTTTGCGTATTCCCGCATGATGGACAGACCGTCAAGCTGCCCGTAAAAAACCAATGCAGCCAAGGCGCACAATAATAAACCTGACAAGGCGCTTTTGAAAAACCTGTCCGGCAGGGTCGAACTTTCCGTTGAAAACACAACTGCGGAACCCAATATGCCCAGCCACGCACCGGTAGAAGGGAAAACCCTCGCCAGGGGCATGTCGGCAACAACTCGCTCAGCACCACGGCCGGCTAAAAAAACGTAAAGGAAAAGGGACAGGCAGGAGAGTAAAAGTAAAATTTTCTGCCTTGCCGGGGGTTTTAAAAATAAACCTGCGGCTGCCATACAAAGGTTTAAACCGATGACAGCAGCCGCTTCCGCAGGTTCCAAAATCTCAAAAGCCGAAATACCCGAAGCACCGGAAATCCTGCTGGGTCTTTTGGACATAAAATCCAGTAGTAAAAAACTTGCAATAGCGACGGCAGTTCCGGCAAATACCGGAAGACTCCGGTTGAAGGATCCTCCTCTGGTTTCGTTCATGACGTTGTTTTTTTGTGCAGTTCCTACGTCAGTTTATAAGATCTTGTTCCCGAAGGTATTCCTTTGCAACTATTGCAGCGTCGAGCCCTTCAACGGCGATTTTACCGTTGAGCCTCTGCAGGGTTTCTATATCCAGACTGGCGAATGCCGTTTCAAGGATTCCACGTATTTCCGGGTGTGCCTCCAGCACTGCCTTGCGAACTATCGGCGCAGGCTCATAGACCGGCTGGACTCCCCTTGAATCTTCCAGCACGACCAGGTCCAAAACGGAGATCCCGCCATCGGTACCGTAGGCCATGGCGAAATTGACTCCATCTGTTCCCAGAGAAGCAGCCTGTTCCGTTTGGGCCGTATTTCCTCCTGACAGGATCAAAAGCTGGTCTTTTTCGAGGCGGAAGCCATAAGCCTTTTCAAAAGCCGGCAATACATCCGGCCGGCTGGCAAACTCTTCAGAGCAGGCAAGCTTGACCTTTCCCCCCCTGTTTACGTAATCTGCGAAATCCTCCAGGGTCCTGAGGTTTTCCTTTTCGGCCAGATCGCGTCGGACGGCGATAGCCCAGGTGTTGTTGGCCGGAGCCGGCCGTAGCCATACAATGCCGTTTTTCTCCATGTCCAGGCTGGCCACGGTTTCATAGGCTTTTTTTGCGTCTTTCCAGATTTGCGGGTCTGTCCCCTCGAAAAAATAATATCCGTTTCCCGTATATTCGGGGTAAATGTCGATTTCTCCGGCGATAATGGCCTGTCGGACTACGTTGGTAGCTCCCAGGGATGTTTTGTCTTCGACGGCCAGACCGTGTTCTTCGAGCAGTAAAACTATAACCTGGCCCAGAAGGCTCCCTTCAGTATCGATTTTAGATGCGACGCGTATGGAATCCTGTGCTCCACCTGCCCGAGGGATTCCGACCGTGAAAACCGTAGCAATCGCAAGAATCGAAACAAGCGTTAGACACCAGTTTTTAAGAGACCTTTTCATTCCAGGCACTCCCTTCAAAATGTATCGGTCTTTTACTTACTTGTTTCCCGTACCTTTTCGGCATTTTAGCATTGTTTAACGTACTGTCAAATGCCGGGTCGGGGACGGGAATCGACAAAGAACTTTGGAAAACGAAAAGAAACGATCGCTGACTTCAAGCGCAGTTTGATTGCCCCATGTCTTGTGCGTATACTATTCTCTTGTGCCGGGAAGGAGTTTATTTATTATGGGTAGCGGTGCTTTCTTTGCGGTCTTAGTCTTTTTAGTTACCATAGCGGCAATTGCAACTGGCGTCAGGCACAGGAGTGTAGTGGCGCTCTTTGGAGCCGTTCTTCTCATGGTCACTCGCACCCTGCCTGCCGAAGAAGCTGTCCGCTTCATAGATTTCAACACCATAGGCCTTTTGATGGGTATGATGATCATCGTCGGATTGCTCTCAAGAACCGGCCTTTTCCAGTTTATCGCCGTCAAGACTGTTAAATTGACCCGCGGCAATGTCCCCCTGACATTTGTCTCCATAGCTCTTGTCACAGGAATTCTCTCCGCTTTTCTCGACAACGTGACCACCGTTCTTCTTATAAGTCCCATTGTCATTTCGCTGGTAGACCTCATGGATGTAAGCCCTGTACCGTTTTTGTTGACCGAGGCATTTGCTTCCAATATTGGGGGGACGGCTACGCTGGTTGGTGACCCACCCAATATAATCATAGGCTCCTTCGCGGGTCTTTCCTTTTCAGACTTCCTCTTTAATCTTGCCCCCGCCGCTTTGCTTGTTTTCATTCCTGTCGTCGCATACCTCGCGTACCAGTACCGGGGGACGCTGTTCAGGGACAGAAAAGCCGGCGAGAAGCTTTCGAGAGTTGACGAAAGTCGCATCGTAAAGGACAAGGCGCTTCTTGGCAGGGCGCTCGTCGCGCTCTTTGGGGTGTTTTTGGGATTTATGGTCCACCATCTTATACACCTGGAACCGGCTGTGGTTGCTCTTTTTGGAGCAGCCGCCCTGCTTGTGATTATCCCGGTAAGAGGCGAAGAAGTTTTCCAAAAGGATATAGAATGGTCCACTCTCGTTTTTTTTGCATCTCTTTTCATTGTTGTGGGGGGATTGAAACATACTGGTGTAATTTCTGCCGCAACGGGCTGGATAGCGCCTTTTTTAAGAGGGCATCCGGTTTTGGCCATGCTGGCTGTACTATGGATATCAGGGATAACCTGTTCAGTTATAAACAATGTTGCTTTTACGGCGACCTTTGTCTTTGTTGTGGATGAGATGGCCTTGACCCTTGGCATGGAACCCGGACCTCTGTTCTGGGCGTTGGCCCTGGGCGCATGCCTGGGTGGCAATGGAACTTATCTCGGCGCGGCTGCAAATATTATTGTATCGGATATGGCCGAAAGGGAAGGAAGCAGGATTACCTTTGCAGCTTTCATGAAAATCGGGATACAGGTAGTGCTTATTTCGCTCGTGACAAGCAGCGCTTATTTAGTGGTTCGTTATGGGGGCCTTTTCTAAAAGCCAGTCGGACTTGTACCTAAAAGGGGTGAAGATGTTCCCCGGAAAGTTATGGAGGTGCGCCCATGCGTATAGGAGATTTGATGGACCGGGATCTGACAGCGCTTACACCGGAGACGACGGTGGGGGATGCAGTGGAGATACTGTCTGTGCACCGGATTTCGGGTGTCCCTGTGTTGGACGCCGAAGGCAGGATAAAGGGGTTCATAAGCGAGAAGGACATAGTCAAGGCAGCGCTGCCCGGTTATTTCGAATTGCTGCAGGATCCGTCCTTTCTCCCGGATTTCGACCAGTTCAGCAGGCGATTGCGCAAGATAAGCCTCGATCCGGTTGAGAAGTACATGGTTCGTGAAGTTGTGGCTTTCAACGAGGACGACAGCGATTTCCAGGTTGCCATGATCATGATGAGGGAAAATCTCAAAAGGGCACCAGTGGTTTCGGGTGATGTCTTTGTAGGAGTGGTCAGCCGAGCGGATCTTTTGGACCACCTCCTCAGAAGTTCGGGCACCATGGAGGATTAATTGTTTAAAAAACCTGTTCGAGACGGCCAAATTTGTCAACCAATACTGCCTGAAGCGAGAAAGGCTTGATCAAGATGGTTACGCTGTTTCCAGTCAGTACCGGAAGTTAGTAAACAAGCTTTCGAGAGAACAATAACGGGCCGTTCATTCGCTTTCTTGGAAGGCACGTTTCCTCAATCCGCAGGTTAACCGAAAGCATTAGGCAGGAAACCGGTTATATCAAGGGTTGGCGGGAACAAGAGCTCTCACCCTGCGGGTGGAAAGTGGCCGGACGAAACCGGGCCTGAAAGAGTTTGGCGATTTTGGGTTTTATGAAGCACTAGACCAGCGCGTATCGTACGCCATGCCGGTCAGGTGATCCTGAGGATTGCCGGATCAATAGGCAGGATGCTCGAGGACTCTCACTGGGAGCTGTTTCGCCTGCACCACATGAGGGAGTGATGCCAAAGAAGCATCTTCATGACACAGGCACCGGGGTTTTTCCGGGGAGGCAAGCCCATCCCGGCAGGATACTTTCGGCCGCATGGCATCCCCGGAATGCTCGAGCGTCCTTTTCGCTGTCTTGAAGGTGGAATTTGCGCTTTCACCAGAAGCAGTCCTCGAAAAAAGCCCCAAAGGGCCTCCTGGAAGAGGCTCGACTTCGCAACCTGCGGATTGAGTGAAGAGTTACCGGACTTTTTCCTGTTTTTTTCGGATATACTTTTCCTTCGGAAAACTCGTTTTCGTATTCTGTCCCCAACAATCCGACCAGAAAGCGTGAAAGGAGATTCCCCTTGAAATTCCGCATTTTCGGACGTTTTTCCCTAATGTTTGTACTCGCCGTCACGGCCGGTTTCCTCTCGACGACTCTGGCTCGCAATGTAATGCTCGAGAAGTGGCCTTTGGAAGGCAGCTGGGTTGTTGAAATCAGAGACATCGTACCCGTCGAGAAAACCGCAGAACCCTCCGGAGGCTTAGACACGTGGGAGACAATGGAACTCGATCTTCAGATCCTTCACATGAGCGGTGAGATGAAAGGATCTTCAGCCACCGTTCGCGTCGAACATCTTGAGACTTTTGGCATCGAGCTCGAGAAAGGGCGGGACTACGTTCTTTCCTTCAACGACTATGAGGACGGCAAGCGGGTGTACTTTGTCACCGATCTTTTCAGGGCACCGGTCCTCGTGGGAATCCTGGTGGCTTCGGCCTCTTTCTTCTGCCTCGTTGCCGGCGCCGCCGGTGTCCGGGCCCTGTCTGCACTACTGGTTTCTTTCGTTGTCCTCATAAAATTTCTGCTTCCAGGACTCCTTAAGGGCCACTCGCCCCAATTGATGACCGTGATCGTCGTGCCCGCGATCGTGCTGATAACGGTGGTCCTGGTTGTGAGAAGGAGGAGCTGTTGGCCTTCGGCCTTTCTCGGAGCACTCGGGGGATGCACTTCGGCGCTGCTTTTCGGATGGTTTTCGGTCATACTGCTGGATTTGTCCGGGCTATCGACGGAAAGCGGCTCGCTTCTCGCTTCGACCCTGCCTGAGCTTGATCTCAAGGGCATATTGTTGTCATCAATTATCATCGGCGCTTCCGGAGCAGTTCTGGACGTGGCCATTTCTATCACGTCATCCATGGCCGAGATGAAAGACTACAATCCCAAAATCCCGTCGGCGGATCTGTTTAAGGCCGGTATCAACGTGGGAAAGGAAGTCCTCGGCAGCATGGTCAACACACTGGTATTCGCCTATTTCGGAAACTCGCTTGTTCTCGCTCTTTTAATCACCGAGGCGGAACCCGTACCGATTGCGCTGCTGAACAATCCTTCTGTAGCTGAGGAAATCGTCAGGGGGCTCGCCGGGACTGCGGGGCTGCTGTTGACCATCCCGCTGACGGCTCTTTTCGGCGTCGCCTTTCAGCCGAAAATAAAGAAGCTTTCGAAAGAAACCGCGTAATCAAAAAGATCGGCTACATGAAATAACGGGAAGGCACCAGGGCTTCCCCGTTATGGATTTGTGTGCCCGGCAGGGCACACCGACTTGGAGGTGAAAGTCCTCTGCAGACCCGAGTGGAACCTTTTCAGCGCTTCTGGCATAAGTTCAACCTGTCCCAAATCACCCTGTATGTCTCGCCATATCCTTGCCGCTTATGTCCAGGGCATTGCAAATACCGCTCAAGACCTTTCCGACGTTCCAGTCCCTTGAGGCCGCAAGTCCCAGTTTGACGGTTTTGCTGGAACTGCGAGCAGCCCTCGGTCGTCTGCTGGGTGTTCCCGGGCTGAATTTCTGTTTCCGCCCGTTTTCCCTGGCAAGGTCTTTTTCCAAATCATCCCTGAGCAGGTATACGCCAGGCGTATTTCTGTCGATTTCCTCAAGAAGCCTTGCAACAAGCATTTCCGGCGATTCTTCCTCGAGGAGCCTGCGGGCCCAGTCACAAATATCGTCCGAGGGGTTCCAGCCCGTTTCCCCGGTGAAACCCCGTTGTCTTTCAAGGCGGTGCTTCCGCTTTATTTCTTCTCCGTCGGGAACCTCGAGCCACTCAGCCTCTATCTCCTGGAAGGGAAAGAAGCTCATGCTCCTGGATGAAAAGCACCGACAGAAACTCCTCAAGCGAGGGTCCGCCATCGAGGTCCTGACCCTTCTCGATGGATCCGAAGTCGCACTACACGACGGCGTGATCCACCACCTTGGCGTCCCGAAGGACGCCGACGACAGGAAGGCCTACTTGAAGGATACCGCAAAGAAGACACAAAAGAACAAGAAGGAGAAAACTCCCGTAATACCCGCTCCTGACCATCCCTGGAGGAGGTGGTACGGCGACAAGCCAAACTCAAGGGAACAGATTCACCCAGTTACAACAGCAGCGGAGGAGGGATGACATTTTCCCTGTCCGTTGACAAGGCGTTTTCTGAAGGCTTGATGTAAACTGCTCCATCGGGGTATACTTTATGTCGTGCGACTACAATAAAGCGCTGGTCATTTCCAAGGGGTTACCAATAGCTAAGACGTAACGCAAAGGGAGGGCGAATTTCCATGGAAGTGCTTAAGGTCTCTGCAAACTCTCAACCGAAGTCCGTAGCAGGAGCAATCGCTGCTGTATTGCGGGAAAAAGGATCTGTCGAGGTTCAGGCGGTTGGGGCTGGTGCTGTGAACCAGTCAATCAAGTCCATTGCTATAGCCAGGGGATATGTCGCACCGAACGGGATAGATCTTATCTGTATCCCGGCCTTTGCGAAGATAGAGATTGATGGTGAAGAGAGAACGGCCATAAAGTTTCAGCTTGAAAGCCGCTAGCTTCTTTCGTTTGTCAACCTTGACCACAAGGGCCTGTCGATAGCGGCAGGCCCTTGTTTTTGCCCGCAAAGATCATTGCGGTAAGGCCTGTGGATGGTACAATCTTACGAATGATAATCCCGGAAGCAACATTTTTGCCGGCATGCAGGATTATTTTCTGAAGGCCGTCTTTATTTTTTTAACAAGAGGAGGATGTTTCTTATGTCAAGCATAAAGGCCCCCAGAGGAGTCCGCGACATACTTCCAGAGGAATCCTGGAAATGGGCGCACGTTTTCAATGTGACTCGCCAGGTGGCCAGGGATTTCGGGTATCGGGAAGTCCATTTGCCGATTTTCGAATATACTGAGCTTTTCTCAAGAGGTGTCGGCGAAACAACGGACGTGGTAGAAAAAGAAATGTATACCTTCACCGACCGCGGCGGGCGCAGTATTACGCTCAGGCCGGAGCTTTCGGCGTCCATGGTCCGTTCCTACCTCGAGCATGGTATGTCGAGGCAACAACAGCCGGTCAAACTATGGAGCGCCGGCCCCATGTTTCGTTACGAACGTCCTCAAAAAGGTCGTTACCGGCAGTTCTGGCAGCTTGATTTCGAGGCTATAGGCTCGCAGGATCCTTACGTTGACGTGGAAGTCATAGATTTGTCGCTTGAAGTCTTTCGCCGCCTGGGATTGAAAGGCCTCGAAGTCAAGATAAATTCGGTGGGTTGTCCTGTCTGTCGGCCCTTTTACAGGGATGTTCTCAGAGATTTCCTGAAACCGAACCTTGACAAGTTATGTCCTTCCTGCCGTGACAGGTATGACAGGAACCCTTTGCGCATCATCGACTGCAAAAATCCGGAGTGCAAGGCTGTTACAGAAAACGCCCCCCGGACGATCGACTACCTCTGCGAAGAATGCAATAAGCACTTTGTCGGGGTTGAATCGGGACTTCGCGTACTTGGCGCGGATTTCAGCGTGGATAACAGGCTTGTGCGCGGCCTCGACTACTACACTAAAACCGCCTACGAAATCCTTTCGGGTGATCTGGGAGCCCAGAACGCGGTTTGCGGCGGCGGACGTTATGACAACCTTGCCGAGTCAATAGGGGGCAAGCATACCCCTGGTGTCGGTTTCGCGGCCGGTGTGGAACGCATCGTCCTTTCCATGGAGCAGCAGGGCTGCGATTTCGGGTCGCAGCCGAAAACGGACGTTTACATCGCTTCGGCCGGGAAGGAAGCCAGGAAAAGGGCCCTGAAGATTTTGCATGAACTGAGGAGCCTGTGCATATCTTCCGACATGGATTATCAGGACCGTAGCTTCAAGGCGCAATTCAAGACCGCGAACAACATGGGTGCTGAATATGTTTGCGTCATAGGGGAAGACGAGCTTCAGTCTGGTATGGTGACGCTGAAAAACATGAATTCCGGGGATCAGCAAACATTGACACTGGAAGAGGGGCTCGACATACTCAAAAGGGCCGAACTCTCCCGGAAGAACCGATAAGGACCTGGAGGACGGGAACGCAATGACAACGGATTTTTTCGACGAAAGCTGGAAACGAACCACATACTGCGGTTTTGTGGGACAAAGCCATGAAGAACAGGAAATA
>Ga0334892_1002311_pt1 | contig 13836 bp, 15 predicted proteins | sample GraSluR3_MG_4_FD_207213 | JGI IMG/M metagenome (GOLD analysis project Ga0334892, IMG submission 207213) | Sludge microbial communities from methane-producing bioreactor in Wageningen University, Netherlands - Granular Sludge_15_04-R3 | ecosystem: Engineered > Bioreactor > Anaerobic >...
GCGGCATTTCCGGAAGTTGGAATTTCGGCTCCATAATTGGGCATTTCTTTGAATGATTAATCGCCGAAATTCATCCCGCCAGCAAGCCAGCGGGGTTTCTTTCTATGCTTCGCATTAGAACTAAAAATTTCTTCATTGATATTTTCTTAGCGCTTGCCATCATAGTAACCCCCATCTCGGTGGGGAGGGGGGAGGCAATAAGAATGCCCGCAAATGCCGGAAATATGTGGCGATAGTACCGCCCAAGCATCTTTTTTTCAGCGGCGACAATCTGCCTCATTACCCTTTCCCTCTTAAGCTTGTGCAGCTCATCGCTAAAAGAGTGCTTGATGAAAAGGTAAATTAGGGCATCACCCAAAAGCGCGCCCATGCCGGCAATGGCCAAAGCCGTCAGAAAGCTCTGCTCTTTTGCAATCACCAACAATATTGCTGTTGCCGGGGCAGATGTAAAACCAAATGCATATAAGATTCCGCAAAAAAATGTGCCTACATACCCCAAAGAAACAAGAAAGTCGTGAAAGGGCGCATAATGGCGCGCCTCATAAAAAAGTATAACCGCAAACGCAATTGTAACCGCCAAAGCTGCCAGCTTAGGGTACTTAAAACGATTTTGCTTTCGGGCCATACCTTGATAGAAGGTATTTTATTAATAGGGGGCAAACTCCGAAATTCAAGTAATTAGGCATAGATTATTATGGGTTTTCTTTTGGGGATTGATGAAGCGGGAAAAGGTCCTGTAATCGGGCCGTTAGTGATTGCCGGTTGCCTTATTGAGGACAAGTATGGCCAAAACCTGTCCGAAATGGGGATAAAAGATTCCAAAGAGCTGTCTCCAAAAAAAAGGGAAGAATTATATGTCCGGATAAAAGATATCTCCTCAGACTTTCTCTGCCTTATCGTAACTCCGCAGCAGCTCAATTCCGAAATGGATATCTTAAATCTAAACCAAATTGAGCTCGCCCGCGCAGCAAAGATTATAAACGCCTTTTCCAAAAAAAACCCCAAAGTTGTGATTGATGCTTTTGAGGCAAACACCGATAGGTTCACCCGGAAGGTGAGGGTACTTCTTGAAAACAAAGGGCTTGAGATAATCTCTGAGAACAAAGCCGACAAAAACCACCCTGTAGTTGGGGCGGCATCAATTCTTGCAAAAGTGACACGCGACCGCGAAATTGAAAAGCTCCACAAAATATACGGGTGCTTTGGCTCCGGATATCCTGCAGACCCTAAAACCAAAGAGTTCCTGAAAATGCTTGATGAAAAAGAATTCCCCAAGATTGTCCGCATGAAGTGGTCGACAGCCCAAAAAATTATTGAGTCCAGAAAGCAAAAGGGCCTTACGCACTTTATGGACTAGTCCCGAGAACTATCTGCGCTTTTTTTAAGGGGTATTATATTTAAGGGGTATATATATACGAGATAAGATTATGGTGTCAAAAGGAACTTTGAAAGCAATAATTGCCTTATTCCTTATTTCGCAATTAGCTCTGGCTTCCAACGGAACTACTAATGCAGGAACAGGCTCTATGCAGGATAATCCGGGAGAGCCTATAGGCCGGCAAAATATCTCCGGAGAGCAGGCCCAAAGAATACCTGAATTATTAACCGAAACAACACAGGTAAGCCCACAAGAAAGCCTAAAAACTGCGGCTAAAATAAAAGAACAGCTCAGGGAAAGAGAACCGGAGATGGAACGCGAAATTGAGGGACTTGGAGAAAAAGAGCGGGCTATGCATCAGAACCAAAACAGGGTTATGCTGGCGGTTCACGCGCTTCTTGCTGTTGAGGACCGAAGCGGGGGCATTGGGCAGAACATTTCTCAGATAGCAAGGCAGTTCAACAATTCAGCCCAAAAGACAATAGAAGCTGAAGAGAGGATACAAAAAAGAAATGCATTCTCCAAAATGCTTTTCGGTGGAGATGAAAAAATGGCGGGCGCAATTGAAGCCGAGCTCAACCAAAACAGAGTAAGGCTGCAGGAGCTCAAACAACTCATTGAAAACTGCAGCTGCGATGAAGAAACCAAACAAATGCTCCAAGAACACAGGCAGAATATGGAGCAAGAGCAAGAAAGGCTTAAAAGCATTGCGCAGGAACAGCGAAAAAGCAAAGGGCTTCTCGGCTGGATTTGGAAGTAATATTTATTTTTAGCTGATTTTTATTTGATATTATTTTGGATTTTGCCTAAAAAAACGCAACTTAATTATCCCGGCGCCTTTGGTTTCAATTAAAGTATTTGAGTCCGCCCCAAATCCCGCCGCAATGCACAATGTGTCCCCTAAACAGACCTTGCCATAATGTTCATGCATGTGGCCGGATATGCTTAGCAGAGGCTGATATTTCTCTATCGCTTCGCGGACAATCAGCGAACCAAAATGATGCCCAAGTCTCGGGGAAGACCTCATCAGAATTTTGTCAATTTTGGTTCCGAAAGGCGCATTATGGGACAGGAAAATCACAGGTTTTGACGCCTTTTGGAAAAGATAATCCATTCTTTTTTGCCAACCAGTATAGTCCCTCTTCTTTTTTGCAAGAAATTTTTCACCAATTATATTGAGGTCTTGCGGGTATTGCGGATACTCCGGAGAATGAGTCAGGCCGTAACCTATTATCTGAAAGTCCCCGATTTCCAAAAGCCGGTTATGGGTGTTTTTAATATTCTTTAACCCGGATAAAATACCTTTTAGTCGGCCTTGCCTTTCATATTCCCAATCCGAAGACTTTTCTGCGGCCCAGTCATTATTTCCGGGAACAACATACACAGAAACGCCCTGTGAGTCAAGAAACTCCAAAATCTTTCGCCCTTGTTTAGCGGAATTTTCTATAAGGTTTCGGGCCTTTCTCCGCCCGAAAACCCTATACCACGGCTTCATTTTATAAGCCGGATTTTTTCTCTTTTTCTCAATCTCTTTGAATTGGGCGGCCCTCAAAAAATCCGCTTCGCAAAAGTCGCCGGTTAAGACTATTGCATCAAAATCCCCGAAATGGATATTTGGCATCCGCCCATGCAGGTCACCGATAATAAGGATTTTTGACATAATTAACACAAAAATGTTTGTCTAAACCAAAAAATCCGCAAAACCAAAAATACAGAAAATTTCCTGCAGGCTACTTAATTCCTTTCTCTTTTGCAAGCTCTGCTGTTTTGGCTTTTTGAGCCATCCTCCCTATCCATATCGTCGCCAAAACCGCAATAACCGTGACAAATATTGCGTACGCCCAGATGCCCCACGATGCAAAGAAATAAAGCGCCCCTCCTTCCGCAAAAAGGCTCTTTATTGCCTCGTTCCATGCAAGCGCTGCCACAAGCCCGAATGCCGCAGTAACAAGGGCAGCCAACTTTTCAATAACCTCTGATTTCATAAATTACTTACCGGCCCATATATATACTGAATTCTCAATATGTTTAACTCCTTTGGCACTAAGAAAATAATTAAAATACAAAAAATAAAAACACGACTAAGTTTGGGCTACTTCATCTTTTCCATCAATATGGTTATTGAATATACTGCGGCAAGGCCGACAAGTATATAAACTGCCTTTGCTGCAGCGCCGGTTCCAAGCAACATGGCAACAAGGTCTGTCTCTAGTGCGCCCACGAGTCCCCAGTTCAAGCCGCCAATGATTACCAGAATCAAGGCGAGCATGTCAAGAACTTTTCTGTCCATATAATTATACATAGGTTTGGGTATATATAGCATACTGCCCTTCAACAAATGCCGAAATTTCCTATAAAGCGGGCTATTGCACTTAATTTTCCTTAAAAATACCCTGCCTCCGCAATAAATATGGTGATGCTCTCCTGCAAAAAATCAGATTCCAATATTTTGAAAATACCTCCATAATCCACTTATAAGCTTATACCTACCATATTTATGCCTCAGGATAACAAAAAAATCCGCGAATATCACTCAATTGAGCCTAAAAAGGCCATAGAAATCCTCGATTCGGACATAAATGGCCTTTCGGAGCAGGAGGCAACCCAAAGAAGGGAAAAATTCGGGCCAAATGAAATCCTTGAAAAAAAAGGCGACTCGCCGGCTATATTATTCTTAAGGCAGTTTAAAAGCTTCCTCATATATATTCTGTTTGCCGCAGCGGCAATTTCCTACTATTTCAATCACATGCTCGATGTTTATGTTATTTTATCTGTAATTCTCATAAATGCGGCAATAGGGTTCATTCAGGAATACCGCGCTGAAAAGGCAATAGGCTCCCTAAAAAAGATGATTGTGCTTCAGGCAAAAGTCTATAGGGCAGGCGAGCTTATGCAAATTCCCGCAAGCGAACTTATCCCGGGAGATATAATTTTCCTTGAGGGGGGCGACAAAATCCCGGCTGACGCAAGGATACTTGAAGAAAAAGATTTCCGCACAGTAGAGGCCTCCTTAACGGGAGAAGCCTTGCCCATATCAAAATTTTCGGAAACGCTCCCTGAAAAGACCTCTCTTGCAGACTGCAAAAATATGGCTTGGATGGGAACTTATGCCGCTTCAGGTGAGGCAAAAGCTATAGTTGTTGCAACAGGCTCGCAAACAGCAATAGGAAAAATAGCAAAGGACCTTGAAAATATTGAAGATGAGCCAAGCCACTTTGAGAAAAAAACCAAAATGCTTGCAAAACAGATGGCCTTTATCGCCGCAATAGGCGCCTGCTTTGTATTTATTGTGGGTTACTTTATCAGGGGTTTTGAGTTTAGTGAAATCCTAATCTTCACAATGGCATCCCTGGTTTCTGCAACCCCGGCAGGGCTTCCTGCAGTACTTGCAATTGTGCTTGCAGTAGGCGCGCATCGAATGGCCAAAAGAAACGCAATAATAAGGCGGCTTCCCGCAACAGAGACTCTTGGAGTGGTAAATACAATCATTACTGACAAAACAGGCACGCTTACTGAAAATACCTTAGATGTGGAAAAAATAATCCTTCCGGGAGAGGATGAATTTGAGGTCTCCGGAAACGGGTGGGAGCCTGAAGGTGATTTTTTGCAAAAAGAAAGCATAATCTTCCCTCTGGAAAACAGGCATCTCTCAAAATTGCTGCATATAGGAGCAATATGCAACAACGCCCGGCTGATAAAAAAAGACGGCTCTGAAGGCTATCAGATTATCGGCGACCCTACCGAAGCCGCCCTTGTTGTGCTTGCCGAAAAGGCAGGAATAAAAAAAGAGGTGCTTCTTGAAAAGGAATTGAGGCTTGATGACCTCCCGTTCAACCCCGAAAGGAGAGTTCGGGCATCGCTTGTGCGCATGCCGGACGGAAGTGAAGAAATATATTTGGTGGGGGCGCCTGAAGATGTTATTAAAAGGTCTGAACATATCCTTATCGCAGACTCTGTTGAAGATCTTGATGATGAAAAAAGAAAACGCCTGCATGAGAACATCGCGCACCTGTCCCGAAAAGCCATGCGTGTATTGGCTCTTGCATACAGAAAGACTCACAAAAGCGGGCAAAAGCTATCCGAAGATGAATTGGACGGCTTAGTTATTGTCGGGCTTGTTGGCATGAGGGACCCTATAAAGCAGGGTGTGCAGGAAGCTGTCGGCAAAGCCCATCGGGCGGGAATATCGGTAATTATGGCAACCGGAGACCACAAAGAAACTGCTGTTGCCATAGCAAAAGAAATAGGCATTATACTTCCGCACGCCGCCCACCCTTACGCTTACACGGGAGAAGAGCTCTCAGAGCTTTCAGAAAAAGAGTTTGATAAGGTTATTCGCGAAGCCAGGGTTTTTGCAAGGCTTACGCCAACCATGAAGCTCAATATCGCGGAAAGCCTTCAAAAGCAAGGGCTGGTTGTGGCAATGACCGGAGACGGCGTAAACGATGCTCCCGCCCTCAAAAAGGCGGATATAGGCATATCTATGGGCATTATGGGAACAGATGTCGCAAGAGAATCAAGCGAAATTATCCTTGCTGACGACAATTTTGCGTCAATGGTAAATGCTATCGAGGAGGGCCGAATTGTATTTAGAAACACAAAACAGGCCAGCAGCTATCTTGTGACAACAAATTTTGCCGAGCAGGCAACCATCATTTCCACGCTTTTTTTGGGCCTTCCCCTTCCACTCACAGCCACCCAAATACTTTGGCTAAACCTTGTAACTGACGGAGTCTCAGTCATACCTATTGCTGCCGAGCCGGGGCATAATGATGTCTTAGACGAGCCGCCAAGAAAAGCAAAAGAGGACATCCTATCAAAAGACATTTTGCCTTTTGTCGCATTAATGGCTGTTACTATGCTTATTATTGTTGTAAGTATATTTTATACATTTTCAGAACAGGGACTTGAAAAAGCAAGGACAGGGGCCTTTGCGGCAATGGCATTTACCCAGCTTTTTAATGTGCTGAATATGAGGTCCTTAAAATATTCTGTCTTCAAGATTGGTATCTTCTCCAATAAGTATATTGTAGTTGGGCTGGCGGTATCTGTTATCCTTCAGCTGCTGGCGCTCTACCACCCATTCATCCAAAATATCTTTGGGTTTGCGAGCCTGTCAGCATTAGAGCTTATATCCATCATTGCCATATGTTCTTCTGTGCTTTGGCTTGGCGAATTATACAAATTCATTAAGGGCAGATGGTTGGACAAAATGGTAGAGAAAAAAATACTAAAATAACCTATAATGGGAGATTGTATCCGGGAGATTATTGCGGCTATTGAGGGCGATATTTCAGGGAGAGAATTGCCGGTTTCAAAACTCATATGCAAATGGAAAGGAGAGCCTTTTAAAATACTTGCAACGGTAATGCTGTCTTCAAGGACTAAGGATGAAGTTACAGCTCAGGCCGCAAATAGGCTTTTTTCGGCGGCCCCATGTATAAAAAGCATCCAAAGGTTAAGCCTTCCCAAAATTGAAAGCCTTATTCGGCCGGTAGGATTTTACAAAACCAAGGCAAAAAACCTTAAAAAAATGGTTGAGGTGATAAATTTAGAATTTGGGGGAAGGGTTCCTGATAAAATTGAGGATCTTGTTATACTTCCTGGAGTCGGCAGAAAGACCGCAAATCTTGTTGTATCCGAGGCTTTTGGAAAGGCCGGAATATGCGTAGATACCCATGTCCACCGTATTGCGAATCGCTTGGGTTATGTATCAACAAAAACACCTTATGAGACGGAAATTGTTTTGAGAAAAAAACTTCCAAAAATATACTGGAAAACCATAAACAAAACGCTTGTGCTTTTCGGCCAAAAGACATGCAGGCCGATTTCGCCAAAGTGCGGCATCTGCCCGGTCAGTGGTTTTTGCAAAAGGGTCGGGGTAAATTCCGGCCGAAAGTGAGGTCTCTTCTTATTACTTTCCGTTTTGCGGTATTTATGAGAATCAGCCTTATCGGTCCGGGAGACCTTCAATACCACTTTACAGAGCTTTTGAATATATCCCAAGAAGAAACCGAACAAAGCATCCGCAATATTGGAAAAGTCCTTGCCAAAAGTGGGGCTGATGTTATGCTAACCCCTGACAGGGGAATTTCATTTGAGGTTGCAAAAATATTTAGGGAAAACAGCCCTGCAGGAAAAGTAATAGGTGCGGTTCCAATGTCGGACACGGAGTTTGGGGTGGGGCATTTGTCCGCATATATGAAGGCTGAAGTTGAGGGAAAACCTGTTTTTGACGAGTATATTGACTCGGAGAATTGGTACAAGCACGATATTTGTCTTGCGGCAATGGGGGATTGCTTACTGTTTTTGGGAAAATCCTTAGGCAGTTTGGGCGAGCTTGCGCTGGGGTTCTATATCTACAAGCTGTTCTCAAAAAAGAAGCCGGGCGCGACTGTGGACCGGAGAAGTATCGGCTCACACCTCCAGGCAGGAAAGGTTATTCCCTTTACAGCAATAATCTATCTCCCTTTTGTAAAGGAGCGGCTTGATTTTGAATTAGAGTCTTATGTGGAAAAGGTAGGCGGGAGGGTTATACATGCAAAAAATATCTTAGAGCTCGGAACGATTATTGGGGAGCTGATAGAAATATATTCATCCAAAAGCCATTTTAGAGAACAAAATATAAAAAAGTAAGTGGTAGTTATGGAAAAGACAATCAAGAATTTAGCGGCGGCTTTTATTGGTGAAAGCCAAGCCCGAAACAGATACACATTTTACGCAAAAGTCGCAAAAAAAGAGGGATTTGAGCAAATATCAGATATCTTTTTGGCTACCGCAGAAAATGAAAGGGAGCACGCAAAATGGCTGCTGATTATGCTAAATCAGCTCCTTTTGGAAAAAGAGAAAACCGGGTGTGAGGTAAAGACCGAGGCTGAGGTTCCAACAGTTCTTGGAAACACAGCAGATAATCTCAAGGCCTCAATTGAGGGGGAGCGCTACGAAAACACAAAAATGTATCCTTCTTTTGCAAAAATTGCCTTGGAGGAAGGTCTGCCTGAAATAGCAGGCCGCCTGAAATCCATATCAAAGGCTGAAGAACATCACGAGAAGAGGTTTATTGCCTTGTTAACCGAGCTTGAGGGAAACAGCATTTTTAAAAAAGAAGCTGATGTAGACTGGGTTTGCAAAAAATGCGGGTATGTCTACAAGAGCAAAACACCCCCGGAAAAATGTCCTTCATGCGACCATCCGCCAAGTTACTTCGAAGTTAAGTGTGAAGCATATTAGGGTCCTGAAATCACCCATCATTTTGTTAATTTTTGAATATTTAATTCTAATCTATTAGGTAACCTGAAAAAATTAAAATTATGCCTGCAACCTCAATATACAATTTTAAACTAACGCATTAATCATGAATATAATACCCATATACATAGTCGGGCCTTACAACATCAAGATACACGAAGCAAATCCTTTGCAACTGAATCCGTTCCTGGGGAGAAAGCTTAGTAATCTCCTTTTCCACAAGGCCCTTCATCAAAGTATTGTCGGGCTTTAGCACCTTCATTGTGACCGCATCTTTTGGAACCCATTGTATTTTCGGGTACGGAAGAACCTGTTTTCCCAAAAACTGAGCCTGTTTTCCCAGGCGCACATTATAAAGGCCTATAAGTCGCACAATCTTTCCGTTGTATTTTTGGAAATCTGACTTTGAAATAAAAAAGCTTCGGCCTAATTTTAATGTCCGTTCTCCTCTGTCCGGATAGTCGGGATGGAGAGGCAACTTCACTTCCTTGTCAGCAGGTGGATTTATCAGGGAAATCTCAACAGGATCTTCCACAAAAAAATACCTGTTTGCAAGGGGGTCGAGCATTTTTCGGTTGAAGCTTGATATATAGTCTTTGGATACCATCACATCCCTAATCTTTGGGCCAATTTCCTTTATTATCTCAACTAAAGCCTCCGGAAAATATCCTCTTCTTTGATACGACCTCACTGTTGCCAGCCTCACATCATCCCAGCCGGCATAAAGCCCGGAATCTATTCCGGATTTTATTTTTGATTTGTGCATTTCAGTATCTGCTATGCTAAACTTTCCCTGAAGCTTTATTATAGGGTATTTCCACCGAAAATAACTGTATAAGTAAAGCTGCTTGTTTCGGGATAGAGCTAAGTCTGTGCCTCTTATAATATGCGTCACACCCATCAGATGGTCATCAATTGCTGATGCAAAATCCAGAAGCGGCCAGACATGCTTTCCCTTAACTAACGGGTGGTGGGGATCATCAATAATTCTGAAAGTCGGCCAATCCCTGACCGAAGGGTTTTTATCCTCAAGGTCTGTCTTTATTCTCGCCACAACATCACCCTCTTTAAATCCTCCGGTAAGCATTTTTTCCCATCTCTTTTTGTGTGTTGAGACCGACATATCTCTGCATGGGCAGGCTTTTCCTTTTTCGCGAAGCTTTTTGAATTCTTCCCTGTCACACGAGCAGATATATGCTTTGCCCATTTCGATAAGTTTCTGATAATGCTCGTAATAGATATCAAGCCGCTTTGAAGCGTGGTAAACTTTGTCGGGTTTTACCCCCAGCCACTCAAGGTCTTCCAATATCCAGCTGTAAGCCTCTTTCATTGGCTGTTTAGTTTTGGGGTCTGTATCATCGTATCTTAAAATGTATGTGCCGTTGTAAAGGTTTCGGTAAAGCCAGTTTACTACAGCCTGCCTTGCGTTTCCAAGATGCAAAGGCCCGTTCGGGTTTGGGGCAAATCTCACCACAAAGTCATATTTAACCTTAAGAAGAGGTATCATCTCTTTTTGGTCGGATTTTTGCTTTCTTATAGGCCCGCCCAGTGAATCCAGCTCTTTTTTCTGCTCGTCAACCTTAATCTTATTTATCTCTTCAACCAATTCCTCTATGCAGGTTTTTATCTCCTTTATGTCTTTTTTTAATTCAGGCTTTTCTATAAGTATTTTTCCAAGGACTGAGCCGGGATTGGCCTTTCCGTTGTATTTTATTGCGTTTGCAAGCGCATAACGCCTCAAGAATAATTTATCAATGTCCATTATATATATTGCCTAAAAATTTTATATATCGAAATTTGTGTGTTTTGGGGCCTTTTGGGGAGCTTAACGGTATCCGAGTATCCGCCTTATTTCGTCAAGCAAATCCAAATCAGCTTTTTCATACCCCTTAAGTTCCCGATATTCTTCACGTGAAACAAATGTGAACATTGTGTCCCCTTCTTTTATCTGCCGCCCAACAGAAACACCTGAAATTGAAACAGCCGCCCGGTCGTCTTTTTCAAGCAACTTTATAGATTCGCCTTCCTTTTGGATTTGGATAACTTCTCCCAGTATCTTTCCTTCCGGATTAATAAGCTTGCTTTTTTCCTCCAAAACACCTTCAAGCACATCAATACCAACAACAGCAGGGCCGCTCTGCCGAAACACAAAACCCGGAATAATCCTGACTTTTGCAATCTTTTTCATTCGCCCCTCTTCTTCTTCCTTGAGCTGTTTTTGAAGGTTCTCCCTCCATTCTAAAAAACCTTCGTAAAGCTTGTAAACTATATCCCCCTCAAAACACCTTATTTTCTTTGATATGTTTTGGTCCCGAAACGGGTTTTCAACGCCAAAACATATGATTGCCTTGTCTTCAGGGGGTGAGTTTTCAAGGAGCATAAAATCCTCTTTTGTGGGGGGGCCCACTTTTGCCCGCCTTATTTTTATGCCTTCAAACAGTTTTATCAATGCTTCAAGGTTTCCGACAGTATGCGCCCGCAAAATTATGCCTTCTGTTCTGTCTTCAATTTCCCTTGACTTGCGCTCTTTTGTAAGTATTTTTATCAGCTCATTTTTTTCGGCCTCGTTTTCAATTTTATAAAAATTGGCGCCGGCTCCCGCAAGCTCAATATTTTTGCCGATTATTTTCACACCTGCAGAAGCGCAAACGCTGTCCGTCATCTGAAATTTTTTTTCTGCCCGAATATCCTGAAGTGAAGCCGGCTTTAATATTCCCCTTATTTTGACTTCAAACGGCTCTTGAGATTCCACAAGAAGCCTGTCTCCGACCGAAATTGAGCCGTCATAAAGAACAATGTCCGCGTTATTACCAAGCTTATCCTCTTTTTTTACCTCAAGGATAACCCCTCGACCATGTTTTGAGACAACAAGGTTATTTGAGAGGAATTTTTGCGAAAGCCCTATGAGGACCGCAAAAAGGTTTAGCACGCCTTCGCCGGTGATCCCTGAGCAGGGTACCATTGCAACCTCTTGTGTAAAATCCTTTATCCTATAAAACAGTTCAGCGTTAAACCCATGCTCAGAAAACTCCCCTACCCGGGTATACATTTTTTCCTCAAATTCCTGTTTTGCTGAATCGCTCTGGCCAGCAAAGTTTTTGATGAAGTCAATATTTTTAGCTTTCCAACCGGAAAGCCTGTCTATTTTAGTTAACGCAACCACAAATGGTGTTTTAAAACGTCTCAGGATTTCAAGGCTCTCTATAGTCTGGGGCTTAAGGCCTTCATTTATATCCACAATCAAAACCGCAAGATCCGCAATCGCGCCGCCTTTCTCCCTCATTGAAGTAAATGCCAAGTGGCCGGGGGTGTCTATAAAAAGCAAGCCTGGAATTTTAATCTTATCTTTTATAGGACTGAGATATTCCTCAGCAAGCTCAAAAATAACCTCTATAGGTATATTTGTGGCTCCAATGTCCTGCGTAATTCCCCCCGCTTCTTTTTTTGCGACTCTTGTATCACGGATGTAATCTAACAAGGTGGTTTTTCCATGGTCAACATGGCCCAATATCGTTACAATAGGTTGCCTATACATACTCCCTCAATTATAACATGAATCTATATTTCAAATACCCACGCGGCCCCTCTACTGAAATACCGCGCAGTCAGGCGGAGGATAATAAAGCACGTCGCAAAGCCCGATATATATTGATTCAATAGCCAGGTTATTTACCACAGTTTCGCCCCTAAAACTTTCAAGCCTCAGATATTTTTTTTCAGACGGAATTCTTTCAAGAATAGCCTGGCCTTTCATGTCGGATATAATGCCTTCAAGCTCCAAATTTCCGGGCGATCCTGTATAATGATAGGTTACTATAGTCCTGCCTGTATTTATAAGGTACGCCTTTTCTTCATCCAAAAGTTCGCCATGCACCCATGCTGAGCTAAATAGCGCTTCATAATCCTTGGGAGAATTGGCCTCATCTGAAGGCATCTGGTAGAAAAGGGCGGTCGCCACAATCCCAAACAGAAATATAAACCCCACAAAAAGTGAACCTCCTACAATCATTTTGCGCCGCAGTTCCTCCTTATTCTTGAAGAATCCTTTTCCTGCCATAATTGTCCAAATATTTTATTAATTAGTTTGTGTGGTTTTATATTCATAGAATTCTATGTGAATTTGAGCTTCACGTGAACTTCACGTGAACATTCAGACAATAGATTGGATATATAAAAGATTAATTTGATATGTCCGGGTTGTGTTTTTTCAGGGGCAATTGCAAAATATTTTGGCCGCAGGTATCTCATCTCCAAATGCTTCCCTTAGCGCAGGATATTTTAAAAATGTTTCCTCTGGTGTGTTTTGAACAGCACAAGGACGGTTCGCGGAAAGCCATTTAGAGCACTCAGCCCGCAAATCGTTTTCAGTATATATTGTGTCTTTTGCCCCCCACCATACCTTATATATTATTCCCCCAACAATAAGAAAAGCCACAAGCATAACCAGAATACCTATTACAAATTCCTTATCCGTTGCCAAGCCGCGCATAAAAAATATATAATTTATTCCTATAAATTGGCTTAATTATTACATTGTTATATATTGGATTGTTGTGTGAGGGTTGATATTGATTTGTCGACAATAGGCGATATTTAGGATATTGGGGTGTTTTTGTAGTTGTAAAAAGCAATTATACTATCCCGCAATGCTTGTATGGAACACTGTTCCATTTCAAAAAACCAGGTTTTTTATAATATACTGCTAAAAAGCTGAGTAAATATTATATGGCGCAGCCAAAACAGCTCCGGCTAAATAAAATCATTAAATGCCTATCTGCCCACCCTGATGGCATGTGGCTGAGGCAATTGGGGGCTGAAACAAAAATACCCCCCGCAACAATACACCGGTATCTTGAGCGCGAATTAAAGGATGTAATCGAAAATATAGGGGTTAAGGACGGCAAAGGAAATTATTTCGGCCTAAGAATTATTCGCCTAAAGCCTTCTGTGCAGTCTATTGTGGAAAGGGAAGGACCGGACAAAGTTTATAAATTTCTTAAGCTATCTAAACAGTTATAGTTGGTTCACGTGAAGTTCATATCCGAATATATCTAATAGGACATTCGTGTATTGGCTAATATCGGCTATGTGAAGTTCAGGTGAACAACAGTACAGCTATGTGAAGTTCAGGTGAACAACAGTACAGCTATGTGAAGTTCAGGTGAACAACAGTACAGCTATGTGAAGTTCAGGTGAACAACAGTACAGCT
>Ga0334892_1002330_pt1 | contig 13743 bp, 8 predicted proteins | sample GraSluR3_MG_4_FD_207213 | JGI IMG/M metagenome (GOLD analysis project Ga0334892, IMG submission 207213) | Sludge microbial communities from methane-producing bioreactor in Wageningen University, Netherlands - Granular Sludge_15_04-R3 | ecosystem: Engineered > Bioreactor > Anaerobic > Unclassified...
GAAGTGATCACTCGACTGCAAATATACCCAGTCTTTCTTTAGTTCCTCGCCGGCACATGTATATATCCTCTCCGACAGCTCATACAGTTTACTGAAAGCCGCCGTCTGCAGCTCATTACCCAGCCATGCAGTCAGGTCTCGCTCCTCGTCGGCCCATGAAATAGGAGAAGGAACCTGCACTGCCGCCACAGGCTGATAATTATCCCCGATCTCTGTGGGTGTCATGAACGTGAATGGTGTTGACTTAAAAATTGCAGCAGGAAAATGGGTCAGAAAATCCATAATACCTGTCTCCTTTACCTGATGCTCCCCAAAAGTCTCATAGTCAACAAACAGATTAACCACTTCACCTGATGATGCTGTCTGCTTAATCCATCCTGCATATTTTGAAGCTGTAAGCGGCCATTCGCACCAGCCCCTGTTTGAAAACCTGAAAGCAATGTCATCACTAAGCACAAAATTGCGAAGCAGCACCTTCAGCCTGGGATTGATGGAGTTACAGTAGACAAAGTTGGGGCTCTTCCATCCCAGTATGTGCTTGGCTCCCTCGGTTAGTGTAACCCTGAATCCCATATCAGCTATCCATGAACCTATCTCATCTGAATAGATCATCTCGGTATTCCTGAAAGCAGTTGGTTCCACACTGAAGAGTGACCTCATCTTGGACATGTGGAGGTTTACCTGCCTTTCAAATTCCTCTCTGCTTTTTAGCGATGCCAGGGAGTGTGAATCTGTTTCTGCCAGGAACTCAACACATCCCGTTTCGGCCAGTTCCCTGAATGAATCAATTACTTCCGGAGCATAAAGCTGCATCTGGTCAAGAGCCAGTCCGCTTATCGAAAATGCCGTTCTGAACTTCCCCTTATGCTTATTTATAAGGTCAAGAATAATCTTGTTGGCAGGCAGATAACACCTTGATGCTATTCTTCTCATAATAGACTCATTGGTGTAATCATCATAATAATAGTGATCATTACCAATGTCAAAAAACCTGTATCTCTTCAACCTGAATGGCTGATGAACGACAAAGTGCAGGCAGATTGCTTTATTCGAACTTTGCTTCATGATATCTCATGTTATTTTACTTTTCAATACTTCCTTGTACACTTTCCTTACCTGTCTTGCAGAGTTTTCCCACTTCAGGGCGATAACCTCCTCCCTGCCGTTCTTTATAAACATTCGTGAAAGAGCAGGGTAGTTAAGGATTCCGTAAATGGCATCGGCCATGGCGTCAATATCCCAGAAATCCACCTTAACGGCGTGTGTAAGTATCTCTGCAACACCAGACTGTTTGCTGATGATTACCGGAACATTCGACTGCATTGCTTCCAGGGGAGATATCCCAAAAGGCTCTGACACCGAAGGCATAATATATACATCACTCAGGGCCAGCATTCTGAATACATCGTTTCCGCGAAGGAACCCTGTAAAATGGAATCTGTCTGTAATATGGAGTGCAGCTGCACGCCTTATCATCCTATCCATCATATCGCCAGACCCGGCCATCACAAACCTTACATTCTTCATGACTTTCAGAACACGGTGTGCCGCTTCGATGAAATATTCCGGTCCTTTCTGCATCGTAATCCTTCCAAGAAAAGTCACCACCTTATCGTCAAAGCCTTTTTGCCATGAAGAGCTTTCAGGGTGTTCAACCTGATCGACGGCATTATATACTGTAACTACCTTCCCGGGGTCGATTCCATATTTATTGATAACAATTTCACGGGTAAGGTTACTTACGGTAATGATCTTGTCAGCAAATTCCATCCCGCTCTTTTCTATTGCATATACTTCAGGATTTACATTGCCGCCACTCCTGTCAAAGTCTGTTGCATGTACATGGATTACAAGAGGTTTACCCGATGCCCTGGCGGCAGCAATCCCTGCCGGATAAGCCAGCCAGTCATGAGCATGAATGATCTCAAAATCATATTCAGTTGCTATCACTGAGGCAACAATAGCGTATTTTCTGATTTCCTCCATCAGTGAAAGGCCGTACTTCCCTGTAAATTCAATTCTGCCCTTATCATCGGTAGTCACTAAAATCTTTCTTTCATCTGCCTCAGTCCTTGTGTATTTCCAGTACTCTTCGGGGTCGGTATAAGGGATAATGCGTGATTCTACCTCCAATTTGTTTACACTTTTCTTTATGCCGGCATAGTTTATTGTTTTAAATGCAACCGGGATATTATTGGCACCTACCAGCCTGACAACGCCCTGATCCTCATCACCCCAGGCTTTGGGCACCACAAATATCACCCCAACGCTACCGAGGGAAGCCATCCCCTTGGTAAGGCCATAGCTTGCTGTCCCCAAGCCTCCCGAAATATGTGGTGGGAATTCCCATCCGAACATGAGCACTCTCATAACCGCCGGTATTAGTTATTTTTTTCAATCAAAGTAAAAATCCTGAGTATCTCACCTACACTCCACGCCTGAGAGATTGCTCCCCTGGCCTGATGGGGCGGATCACCGTCATAAATCTCAGAGATTGTCGTAACGCCGTGCTCTGTCATAACCTCCTCGAATCGCATTATCAGTTTCCTTACCTTTTCTCTGCCTGAATTACCATAGACCCTCAGCCATCCGTCACAGAAGGGGCCAATAAGCCATGGCCATACGGTTCCCTGGTGATAGGCTCTGTCCCTCTCTTTCTGGTTACCACAATAGGTCCCGACATATTTTTCATTATTTGGACTAAGTGACCTTAAGCCCCGCGGGGTCAGAAGTTCTGAAGCTGCCCTGTCAAGCAGGCTCTTCATCTGACCGGCATCAAGCATGGAATAAGGCAGTGAAGTTGCAATTACCATATTAGGTCTTACAGAAAAGTCTGGTCCCTCTTCATCACTGACATAATCAGCCAGCATACCTTTCTCTTCATTCCAGAAGAGAGAGAGGAATGAATTGGAAATAAGAGAGGGTAACTTTTCATATTCCTTCACAAACTTGCGGTCACCGGCTTTTTTTGCCAGTTCCAGGGTATAGCATACCGCATTGTACCAAAGAGCGTTTATCTCAACGGCATAGCCTCCACGGGGAGTAACCGGAGTACCGTCAACAACGGCATCCATCCATGTAAGAGCCTTACCCTCGGCAGAGGCATATATCAGTCCGTTCTGCCGCATGTGAATATTGAAGTGTGTTCCTTCACGATAGGAGTTCAATACAGCTTTTGCCGCATTGCCATACGCAGGCCACGGGTCACGGCCTGTCTGCAGTTCATATTGCTGAAGAGCCCAGAAAAACCAGAGGGGAGCATCAACTGAATTGAATGCAGGATTATCAGGACTGCCCATATTGGGGAACAGTCCGTCTTTCATTCGTGAAACCTGCGTGTTTAGAACATCTTCATAGAAACCTTCTCTTTTTCTTCCAAGGGCAATTCCCGGCAGCGCTATGAATGTATCCCTGCCCCAAGCCCCAAACCAGGGGTATCCGGCTATTATAAGTGTTGAATCGCCATGCTTTTCAATAAACTGCTGGGAAGCATTCTCAAGACAATGCCTGAAACTGTCCCTTGGCACCTTCCTCCCGATTGTTTTGGTGAACTTGGTTTTAAGACCTGAAGGATTCTCCTCCCTGGTTGAGGCAGAGAAGAGTATAACATCCCCCTGTTTGGCTTTTACCTCAAAGAATCCCGGGTTGAAGAGATCTTCACTATAATCGTATCCTCTCTTTTTTTCTTCAATATACTCCACACCGCGGTACCAGTCTGGCATCTGAACAAATTCTGCCCTGGAGGAGAGTTGCATATTCAGTGTCGGGAATCCCTCATAGAGACATATGTTGATCCCGTTTTTCACTATACCAACCCTTGTGTCTGCAGCCATGTTAGCCCTTGTCAGGCCGTGAATACTGCGGAAAGCAAGAAAAGGTCTTATCTGGAGCTTTAATGGTTCAGCAGCCTCGAGAATGGTATACCTGTAAAGCAGTTGCTCCTCATAATGAACAAGCAGTCTTTCCTGACGAAGCAAAACATTACCGACCCTAAAGGTCATCATCGGTATATATTCAATGTTGAAATCTTCAATATACTTATGCCCTTTCGGATTATAGTATTCTCCGCCATATTTCCTCACACCGGTATTAAATGATTTGTCATTCTGTATAACCGTGAGATCAAGAGATGACAAAAGCACATGTCGTTCGTTTCCGAAGGCTGCGACCGGACAGACCAGCAGGCCATGATATTTTCTGGTATTGCACCCCACTATTGTAGTAGACGAATATGAACCTGCCCTGTTCGTTCTGACTATCTCCCTCGTCAATGAGTATTCCAAATTGACTACCTGCGATTTATCGAAAATAACATACCCCATATTATGCGACTAATTAGCTGATTTTAATTGTTCTAAAAATTAACACTTTTTGAACTATTATGCAAAGTAAACAGAAAATAAATTGAAAACAGATACAGTTGATAATGGTATCCGTTTTGGAGCAAGAATTTAGAAGCCTCGTGGAATAGTAAGTGTTTCAAAATGGCTATATTTGCACTTCATAAAAACAGAAAAATAATGAAAAACAGTATCTTACTTCTTACGCTGATTGTGATTGCTGCCGTTGGCTGCAAGAATAGTTCACATATGATCTCAGGAAAAATAACCGGAGCACCAGCAGATGCTTATGTTTACCTTGACGAACTAAAGGCTGATGCCATTGAGACTGTAGATTCAGTATTGATAAGCAGTGAGGGAGAGTTCAGGTTTAGCAGAAAATCAGAGAGTCCGGTATTCTACATGATGAAAGTAACAAACACAAGTTTCCTGACAATACTTATCGATCCGGGTGAACACCTTAAAATTGAAGCAGATTATGATTCACTAAATGTGCCGTCAAAGCTTTCAGGAGCAACAGGAACAGAGTTGATGATGCAGTATAACAAGGAACTGCGAGCAGCAATAACAGCGCTTCAGGAGTTACAGGACACTTATATGCAGAATCTTGACAATCCTGATCTTGAAAACATCATTACCGAACTCGATGAAAGAGCATTTGCCATAATCGACCAGATGGAGGAGTATACAAGAAGATATATCGATGACAATCCAACATCACTCGCATCTCTTCTGGCACTATACCAGCAACTTACCCCGGGAGCTCCGATACTCCATCCTGCTGACAACTTTGAGTATTTTCTGAAGGTGGACTCAATATTATACTCTCTGTATCCCGACTCTGAACCGGTGAAATACTTTCACGATCAGGTAAGTGAAATGAAACTTGCGATGGCAGGTGCAGAAGCATCAGCCAATACCTCCTCTGCGGGTGAATTTGCACCTGAGATAGCATTACCATCAGTTGACGGTGATACCATAAAGTTGTCTTCAACAAGAGGCAAGGTGGTTTTACTGGACTTCTGGGCTGCGTGGTGTCCGCCTTGTCGTAAAGAGAGTCCGTTCCTTAACAAGGCATATGATATGTTCCACAGCAAGGGTTTTGAAATATTTCAGGTTAGCCTCGACAGGTCAAGGGAAGAATGGATTAAGGGAATAGAAGAAGACAAACTGGGAAGATGGATACATGTCAGCGATGTAATGTACTGGAATTCCGTTGTTGTACCTCTCTATAGTATTGAAGCCATCCCGTTCAATCTGCTGCTCGATAAAGAGGGTAGAATAATTGAAACAAATCTTAGGGGAGAGCAGCTCATCAGCACGCTAGAGAATGTAATGAACCAAAACTAAACTTTGACCAGGGTCATGCCTCAAAGGTACTTTTTAATCTTGCTGATCACTCTTTTTGCAGCAGGATGCCGGAATAGCAATACAGTCGTAATCAGCGGGACCATTGAAAACCCGAAAGGGGAGCATATGAAGCTGTGGAGAGTGGGCGTTGACAAAACCGAACTGCTCGATTCTGTAAAAATCAGCCGCAACGGCAGTTTCAGATTCAGGTTCTCGTCAAAGCAGCCAGACTTTATTCAGGCAGGCTACTCCTCTACAGAGTTCATCACGCTTGTGGTTCACCCCGGAGACAGGATATCTGTTGGTTTCAAAGGCCAGCCACTGCATAACAATTATGAGATTACCGGATCTGAGGATTCAGAGAAGATCAGGCTGCTTGATGCCAGGCTGCGCAGTACCAGGTACAAGCTTGACTCGTTGAGGAAGGCACACGATGAAGTAGTTGAAGATCCGGCCAGGCAGCATGTGGCAGACTCAATAGAAGCTAAAGTAGTTGATGTAATAAACGAACAGAGGAACTTCAGTATTGACTTCATATTAAAGAACCTCGGGTCTCTTTCTTCAATTATGGCAGTATACCAGAAATTCAATGAAGAATCGTACGTTCTTTATGAAACGCGTGATCTTCAGCTTATGAAACTCCTTACCGACACCCTTTCCGTAAAGTACCCTTCATCACAACAGGTAAAAGCAATGGGAGAGGATTTAAACAGGGAAATCAGGAATATGCAAATGAGACAGTTCAGCCGCATGGTTGAAGAGATGGAGCCTTCAGAGCTGAATCCCGATCTCACCGATATCAATGGCAGGAGAATAGCTCTTTCATCGCTGAGGGGTAAATATGTACTGGTGTCTTTCTGGTCGACAGAATCACCAGACTGCATACGCAACAATCTTGAACTGAAGGAGCTTTACAAAACATACAACAGGAGGGGGTTTGAAATATATCAGATAAATATTGATACTGATGAAGATAAGTGGAAGGCTGCAGTCAGGTTCGATGAACTTCCATGGATAAGTGTGCGTGAAGATGACCCGGCAAACCTGAAATATGCCTATATCTACAACGTTCAGTCGTTGCCTGCCAATTATCTTTATGACAAGGAGGGAGAGATTATCGGGACGAATCTATTCGGAAGGACTCTCTCTATCAAGCTTGAACAACTGTTTGGACGATAACCGTAAATTGCATAATCGGGCTAAAATATACTTTGCTTCTGATTTTCATCTGGGGTTGAAATCCGGAAGCGATCCTTCAGAGAGAGAGAGAAGGATTGTTAAATGGCTTGAGACCGCTGCCACCGATGCCTCTGAGATATTTCTGCTGGGCGATATTTTCGACTTCTGGTGGGAATACCGTCTGGTAGTCCCAAAAGGTTTTACAAGGTTTCTGGGTGCCGTTGCGTCGGTTACCGATTCCGGCATCCCGGTTCATTTTTTTACCGGCAACCATGATATGTGGGTTGGCGATTACCTGTCATCAGAATGCGGAGTGACAATAAACAGGGGAATAGTGGAGCGCGAGTTTGACGGCAAACGATTCCTTCTGGCTCATGGAGAAGGCCTCGGTTCCACCGAAACAGGTTACAGGTTACTGCTCTGGCTTTTCAGGAACCGGGTGATACAGGGAATGTGGTCGGCACTGCACCCTCGGATAGGTGTTGCTGTGGGACACAGATGGTCGCTGGGAAGCCGGCTTGGCAAGGGGGTGCACACTCCGTTTATGGGAGACGAAAGGGAAGACCTGGTGAGATTTGCAAATTCGGTCTCCAGCGAAAAAAATATCGATTACTTTATATTCGGACACAGGCACCTTGCAATGAAATACGAGCTGGCCGGCGGGAGTACCATTGTTTTTTTGGGGGACTGGATTTCAGGAGGTTCTTATGCGGAGTGGGATGGGAAGGAACTAAAGCTTGTTGTTATCGATCAATTATCCTGATCCTCAACTTTTACCTTCAGAATATAATACGAATATAAATTGTTGACCCTGTCGAAGGCGTACTCAAGCTTGTTGCCCGACTTCCTGGCTATATCTATCAGGCCCATGTTGCCGGTACTGTCGGTACCGCTCTTCTGTTTTGCAAGCTGCTCACGGTAATATTCCTTCAGACCGTCCCTGTCAAAACTGTTTACATGATCAAGCTTTGATTTCAGGTTTTTAATTTTACTGTTTCTGATCAGGTTACCCGTAGTGACATAAAAAGATTCCCCTTCCATCTTGATAACCGCTACAGGCATCCCATATTTCTTTTCAGAGCTTTTGCCCGGACTGTACTTAGCTATGTTCTCAAGTATTTCCACCAGGATGCTGAAGACCTTTCGTTTGGTTCCTGAGTCAACCTCATCTTCCTTTAGTTTTGTCTCAGTAAACGAGAGCATCTCTTTACCGACATCGGGCGTAATATGGTTCGACCATACCATGTAGACATTGTTTGCAGACAACAGCTTCTCAAAGCCATGTATTGTACGGCCACTGAATTTCTTTCCCTCAGGTTTACTGTTTATGCCTGTCCCGGCCGAATCAACCGTCTTGCTCAGAACATAATAGTAGTAATTGTCGTCAAGTTTGATAAAATCATAATCGAGTTTGTTGCCGGTTTTCTTTGCCATCTCCATCAGGCCCAGACCGGCGCCTCCCTTATTGCTGAGCTCAGCTGACTCAAGCATCTTCCTGTAGACTGACCTCACATCTTTCGGGTCCAGACGATTAATCTGTCTTAGTCTCTTTCTCAGATCAGGTACGTTGTCAGCATCCATCACATTACCGGTAGCAACACTATAACCGTTTTCTGTCTTTGAATAGGCGACAACCGACATTCTCGCATAGTCATTCCGGCTCGTATGACGCGAGATATTCTGCAGGGATTCAAGAACAAACATAAATAGGCGTTTGCGTCCTGTAAATCCAAACTCACTGCTTTCCATCTCTCTTTCCAGAAGCATCAGAAGTGACAGTGAGTTAACGTTGGTAACTATTCCGCGGTAGACAAACATCATGCGGTTGCGCATCATTCTGTCACGTATCCTGCGTGTGAAGTCCATGCACCAGTGATCAGGTAAGTCAAAATCAGTCTATAAATATAGATAATAATTACAGACACAACCCTGGCAGTTAAAATAATTTTTCAACCCGCCCACCCCTCACGGTCGAGATTGCGGTAGTTTATAGCTTCTGAGATATGTTCCGCACCTATTGTATCTGCATTGTCAAGATCAGCAATGGTTCTTGACACCTTAAGTATTCGATCATAAGCCCTGGCAGAGAGGCCGCGTATCTCCATGGCACTCTTAAGCAACCTGGTGGCTTGTTCCGAGATATTACAATACTTACGTTGCAACCTGGTATTCATTTGGGCATTACTGTACACTCCGGGATTATCCCTGAATCGTTCCTGTTGTATCCTTCTGGCCTTAACAACCCTCTCCCTGACTGCCGCGGAAGTCTCAGTTTTGTTTCCTCCAGCTATATTATCAAAAACTACAGGTACTACCTCAATGTGCATATCGATTCTGTCGAGCAGCGGACCCGAGACCCTGCTGAGATACTTCTGCACCAGCCCAGGAGGACAGACACAATCGCGTGACGGATGGTTATAAAACCCGCAGGGACAGGGGTTCATAGCTGCTACAAGCATTACGCTGGCGGGAAAGACAACTGAGAATTTTGCCCTTGAGATGGTAATAGTCCTGTCCTCCAGCGGCTGCCTCATAACTTCCATTACAGTACGCCTGAATTCGGGCAACTCATCAAGGAACAGTACCCCGTTATGGGCAAGTGATATCTCGCCCGGTTGCGGGTAGGAGCCGCCTCCTACCAGCGCCACATCAGATATTGTATGGTGCGGACTGCGAAACGGGCGGCTTACCATAATCGACGTTTTACCATCGAGCTTACCGGCAACGCTGTGTATCTTAGTGGTCTCCAGGGCTTCATTCAGCGTCAGCGGCGGAACTATCGTAGTTAACCTTCTGGCTAACATTGTCTTACCTGAACCGGGAGCACCCACCATAATCAGGTTATGGCTTCCGGCAGCGGCAACCTCGAGGGCACGCTTAACGCTCTCCTGACCCCTGACATCCGAAAAATCTATATCATAACGGTTTGCTTCTGATTCGAAAAAAGAAGCCATGTCAATACGTACCGGATCAAAAGTACGGTACCCGTTGAAGAAATCTATCACTTCAGCCAGTGAAGACATCCCATATACATCAATACCATCGACTACTGCTGCTTCCATTGCATTTGCGGCAGGTACGATAATACCCTTAAAACCGTCATCGCGTGCCCGAAGTGTAATGGGAAGTATTCCCCTGACCGGTTTTATTGAGCCGTCAAGAGAGAGTTCTCCCACCAACATAAAATCTTCACCATTGAAGGTCAGTATCTTCTCATCTGAAGCTAGTATGCCAACGGCAAGCGGCAGATCAAATGAAGAACCCTCCTTCCTGATGTCTGCAGGGGCAAGATTGATTACCACCTGCCTGCCCGGCCAACGGTAACCCAGAGTCCTCATCGCCGATTCTATCCTCTGCTGACTCTCCTTCACGGCAACGTCAGGCAATCCTACAAGAAAAAACCTGACACCCTGCGAGGTATTCACCTCAACGGTAATCGTAACGGATTCAATCCCGATCACCGCACCGGTATAAGTCTTTACCAGCATAACGGTAACATATGAAATTAGAGACTAAAGGAAATGCCTTACCAAGATAGTAAAATCATCTGAATAATCAACCTCGCTTTTCTGAAATCATTTCAGCCATGCAATCAATCAACACCATGTTGAATGAAGGCAATGCAATCATAAGAAGCTATTTCATTTCTGTGAAATTGTAAGCCCCATAGAAGTATTCAGGATCCCACTTCTCAGACTCCGGGGCAGACTGCCTATTACCGGAACAAAGCGCTGTGGTGGCTCCATGCCACTGAACCACTGACCGTTAAGATAATGCTCCGAACCGGGCTGCACCGGCATCGGCCAGGTGGTGATGAATCGCTGCGCCCTGCGCCCGTTGACTGAAACACTCATAACACCATCTGACGTTATCGTGATCTCAATAGCGTTGTTACCTTCTGTCAGTGACTGTCTCACCTGGTATACGCTGTTTTTCCCGAACCTCCTGATACCGGCATGGATTTTCCCCTTATCAACCCTTACTTCAAAAGCATGAAGTGCTCCCTGATGAAACGAAGCCAGTATTCCTGACGCACCTTCTTCAACTGTGCAGTCAATATTGAGGGTGAACGGTTTGCCGCCGATATAGGGAGTAGCAGCCTGGCGGCTTTGTGCACTGTCGCCGAGGCTAAGAGCAAGGGGAAGCGGCTCAAGGAAACGCCCCTCTGACATTTTCTTTTCTATCGCCGGCCAAAAGTTGTACAGCAGCTTTCTGAGACTGTCGGTTATATGACTGTACTCCGGCATACCTGCCAGGTTATTGTACTCACCGCTATCGTTACTGCGGTCGACAAGAACTTCCTGACGAGTTGAGGGAAACAAGGCAAAAATGTATTCGTCACTTATCCTGCTGTAGTTATTCCTGATTTCAATGAATGCATGGTCAGAACCCGCCTCCTCTCCCCTTATAACCGGAAGAAGGCTTATTCCCTCCAGAGACCCGGGGATATCGACTCCGGCCAATTCGAGAAAAGTGGGGAGTATATCAACATGAGATGAGTATGAATCGATACTCCTTTGGCCAGGACTATTTCCAAACCATACTACCATTGGAACCCTTGCCGACCGCTCAAAATGTGTCCCTTTATGTATAAGGTCATGGTCTCCCAGCGAAGCCCCGTGGTCACCTGTAAATACAATAATTGTATTTTCAAGTTGTCCGCTGCGCCGTAGCGACTCAATGATATGGCCCAACTGCTCATCAATAAAAGTAAGTCCGCCGTAATGCCCGGCCCTGATTCGCCTTATATAATTATCACGATTCTGAGGAAATTCATCAATAAGATCTACAACCCTCCTGGTATAGTTATACCTCAGGTCTGTATAGTCGTAGGGTTGCTGTTTAAGTCCTCCCTCTCTCCACAGGGCTCCGGGCATATTCCTCTCCATATACATCCGGGAATAGCGCTCCGGCGGATCCCAGGGATTATGCGGACCATTGAACGACACCCAAAGGAACCAGGGCGACTCTCCAATCTTCTCTATGAGTCTGGTGGCCTGGGTTCCCACATAATGATCAATATGCAGCGAATCGGCAAAGGGCCAGTCATAAACTCCGTATATCTCGTCACTGCCCTGAAGGTTAAGGTAGCTGGCTCTCGACAACCCAGCCGCAGCCAGGTGTCGAGAATAATCATCCTTCCGAACCGTGTCGGCTGCCGAATTGCCTTTGCGCTCAGCCGATATCCATATATCATACCCCGCATCCCTGTCCCACGGGTGAAAGTGCATCTTGCCAACAGCTGCTGTCATGTAGCCGCTCTCCCTGAGCAGCTCAATCATCGTCGGAGTCCCCTCAGGTATCCACCTCGCCTGATTATCCCATTGACCATGATAATGAGGATACATACCAGTAATCAAAGTATACCTTGCGGGCATCGAAATGGGAGCCGTGCAGTAGTGCCTGTTGAAAACAACACCCTCCGATGCAAGTCCTTCAAGCGCAGGCATATGCAGTCCTGGTGTCTCCCAGGGCACATCAGCCCCGGCATGATAATCAGTGGTAATAAAGAGTATGTTGGGCCTGCTCCAAGATTCAGGGCTCTGACCCTGTAACGGAGAGGCAACTGCAGCAGCAGTAATTGACAGAAGTGTAAGTTCAGACCTCATATGCCATGTCAGCATAAACCTGCATTGATACAACTTCTGCTAAAATACAAAAAAAACCTAATAAATGTATTTTTTACACCTTAAATATCGTCCTCCTCAGGCTTGTTGTACCATTTACCAACCATCATGCCCTTCTTGTAACGACCCTTGCTTACGACCTCCCCCTTTTCATCATATTTAATGTATTCGCCGTGAAGCATGTCATTGCGATAGTTGATTATCTCCTTCTCTCTGGTAATCACAAGCATTCTGCAGGTATCTGCAACTACAGCCCCGGTGCTGTCAGTTTTCTCACACGGGAAGCTCTCATAACCTGCCTGATAATACCACGTCTCCGTTCCGTGCTGAAGACCACCTGAATAATTCGACACCAGGTACAGCTCCCCCGCCTCTTCAATCGGCAATCCGGTATTCTGGTCAACAGAGGGGAACCAAAACTTACGTGTACCGTGAAGCTCACCGTCGCGGTAATTAGCTTCCTGAACAACATGACCCTTCTGATCGTATACTTTCACAACGCCGTGAGGCTCTCCAGCCCTCAGGGTATACTCCGCCAGCAATTCACCTGTAGGATAAAACTCCTGCCGCGGTCCGTCTCCTCCTTCTGTAAGACCCTGAGACCTGTCAGCAAGGTAAATCGTATATGCGGTGTACGAAGACTCAGGGTCTTCCTCAGGTGTTACCTCCTCTGCATTAAACATCAATAATAAACGTCCGTCAGTGTAGACGTTAACTTCAGAATCCCTGAATTCCTTCGATCTGTCCTTCCTGAAACCGTTATCCTTTAAAGAGCTGAATATCCGGTTATAGAGGTCAAACTCAAAAACAGTATAGTATAGACCGGTCACCGTCCCTTCACGTGATATCAGATTAAGATAGGCAGGTGTTACGGAGGAATACTCATCATAATACTCTGAATAGTCAATTCCGTATGACCACGCATCAAACCTGACGCCATTAGCCTCATCTGTCTCGGTATCAAGGAGTGACCAGTTTCCTGAACTAAGCTTTTCTGCTGTCGATTCCATATCGGTACCGGTTACAAAATTCACTAACTCTGTCAGATAAAGGAACTGGGATTTCAGAGTGGCAGTAGAAAATAAAGTCAGAATCAAAACAATCAATAAACGTATCATCGGAAAAAAATTAGTATGAGCCGGAAGTAAACAACGGTTTAGGCGACCCTCAGGTTTGTCATATCGTAAGTTCACATCGTCAAAAGTATTATCTGCGATGGTCATTTCCAAGAAATGCATCAAAAAAGA
>Ga0334892_1002332_pt1 | contig 13740 bp, 8 predicted proteins | sample GraSluR3_MG_4_FD_207213 | JGI IMG/M metagenome (GOLD analysis project Ga0334892, IMG submission 207213) | Sludge microbial communities from methane-producing bioreactor in Wageningen University, Netherlands - Granular Sludge_15_04-R3 | ecosystem: Engineered > Bioreactor > Anaerobic > Unclassified...
ATTATGTTGGGAATTATCACCTGACCCCTAATGTAGTAATTAAAGACGATTATCTTACAATCTTTTTATGGGCAGGTTATTACTCTCATATCGAAGGTTTGAGTCTCAAGACGTTTTTTTATAATCTGGCAATTGATCCATTGAATCCTGAATTTGTTTTTGAAAATGAAATGCCTGGGCGTCCTTTGATTGTTGATGATTTGATTTTCCAGAGTCCGTCTCCTACAATATTTGTTTTTGATTTAGATCAACATCTTTCGGGTGTTATCGAACCGTTTGACAGTTTTCTTAATAATGGTTGGGCTACGCATATCTTTCTTCAGGGTGCAAACGGAAGTAATTTTCTCTATTGTGTATCAAACTCCTGTATCAGTGTCTATGAATACAACTATGAGTTGAGTGCCGAAGATTATGTAACTGACCTGCCTGCCGGAACGAGCCTTGCCCGGAACTATCCCAACCCTTTCAATCCGGAGACTAATATCAGCTTCTATCTGGAGCAGGAAAAGAGGGTCAAACTGGAGATATTTAATATCAGGGGGCAGAAACTGGCTACCCTGATAGATGATATCCTGCCGGAGGGTGAGCATTCTCTGGTCTGGTCACCTCAAAGCCACAGGGGGAGAGACCTCCCCAGCGGGGTGTATCTCTATCGCCTGCAGGCCGGAGATTATGCCGAAACAAGAAAAATGCTCTATCTGAAGTGAAGTAACCTGGTATCAGATACAGCTTGAAGTGTTAAATAATTAAGTATTGACAAAAGAACGTTAATTTCATATTTAGTATTAACAGGGAACTGAGTAAAGCGAATCTTCAACGAAAAGACAATGAGGGATAGTATTATGGTGATGAGAACTCGCTACTTTTCAGGATTTACATCTATCTATCTATCTATCTATCTATCTATCTATCTATCTCCTTATCCCTTAATCTGTATAAACCTTTTTGGTAAACATAATGATAACATCACCTCTCAACAACCCGGTTCTAAGAGTTATCTGCTTCGGAGAATCTTTCCCAACCCTAAAAACAAATTCATCCGGCAACCTGGCCTTACTGAACCTCATAGTAAGGCCATAAGGAATGGGAAATTAAAAAAAATGGAGGTGAGCTATGAAAAGGTTGTACTTTTTAATAACAGCCCTGATACTTTTAGGTCCTGCAACACTTTTAGGTCAAATAGCTATATATAATTTCCAGTTTGATATTATAAGTGGATGTGCAGGTCATATCGAAGCATATTATCTAGATGATGATTCATCTCAATGGCATATCTTTGTAGATGAATCCTTTTCTGGGTCTACGTTTATTACTGAACAGATAGTAAGAAACTATAGTCTTGGGCACCCTTCAGTTGAAGCAGTCAGAGTAAAAGCCTGGAATGGATATAAGATATACTACTATGAAGAAAGAGCTGTTACTCCGGGTACTCATTACTTCTTGATTGACTTAACTCCACCAACATTACCGCCCCCTGGAGAACCGAATCCGGATGGTGGACCATAAAAGTTAACGAGTATATTATATCCCCTGAAGAGAAATCTCTTCAGGGGATACTTAACATCCAATGAAACGGCAAATGGATTTAAACAAGCTCAAAACATTGACTGACAATGTTCAGGGAGATATAAAATGGAACTTAATATGCTTAAAGTAATGATCAGTTCAATAGTCTTGTTAATGATTTTTTTATTGAATATGGAGGCAGTCGATTTTCAGATAGAGAAAATCGATGAGTTTTCAATTGGGAGTTATCTTGTATATAGAAGTCCAGGTAAAACCATATTAACCGACTATCCCTATGTATATACATTAACGGGATATGGTCTGGAAATCTATTCAATTTCGACGGAAGGGAGTTTGTCCTTGATCAGCAGAACACAGGTGATAGCATGCTGGAACTTGGAAAAGATCGATGATTACGTATTTATCGGTACGAATCCACGACATCACGATCCATTCAATGCCGTTATATACAAGATAGATATCTCCGATCCGTATAATCCAGTGATCGTCCAAAAACTTGGGTTTGACGATACTGTTACACGTATTGATGATCTCATCAAAATCAATGATTACTTACTGGTTCGTACTCTTACAAATCCCTGGGGTCCTATCTTTCCCATTTTGAATACCGATCTCGAAACGGTGCAGTTAAATCCGGTAACATCTATTCCCCTGCTTCTATACGGCGATAATTTGTTGCTGACAGAAGTAACCGGGGGTGGAGGTTATCAGATCTATGATTTCAGTGATCTTGAAAACATAACGCTAATAGGGTCAGGAGATATAAGTGGTGTACATTATTATAATATCTGGTTTAAGTCTGCCTATCAGGACACTGTGCTGGTCTTCGGCAACCAGCGGGAGATATCATTCTGGGACGTTTCCGATCCTGATGACTGGCAGTTATTGTATAACATTGATTATATAAACGATCCCGATTTAATCATCTACGGAACTCCACATATTATAGATCATTATCTCGTCTATCTTAATATTTACAACATAGTAGTTATGGATTTGAACGATTACACTATCGATCTGATATCGGGAGACCATCCTTTCCTTGAGAGAGTGATACATTCTGATACCTGGCAGGGGAACATCTATTTCACAACCCAGACCATGGGAATCATACACCTTCTATACGATGGTGATTTCTCCTATATAGATTTTTACTGTGACATTGCTTATAATAGTAATGTCCATTTCTATGAGAACTACTGCTTAGTCAGACCTCTCGTTCCCTATTCATACGATGTCGTCGTGTACGATATCTCCAATCCGCATGCGATAGTTGAGATAAATCGTTTCTTTGAAGAGTCGCCCAAGCTATTCTATTCTGGTGTTAACGAATTGGCGTATTTTCGTGATTATGCTGGTTTTACCTATGGAAACATAGAAATCTATGATATTAGTGATCCGTTGAATCCTTACTTAAGGAATACTATCGATCTAAGTCCCTGGTTTTCCCAGCCGGTCTGGCTTATATCCGATCAAACGGAACCTTATGTTTTGTATGTTTATCTGCAGCAACAGCGCAAAATGCTAAAATTTGACATAAGCGTAGAGAATGAGACGGAACTGCTCCTGGAGATGGATCTTCCTGCATCAACTTATGATGGCCGCAGCAATACAGTCCATAATGGCTATCTCTATAACCTGGTACGGAGAGGCAATACCAACTGGTATGATCTGAATATATACTCCAGTCTCTTGGATAATGAACCGGTATTGCAAAATACAATCAATCATTTTGTCACTAATGATTTCGCTCCCCACCTTAAGATTGTTGATAATTATCTCTCTGTCTTTATCGGGTCGACAGGAACTGATAATACCTTTTTCTATTCGTTAGCCGATTCTTCGCAACCTGCCCTTGCTTTTCATCATGGAGAATCAGGAATCCCATTTATTCACGAAGAACTCCTGTTCCAAAGTCCCGGTAATGCAGTATTTATCTATGACCTGACCGGGTTTGTATCGGGTGAGATTACACCTGTAACATATTTTTTGAGTAGTGGTATGGTTTATCATTACTATTTTCAAGAGGCAGGTGATATATCTTATCTGTATTCCGTCTCTTCTTTGAGTATAGCTGTTTATGAATACAGCTATGAGACCGGTATTGAAGATGATATAGCTATACCGGTTGAAGAGACATATCTCTCCCGGAACTATCCCAATCCCTTCAATCCTGAGACTAATATCAGCTTCTATCTGGAGCAGGAAAAGAGGGTCAAACTGGAGATATTTAATATCAGAGGGCAGAAACTGGCTACCCTGATAGATGATATCCTGCCGGATGGTGAGCATTCTCTGGTCTGGTCACCTCAAACCCACAGGGGGAGAGACCTCCCCAGCGGAGTATATCTCTATCGCCTGCAGGCCGGAGACTACGACAAAACAAGAAAAATGCTCTATCTGAAGTGATGTAACCTGGTATCAGATACAGCTTGAGGTGTTAAATAATTAAGTATTGACAAAAGAACGTTAATTTCATATTTAGTATTAACGGGGAACTGAGTAAAGCGAATCTTCAATGAAAATATAATGAGGGATAGTATTATGATGTTGCGAATTCACTCCTTAGATTATTTAACATCTATCTATCTATCTATCCCCTTATCCCTTCTCCTTTATAAACCACTCTGGTAAACATAATGATAACATCACCTCTCAACAACCCGGTTCTAAGAGTTACCTGTTTCGGAGAATCTTTCCCAACCCTAAAAACAAATTCATCCGGCAATCCGGCCTTACTGAACCCCATAGGTAAGGCCGTAAGGAACGAGGGAAAAAAGATTATCAGAGGAGGTGAATTATGAGATTATTCCTATTGTTCATACTAATTACATTATTGTTAGGCAGCTTTTCATTATATGCAACCAGTAGAGATTTTCAATATGAAATTGTCAATGGTGGTTCAAGGGGAAATGTTGTTGTGTTAAGAAATGTGCCCGGTACAGTTGATCAATGGCAATCTATGGACAGCTTTAGCTATCCACAATACAATTCCTTTGTGATTAACAGATATAATACTAACATTGGCTTCTCTACTAAAATCAAAGCAACAGTGACGCGTTCGGATAACGGTCAATCAAAAACTGTCATACAGGATATCGTTCCTGGACTTAATTACGTTCTCCTTGAGTTTACGATAATTATAGTTCCCGGTCCGGATCCAGTACCGAAAGGGGAAGGTGAGTAGTCAGTCTGTTAAATTGTCCCCTGAAGGTTAATATCCTTCAGGGGACTGAATAAAGGTGTTTATTATGGTTAAAAAAGTTCAATTTATATTGATTACTATTTTTCTGTTTACTGGGTGCATTTTTTCTATTCCTATAGGTCTGGAGAGGCTCGAAGATTTTTCAATTACAACTGCAAGGATAAAAACCAACAGGAATACAAATTTGATTGCAGATGAACAGATAGTATACTACCTTTCCGGGTACGGATTAGAGTCTTATGTTATGACCGGTGCAGGAGAGGTGATTCTAGCAGATAGACTCCACTTGACCGATCCCTGGACAATGAACAAAGTCGATGATAACATTTTTGTAGGGACCTATCCTATTCATGGGCTGACCAACGCTATAATCTACAAAATAAATGTCAGTAATCCGTATAACCTTATCATAGAGCAGATACTTGAGTTGGATGACAATATCACAGCAGTGTTGATCATTCATATAGTTAACGATCATCTGCTTTTACACACCTTTTCGTATCCGGAGAGATTTCCGCTGTTGAACACCGATCTTGAGACGGTAATAGAAGAACCGATATCAGCACCACCAACCCTCGTCTTCGGCAATGACCTTGTTTTATCATGCTCTGAAGGGGGAGACGGCTTAATATACGATTTCAGTGATCTTGATAATATCATGCAGGTCGGTTCCGGTTCGATCGAAGAAGGTCATCAATATGGTGTGCTTAACGAATATACCTATCAAGACAGTATTCTAATTTTCTACAACGAAAGCGAGATTTCTTTCTGGGATGTTTCTCAGCCCGATGACTGGCAAATGTTGTATAATATCATTATCGAGGACAGCAGTTTTATGATTACCGGAGAGGGATTACAAATAATCGAAGATACTCTCGTGTACCTCAATCATGACTCTCTGATTGCCATTGATTTAAACGATTATTCATACTCTCAGATGCTGGAGAACCCAATTCAGGAATCATATCAGTATTGCGTCGGTATAGGATATGCATATTCGGGTAATGATCTGTTCGTCTCCACAAGTGAATATGGTATCCAGAGGTTCGCATACGAGGATGAATTTGCTTTCGTCGAAACAATCGGTGATGAAAAGTATAATGATTACATTCAGATGTCAGGCCACTATATGTTTGTCGGGTCGGGAAATCTCTGTAATGAAGGGATAGTTGTATACGATACATCAAATCCCTATAATATCACGGAAGTAAACAGGTTGATGTATGACCCTCCGCTATTCTTCATTATCATTGATGGCTTGTTATGTATGTATAGATTTCCCTGGATAGAGTACAGGGAGATAACAATATACGATATCACAAATCCTGTCAATCCGGAGTTGCGAAGTACGTTAGACCTGTCTCCCTGGTCTCAACCACATGTATACTTCATTAACTCACAAACAGAGCAGAATTTCATATATGTAACCCTGAGAGAACCGGCAAGATTGTTAAAGTTCGATATAGCCACAACCGGAGAATCTGAACTTCTTTTCGATATTTCTATACCTGACGGTTCTATTGTGATTGATGATGATCTGATGTACATTCTTTCCAGAAGTGGCAATTCATATTGGTATGATCTGCATATCTACGAAGGACTGGAGAATAATTATCCCATTTTGAGCAATATTATAGACTATTTTGTCGGCCAACCTGATAAATATCTTAAAATAGTCGGTGATTACCTGGCTGTGTATGATAGTTTTTCCGGAGAAGGAAATACCAGTTTTTACTCTCTTTCCGAGCCCTTTAGCCCTGTTTTGAAGTTTGAGATCGGTAAATCAGGTATTCCCTACTTGAAAGATAACCTTCTCTTTCTGACTCATCGATCGGTGATTTATATCTATGATGCTGGTAATGACCCGTCAGGGACCCTGACCCCCATATCTTACATATTAAACAACAATTGGTATCAACGAAATCTGTTTTTTCAGGATTTAGAGGGTAAAAACTATTTATACTGCGCATCAACATTTTATATTGCAGTCTATGAATACAGCTATGAGACCGGTATTGAAGATGATATAGCTATACCGGTTGAAGAGACATATCTCTCCCGGAACTATCCTAACCCTTTCAATCCGGAGACTAATATCAGCTTCTATCTGGAGCAGGAAAAGAGGGTCAAACTGGAGATATTTAATATCAGAGGGCAGAAGCTGGCTGTCCTGATAGATGTTATCCTGCCGGAGGGTGAGCATTCTGTGGTCTGGTCACCTCAAAACCACAGGGGGAGAGACCTCCCCAGCGGGGTATATCTCTATCGCCTCAAGGCTGGAGACTACGACAAAACAAGAAAAATGCTCTATCTGAAGTGACATAAGTTTGTAAGAGCTAAGGCATCGGGTAATTAATAGAAACGATCTTTGATTCAAGTGACAGAATGAGATCTCCGGTATTAAAGAAAGGTGACTCGGACCAATTTCTATGAGTTTCTCCATCAACAAAGTTATTGACAAAATACGGTTTTTAGCGATCAATCCCTCAGAGTTAGATAAGTATAAAATATAGAGGAGTCGGTAATGGGTAAGAGTTACGATGAGTTAAAAAAGAAGTATGAGGAGCTATTAGCAAAGACGTTAGAAAAATTTCCAGAGCGTAATGATGAGTTTCTAACGGCATCCAATACACCGGTAAAGAGGCTTTATACCCCTGAAGATATGGAAGGCGTGGACTATGCAGAAGATCTGGGTTTTCCGGGTAATTATCCTTTTACGAGGGGTGTGCAACCGACAATGTATCGGGGCAGATTATGGACGATGCGTCAGTATGCCGGCTTCGGGACAGCTAAAGAATCGAATCAGCGATATAAGTTTCTACTAGAAAAGGGGCAGACAGGCTTGAGCATAGCTTTTGACCTGCCGACACAGATGGGTTACGACAGTGACCATTCAATGAGTGCCGGTGAGATTGGGAAAGTCGGGGTAGCAATAGATTCACTGGCCGATATGGAGGTTCTTTTCGACGGGATACCTCTGGACAGGGTATCGACATCAATGACAATTAATGCACCTGCAGCTGTCTTATTAGCTATGTATATAGCAGTCGGTGAAAAGCAGGGTTTAAAGAGTGAGCAATTGAACGGTACGATTCAGAACGATATTCTGAAGGAGTATATTGCCCGGGGAACTTATATATTTCCACCGCAGCCCTCAATGCGTTTGATAACCGATATTTTTGCTTTCTGTGCAGATAATGTTCCCAGGTGGAATATGATCTCGATATCTGGTTATCATATCAGGGAAGCAGGTTCTTCTGCTGTTCAAGAAGTGGCATTCACTTTAGCAAACGGTATTGAATACGTGAAAGCGGCGATTCAAAGCGGTCTTGATGTTGATCAGTTTGCACCTCGACTCTCCTTCTTTTTTAATGCTCATAACGATTTACTGGAAGAGGTGGCCAAGTTCAGGGCTGCTCGTTACCTCTGGGCAAAGATAATGAAGGAGAAGTTCCAGGCCAAAAATCCCAAATCGATGATGTTACGCTTCCATACCCAGACAGCTGGCTGTACGCTGACAGCCCAGCAGCTGGACAACAACATTATCAGGGTTGCCATTCAGGCGTTGGCTGCCGTTATGGGTGGCACTCAATCTTTGCATACAAATTCTCGTGACGAAGCACTTGCCCTTCCCAGCGAGCATTCCGTGCAGATAGCTCTGAGAACCCAGCAGGTCATCGCCCATGAAAGTGGGGTTACCAATACGGTCGATCCTCTTGCCGGTTCCTATTATGTGGAATCGATGACCAGAGACATAGCCGGGCAGGCTGAAGAGATCATAGCAAAGATAGACACGCTGGGTGGCATGATCAAAGCGATCGAGAAAGGATTCCCACAAAAACAGATTCAGGACAGTGCTTACGACTATCAGAAGTCGATTGAGAATGATAAGAGAATCATAGTAGGGGTGAATAAATTCCGAATCAAGGAAACACTGAAACCAGAACTATTAAAGGTAGATCAACAATTGGCGGAGCAGCAGGTGGTAAGACTGAGTGAATTGAGGAGCAGAAGGGATAACGAAGCAGTCAAAGCAAAACTGAAGGCTATCAAAGATGCGGCTGCCGGAACGGAAAATCTGATGCCCAGAATCGTGGATGCGGTTAAAGCTTATGCTACACTGGGAGAGATCTGTGATGTGCTGAGAACTGAATTCGGCGAATATCAGGAGAGTGTTGTATTATAATAACATTCTCTAGTTATTGATAGAGGTCATAATCAGAGAGTTATAACGAGGTAGTAGATCAGTTAGTTGATAAAGCATTGAAGCGTCGTGCAGTGAGTTTTTCCCGGTTATTGATTCATTTCTGTTATTCACTGGAATGGTTAGACTTGGGATAAGATAAAATGGTCGGGATGACTGGATTTGAACCAGCGACCTCTCGGTCCCGAACCGAACGCGCTACCCGAACTGCGCTACATCCCGACACCCGCTCAGCAAAAAAAATCGTCCGATTATTGTCAATATCTCTTCCAGGTTAATAGGTGTCGGGCATCTGGTCATTCTCATGAAAGACTCTTATAGAGAGGAAAGAGAACATCTCTTTTGATGAGAGCGTGAGATTATTATCTCTGCTTGACAACAGAGGTGTTGTTTATTTATTGAGACAGTATATAACGACTCGGTATGAAGCAGGATTATTCACGGGATATTCTGTTATGTAAACATTTTATACCTTCAAGGGAGTTTGATTATGGTAAAAATTGGAGTTATTGGGGTAGGTCATTTAGGGCAGCATCATGTCCGTATATTTAAGGAGATAGCAGGGTGTGAACTGGTTGGTATACATGATCAAAATGAAGAACGTGCAGCCGAGATTTCTCGGGCAAATAATGTCCGAGCGTATCACGATTATGAGAGCTTGCTCGATGACATAGATGCTATTGATATCGCCGTTACTACCGTTCATCATTACAGATTGGCCAGGACAGCACTACAGAAGGGTAAGCACCTCTTTATAGAGAAACCGATAACGACAACTTTAGCGGAGGCAGAGGAGTTGCTTGCGCTGGCTAGAGAGAAGAATTTGAAGATCCAGGTTGGTCACATAGAGCGCTTTAATCCAATTGTTTTGAAGATTGCCGATGAGATCAGTGATCCTATGTTCATCGAATCGCACCGTCTGGCACCCTTCACTCCTCGTGGAAGTGATGTATCTGTCGTACTCGATCTGATGATTCATGATATTGATCTCATCCTCAGTTTCGTCAACAGCAACATCAGGGATATAAGAGCGAGTGGAGTAAGGATTCTGACATCCAATATCGATATAGCCAATGCCCGTCTGGAATTCGAAAATGGTGCTATTGCCAATGTTACTGCCAGTAGAGTGTCTTTGAAGAGAGAGAGAAAGATCCGTTTCTTCCAGAAGGATGCCTATCTATCATTGGACTTTCAGAATAAGAAGGTCACCATTCTGAAGAAATCAGAGGATCTGCAAAAAGTACTGCCAGAGGTTCTACTGGGAAAGAAGACCTTTAATACCGATGATTTTGTCGATTTGAAAGAGATAGAGGCTGACGACATCACCAAGGATGCATTGACACTGGAACTTGAAGCATTTGTTGAGGTGCTTAATCAGGATAAGAGACCGTATGTCGATGGAGAAGCGGGCAGGAAAGCACTCAAGGTGGCTCTGAGCATAATGGAGAAAATCAAGATTAAAGAGATAAAGGAGTAGTAGAGCTTTCATATGAAAACAGTATTCATCAAAGATATAAAGGATCATCTGGGAGAAGAGATCAGAATCAGAGGCTGGGTGAGGAATATCCGCTCCTCCGGAAAATTACAGTTCATAATAATCAGAGATGGAACGGCCGAGATACAGGGTGTTGCTTTTCTCCCCGATCTGGGAGAAGAGAAGTTCGAGTTAGCAAAGCAACTCACTCTTGAATCGTCTCTGGAGGTTTATGGTATACCTAAAGAACATCCCAAAAAGCCGAATGTATATGAATTAGCAATAACAGACCTCAAGATAGTTCACATTGCCAGGGAATATCCTATAGCAAAAAAGGAGCACGGGACAGACTTCCTGCTCAGTAACCGTCATCTCTGGCTGAGATCCTCACGGCAGTGGGCACTGATGAAGATCCGGCACAGCATATATTTCGCTATCTGTGAATATCTTAATCAAAACGGTTTCTACCGTTTTGATTCTCCGATCCTGACACCCAACGCCTGTGAAGGAACTACCACCCTTTTCCAGGTTCCCTATTTCGATGAGGGGTTTGCCTATCTTTCCCAATCAGGTCAGCTCTATCTGGAGACCGGAATTACCAGTCTCGGCCGGGTTTATGATTTTGGCCCGGTTTTTAGAGCTGAAAAATCCAAAACTCGCAAGCATCTGACAGAATTCTGGATGATGGATGCCGAGGCTGCCTTCGTCGAGCATGAAGAGAATATGGAGATACAGGAGGAGTTAGTACGCTTCGTTATCCGTTCGGTTGTAAAATCAAATCTTCCGGAACTGGAATTATTGGAACGTGATATAACAAGACTCGAGAAAGCTGATGCACCGTTCAGAAGAATTACTCATAGAGAGGCGATTGAGCTTCTACGTAAGAAGGGTGTCCAGATAGGCGACAGGGATGATTTTGGTGCTCAGGAAGAGGCAATGCTGACTGAAGACAGCGATCTCCCACTCTTTGTCGAACGATGGCCGAAAGAGGCTAAAGCGTTCTATATGAAGCGTGATCATAAAGATTCGGATATAGTCCTCGGGAGTGACTTGATTGCACCTGAGGGATTCGGGGAGATCATTGGTGGCTCAGAACGAGAGGATGACCACGACATGCTCAAAGAGCGTATGGTCGCTGAGAACATGCCGATTGAACAATATCAATGGTATCTCGATCTTCGTCTCTACGGTTCAGTACCGCACAGCGGGTTCGGCATAGGGTTGGAGAGATTTATCGCCTGGATCACCGGTACCCAACATATCAGAGAGACCATACCCTTCCCGAGAATGATATACAGGATATACCCATAGCGGTGCTTATGGATTTACAGATATTGATAACAATTATACTGGCATTACAGTTTTTTACTTTGCTGGCTCTGGTGATTCTTCTCTTCAGAAAAGAGCGAGGCGGTTTTTCTGAACTTCTCTTCAGATTGGAAAACTTCAAGGAGCAGCTTGCCAATACAGATACCCTTCTGAGAGAAGAGCTGGCTCGTAATCGCGAGGAGTTCAGCAATAACTCCCGGCACCTTCGGGAGGAGATGAGTACTTCTTTCAGATCATTTCAGGACAATCAGATAGCGAGGATGAACGAATTGCTCAACAATCAGAAGATCCAGATGAATGATTTCTCGGAGAGACTGGACAGGGTCGGGAAGATAACGGAGGAGCGTCTGGAACGAATGCGCTCAACGATTGATTTCCAGATCAAGAATCTGCAGGACGAGAATAGTAAGAAGCTGGACGAGATGCGGAATGTAGTTGATGAGAAACTCCAAACTACACTGGAAAAACGGCTGGGTGAATCATTCAAGCAGGTCAGTGAACGATTGGAGCAGGTGCATCAGGGTTTGGGCGATATGAAGAATCTTGCTACCGGTGTTGGTGATCTGAAAAAAGTACTCTCTAATGTTAAGACCCGCGGTATAATGGGAGAATATCAACTGGAAAACCTGCTCGAGCAGCTATTCAGTCCCGAGCAGTACGACAAAGAGGTCAAACTTTACGAAGGGAGCAGTCAGCGGGTTGATTTCGCCATCAAACTCCCCGGTAAAGATAACATTAATGATTGTGTTTATCTACCGGTAGATGCAAAATTCCCCATGGAAGATTATTATCTCCTGCAGGATGCCTATGAACTCGGAGATGCTGTCCAGATAGAGGAGAAGAGAAAGGCGTTGGCACAGAGGGTCAAGCTCTTTGCCAAAGATATCAGTGAGAAATATATTCATCCACCCGAAACTACAGATTTTGCCATTATGTTTCTTGCTTCAGAGGGAATATACGCTGAAATTCTGGGTAAGACAAACCTGTTCGAGCAGATCTTGCGAGATTATCGAGTTGTGGTCTCCGGCCCTACTACACTGGCGGCATTCCTCAACAGTCTACAGATGGGATTCAGGACACTCGCTATCCAGAAACGTTCCAGTGAGGTCTGGCAACTCCTTGGTTCGGTAAAGAGAGAATTCGGTAAATTCGGAGATATACTCAAAAAGGCCCAGAAGAATATCAACGTCGCAGGTAGAGATCTCGAGAACCTTATCGGGACAAGAACGAGAGCCATTGAGCGAACTCTTCGTGATGTCGAAGTATTGCCTGCCAATATTCCCGATATTCCGGACGCTGCTCTCTTAGATTCTGAAGAGGAAGAGAGTAACGAAGAGGATGAAGACGACAGAACAGAGTAGATTGATAGAAACGATTACATTAAACTTTATTGACCATTAATTTTCTAATATCAGGGCAGTTGCACAACTGCCCTGATACTTTATCAGCAACTACTTTCTCATAATAATATTGACAGCGATTTAATGATCCTGTCATATTAAAAACAAAAGTAAACAGGCATTGCATGCCGTTAGAGAAAGGAGTCCTGATGGATAAGAAACTGACTGATATCCGCCACTATCTGCACATGAATCCGGAGCTTTCAGGCGAGGAAGTTAATACAGCCTCATATATTACAGCTCTACTCGAAGAAACCAGGCCGGACGAGCTCTGGAATGGAGTAGGTGGTAACGGGATAGTTGCCTTCTACAAGGGGGCAAAAAGGGGTAAGAATATCGCTTTCAGAGCCGAACTTGACGGCCTGCCAATAACGGAGACCAACGATTTAAATTACAAAAGCAGGAAGCAGGGAGTAGCTCACAGCTGCGGACACGATGGGCATATGGCCATTGTATTTGGGGTGGCTGAATACGCTTCCCGTATGAGAGAGAATATGGCCGGATCGGTAGCGGTTATCTTCCAGCCTGAAGAAGAAACCGGCACCGGTGCTGCGAAGATGTTAGACGACGAGAGGATGAAAAGTACACGGTTTGATTATGT
>Ga0334892_1002349_pt1 | contig 13679 bp, 15 predicted proteins | sample GraSluR3_MG_4_FD_207213 | JGI IMG/M metagenome (GOLD analysis project Ga0334892, IMG submission 207213) | Sludge microbial communities from methane-producing bioreactor in Wageningen University, Netherlands - Granular Sludge_15_04-R3 | ecosystem: Engineered > Bioreactor > Anaerobic >...
GATCGTTATGGATTGGACGCCCAGGTCATCGATCATCTCTTGGGCGTCATCTAATGTATCTTTAGGGGAGGTTTTATATGGCATACGGACCGCCAGGACGTTTTCTGGTCCTAGGGCTTTGGCGCTCAGGTACAGGCTTACCGCTGAATCGATTCCGCCAGAGACCCCCATCAAGGCGCGCTTAAATCCAACCCGTCCCAGTTCGCTGCGAATAAAACCGGTCAAGATTTTTTCAGCCAGTTCAGTATTGATGGTCAGGTCAATCATGATTCACCTAAAATCCTTTCCAATTCGCGCTTAACCAGGATGGTGCGTTCGTCGCGCAGGAGGGGCAGTCGGGCGCGCGAGCGGTGTAATTGGTTGAGGTCAATTTCTGCGGTAATCAAGGTTTGTTCAAAATCCTGAGCCCGTACGATCAGGTCGCCGTTCGGATCAAAAATTGTGGATCCACCCCAGAAGTTGAGTCCGTCTTCATAGCCGACTCGGTTGGCATGGGCAACGAAATTGGTGAACAACCCCGCATAGGCGCGATTGGTGTGTTCGACCCATTCTGAACTACTCAGACGGGGGGCCTGATTCAAGCCGCGTCCTGGTGAGGCTGAGGCAAACAGGAGGATGTCGGCACCGTCTAACCACAGCAAGTAGGGCAGGGAAGCATGCCAGAAATCCTCGCAGATCAGCATCCCCACCCTTCCGAAGCGCGTATCAAAGGCCCGCACAGAGTCACCCGGAGCAAAGTAACGTCCTTCATCAAACATGCCGTAAGTCGGCAGGTAAATTTTGTTGTGAATATGGATGATTTTTCCATTGGCCAGGTAGGCTGAGGCGATATAGAATCGGTGTCGACGGTCTTCGTGGACAAAACCAACCATCAGGTCTAAATCTTGGCTGGCACTTAGCAGTTCATTGAAAACAGGGTCGTCCTGGTGGGGGCGAATGGCTGTTTCCACTGCTAAATCAAGCAAGGCGTAGCCGGTCAGTGACAGTTCGGGGAAGATCATCAGGTCTGTGTTTTGCTGGCGTGCTTCTGCAATCAGTTCGAGATGTCTATTAAGATTTACATTGACATCACCGAGTATGGTGTTGAATTGTGCAAGCGCAATTTTTACTTTCATCATATACCCAATCACTAACCGTTTGTTGTTCTATGCAGTATTGTAACCAATCAGCAGCAGGGCTGCCTGAGTTGTTATGTTGTATTTTACTTGCTTTTAATTGTAAATGAACTTGGCAGATGGATTGGTGGGTCACGGGTATAATCAGCATCACCATGGACCAGCACAATGCGAAAGATACGACCCGCCTGACCCAACCCGGTTGGTCAATTCAAACTGCCAATTGGCGTGATTTCTCTCAGTTAAACCAGCTTGAAAGTGTGTGTTTTAGCTCTGATGATCTATGGCCAATTTGGGATTTGATTGGCGTGTTGGCCCTGCCTGGTATAGTACGGTTAAAAGCGGTTTTGGATGACCATATGATCGGCTTTATCGGCGGTGAACGCCGGGACAATCGGCAGGTGGGTTGGGTGACAACCCTCGCTGTTCATCCCAAGTATCGGCGTCAGGGGATTGCACTTGCTTTGCTCAAAAAATGCGAGCAAACACTGGACTTGCCAACCATCAGGCTGTCCGTGCGAGTATCCAATGACCCAGCCATTAAGCTGTATGAGCAGCATGGCTATGTCAGGATCAATCTGTGGAAGAAATACTATGCCGGCGGTGAAGATGCGCTCGTGTTTGAAAAACGGCGTTGACTTTATATGTGATTGGGTTTATACTGAAGTTACCTAAGCCATGTGCAAAAAGGTGCATATGCAAAGATTAAGACAACAAAGGATTGATTAAGCACGCCGGAGGTACCGCGCGTGCTCTTTTTTATTTTCCACCTAGTTTAGAAAGGAAAAGTGCCCCATGGACTACGGAATGATCGGCAAAATTGAGAAAGCTAAGCGCTACGCGGAAGAACGAGAACGAATTGAATTCAAACAATTTAAGGTCATTTTTACAGGGAATCACAGTGATCACACGGTGGCTTACGATGAGGGGCAGTGGCATTGCAATTGTGATTTCTTCCAATCCCGCGGCCGCTGCAGTCACACGATGGCACTCGAGACGATCCTCGACCAAATGGTGGATATCGCACGTGATAGCTGACCTCCGCATTGTCGATCAGGTTAAAATCACCAGGCTGTGAAATACCACAGCCTGTTTTTTCTGATATCAAAAGAAGCTACAGTTTGATACCAAGAATCCCTTTGTCAATCATCAAGAGGCGGACCTGTGTGTCTGCTTTGCGTACCATGCTTTGAGCTGGAGGGCCACGGCAAATCACCTATAAAACCCCAAAATCTTAAGTGAGAGTGGATTACCATGTTGGCGGTGATCCAGCGCCTTTGACCAAGCGAATCTGTGGTTCGATGTTATCTAGTGTGTCCAGATCTTCTTGGTCCAGTAGAAAGAAAATATCTGCATTTTCTTTAATCCGGTCTTCATCCACCGATTTTGGGATCACAACCACGCCGTGATTCAAACACCAGGCCAGCATCACCTGAGCTGGCGTTTTGGCGAGTTTCTTAGCAATCAGCTGTAGGCGTGCGTCATCAAATAATTTTCCCTTGGCGATTGGGCTGTAGGCTTCGATTTGAATGCCCTTTTCACGACAGTATGCCAACAATTCTTTTTGGTAGAGGAAGGTATGAAATTCAACCTGGTTAACTGCAGGGACCACATCAATTTCGCTCAGAAGATCATCGATCAACGGGATGGTGAAGTTGCTTACCCCAATACTGCGGCTGAGACCCTGTGTTTGCAAGTCAACCAACGCTCGCCAGGTATCAACGGTGCGGTTGAAATCGCTGATATTGGGCCAATGAATCAGGGTCAGGTCAACATAATCTGTTTGAAGGTTTTCCAGGCTTTTTTCGAAGGATTGTTTGGTTCGTTCAAAGCCCTGGTTACCATTGCTGATTTTGGTGGTGATAAAGATTTCTTCCCTCGGGCGACCGCTGGCTTTCCAGCCGTCACCGACCTGGCGTTCATTTTCATATCCCTGAGCAGTATCGACCATGTCATAGCCATGCTTGAGAGCAAAGGCTACGGCTTGTTGGCACTCATGCCCCCTGGCCAGCCAGGTCCCTAAACCCAGGAAAGGGATTTCAAAACCATTGTTCAATGTCGTCCTGGCGGACAAATTTTTCTTCATTGTGCTCCTTTCATGCTGTTTGATCGTAACGTCTCAACGTGCAGGAAATTTGGGGTGTGGTGGCGAAGCCTCCACAAACCCCACCCTTCAGAGCAGTTACGTTTGATCAATCTAATTCTACCTAGCTAAGTGTAGAATTCAAAAATCCATCGACACTCGGCTTGCGAGGGCAGTGATGGGATGTGTGGGGGGCATCGAAAGAAAGTCGATGAACTGTTGGGAACCAAGGCGAAAGTTAATCGGTATACTTATCCGGGTAAGAGCCGTACGATGAAAAACAAACGTCGTTTCAACTGTGCATGGCATTGTGTCCGATGTAAACCCTTGGATATATCCATGTCCTTGTAGCTATACTTTAAGTAACTGAATACATGTAATAAGAAATGAACCCCAATGTTTGATAAGATTTCTCGTTTGATCCGGTTCAACCTGCGTTACCTTGGGCAGCCCCCCTGGGATACAGGGGTCTCACCTCCAGAATTGATCGATTTTCTCGAATCAGGGATGCCTGGGCGCGCCCTGGATGTAGGTTGCGGCACAGGGACGAATCTGCTGACCATGGCTTCTTACGATTGGCAGGTGGTCGGTGTCGATATTGCTTTGTTGTCTGTGCTCAAAGCACGCTGGAAGCTGCATCAAGCCGGCGTACAGGGGCGGGTACAATTTGGGAATGTTGCCGGCCTGCTTCAATTAACCGAATCCTTTGACCTGGTTTTGGATATGGGCTGCTATCACAGCTTAGGACCACGAGAGCGAGTTGTATACCATGATAATCTCATCCGCTGGTTAGCCCCGGGGGGAACTTACCTGCAATATGCCCACCTGCAAACCAATTCGTCAGATCCACATGGCGTCTCAGATGATGACTTTCTTCAGTTTTCTCGTTATTTGGACCTGCAATGGCGAAAGGATAATGCCGAACATCGTCCGGATGGCGGCGGCCGCCCTGCGACTTGGGCGCGGTTTGAGAGACCCTTCTAATTCGTCCTATCCGAGTGACCAGGTACTAAACCCGCCGTATGATGGATGGTATGGGGGAGTATATTTGAGATAATTTCTTTTGTAGAATGATGGATCAAACATCTTCTTGACGATCGTCAAAACATGTTGAGTTGAATTTGGCGGATGAATCCTAGAAACCTGATGGTCAATAAATGGAAGAAAGCCTTATTCAGCACAGCCTTGGGTATGTTGTGCAGTACCGTCATTGCCATTTTTCTTTATTGGCTCACCGGACAAAGCTTTTACCTGGCCATCATTGGGCTTGGGGCCGGCATGGGCTTTTCACTTGGCGGCGGACTAGGCTCTCTAGGATCGTCGAATCCATCAAATAGTAAAAGTTGACCAAGCTTTACTAAAATTACATTTATTCTCCTCCGATCAAGCCGGAAGTAGATTGACTTCCGGTTTGGTGTTTAAACCTATCTATCACCAGGCTTAAGATTTGGCGCAATTGGGTTTTGGCGTGATATCGACTAAAATAGGGGTGATGGGTCACATTTCTCGCAGGGTCAGCTTTGCATCATTCATTATAAAAATTCTCTTGCTTGGGTCTTTTATCCTGGTCAATTTTGTTGGCTCGTACTCGGTTTTAGGCGCCGATAAACCCTCGAACGATGTGCGTGAGGGGCTTTCTACAAGCATCATTTTAGCGAGCTTCCAGGATATACAGGGTTTCCCCTGGATTGATCGCCTGGAAGGTTTTACAAAAGTTGACAGGTTTGAATTCACGGTCTACCAACCTGAGCCAAACACCCTCGATTTGTTTTTTGATGCCCAGGTCACCACGCATGCTGAAGAGGGACATGGTGCTCCAAATCAAACGTATTTTTGGGAAACTTGGTGGTTTATTGGTCTGGTCGCGCTCATCCTGGCAGCCACTGTTATCGTCGGTTATCGCTGGCGATTTCACTTTATCGAACAACACCGCCAAAGCTTGGCTGTGGAGGTCTTTGAACGCACCGAGGAGATTGAACGCCGGCGGCAAATGGCATCCGGGTTGAGTGATATCGTTCGGTTATTAAACACAAACCAACCGCTGGAAAAGAGCTTGGATTTTATTGTCCAGCAGGCAGTGGGGTTAACCGAAGCCAGCAAAGCAGCCATTTTTGAACGTCAGAACGATCTGGTGGTCGTTCAGGCCTGTTATCCACCAGGTGAGACCTATTTGCTCGATTTGAATGATCCCAATTCTGTCAGTGCCAGGTGCCTGCTTGAAAGCACCTTTCTGAATAGGCCGTTGATCTTCTCTAGAATTGACCCTGCCACGATGAAATCTGATACCCGTTGGGAGCTGGTCAGAGGGGATTATCGAACTGCCCTATGCACACCCTTGGTGGTTGATGAGGTTGTGTATGGCGGGTTGGTTTTATACTATGGCGAAGAGCGCGCCTTTACGCCCGATGAGGTCCGATTTGCGCACACCCTAGCCGATCAAGCCTCCCTGGCCATTACCAACGCACAGTTAAAAATCAAAGCGCAAGAAGCTGCTGTGGCTGCGGAGCGCACTCGGTTGGCGCGCGAATTACATGATGCTGTCACCCAGACCCTTTTCTCTGCCAACCTGATCGCGGATGTGCTGCCAAAGCTGTGGGAAAATGACCCTCAACAAGCTCATCATCGTCTGGAAGAATTACAGCAGCTTACACGCGGCGCCCTGGGAGAAATGCGCACCTTATTGATGGAACTGCGACCCTCCGCCCTGCATGAGGCTGACCTCCTTGAGCTTTTCAGACATCTCACAGATGCTTTCACAGGCCGCACAGGTGTGCCGGTTAAGGTTGATCTGGATGTGCCAGGCAAGTGTGAAATGCCCCTTAATGTGAAGTTGGTCTTTTATCGCATAGCCCAAGAGGGTTTGAGCAATATTCTCAAGCATGCGGATGCAAGCCAAGTTTGGTTTAGCTTTATTTGTGATGCTAAACAGGTTGTATTAACCCTGCAAGATGACGGTCAGGGTTTTGACCTAGGTCATGTGCCAGGCGGTCACCTGGGGATTAAGATCATGAAAGAACGGGCTGAGGCGGTCGGTGCGGAATTAAACTTCTCTAGCCGGATTAGCGCGGGGACGATCTTGCATCTGGTGTGGCATTTCAGGGAGAATACGTTAAAATAGATGAGCATCGCGCGGCAATGATAACCAAGGAGGATGGTAATATGGATCAGACAAAACCCATACGTGTGATGATTGTCGATGACCATAAAATGGTTCGCAGCGGTTTGAGTGCCTTTTTACAGGCTTATGATGACCTTGAATTGGTGGCCGAAGCAGACAGTGGTGAACGGGCGTTAGCCTTGTGCCATAAGCATCACCCCGATGTGATTTTGATGGATTTAGTGATGCCAAAAATGGATGGCGCGGAGACAACAGCGGCGATCCTTAAAAACTGCCCCGCTATGAAAGTGATTGCCCTGACCAGTTTTAAAGAACAAAGCCTTGTAGAGAGTGCCTTGCAGGCGGGAGCGATTGGCTATTTATTAAAGAATGTCGATGCGGATGAGCTTGCCGCCGCCATTCGCCAGGTGTATGAAGGCAAACCCACCTTGGCGCCAGAAGCTGCGCAGGTATTGATCCAAGCCAGTCGACAGCCTTATAAGCATGGGATTGACCTGACGGAACGAGAAAAGGAAGTCCTTGCGCTCTTAGTGGAGGGGTATACCAACCCTAAGATTGCTGAAGAATTGGTGGTCAGCAAGTCTACCGTCAAGTTCCATGTCAGCAGCATCCTGAACAAACTGCAGGTATCCACCCGCACGGAAGCGGTCTCGCGAGCATTGCAAGAGAATTTGCTCAACAAGTGATCAAGTGAGTGAAATTGGATCCTAAAATGACAGATGAACGCTTGCTCGATCGGAATATAGCACCCACCCCTGACCTTGTTCGGCAGATGATTGGCGGGGAGGTTCTGCCTGTTTGGGAGGACTTGAATCATTATCTGCAGACCCAATTTCTACAATATGATTCTGAATGGGTTTTTTACAATCCGCAGCATGGATGGGGACTGCGTTACCGCAGTGGATCACAGCAGTTGTGCATGCTTTTTCCAGAAAGGGGTGGCTTTACTGCCTTGCTGACCCTCAGCCCAGAAGAAGATCAGGCTGCCATGGAAAAAATCAGCTATTTTAACGCCCGTATCCGTGGTTTGTTGAACCAACCCTCCACTCTGCCCCAAGGACGCTGGTTGTGGATGCGGATTGAGGATCATACAGATTTTGTGGGGTTTAAGCTGTTATTGGATCTCAAAAATACTTAATGCACCGGCTTTATGCCTTATGGCTGGACTGATCTAAAAATTCAATATATTAATTAAAACGATAATATATCCAAAGGCTTTCCAGCCATCCCTGTTCGTGTTAGAATTAATTCGTTCCTAGATCGATGCCCTGCAACATATCTTGATAATGTTAAAGGAGAAGTCATCATTTATCGCTATTTTACAGCTATCAGATGTGTTTTATTGGTTTTAGACGTTTATGAAAGGAACAGCTCATGATTTCTGAATGGCAAATCATATTAAGAGTTTTATTAGGGGCTGTTCTCGGTGCAGCAGTTGGGTTAGAGCGTGAGCGGCATGACCAGCCCGCAGGACTGCGAACACATATGATCCTGGTGATCGGCGCAACCCTGGCGATGGTCTTATCGGTCAATATTGGGTACCTCTTTGCTCGGCCGGGCACCCCATCTGACCCTGCTCGCCTGGCAGCCCAGGTTATCTCCGGCATTGGCTTTTTAGGTGCGGGTGCGATCCTGCGTTACGGTTTCACCGTCAAGGGCTTGACGACCGCGTCATCATTATGGACGATGGCTATTGTCGGTCTGACAGTGGGTGCAGGGTATTACTTGGTCAGTGTGATTGTTACATTGTTGATGCTGGTTGTCTTAGCATTTCTAAATATTATTGAAAACCGTTTTGTTCGCACATCGGTTTCGCGCTTTATCCAAATCGAAGCAGATTATCACAAAGGCGTGGTTAAATCTGTCCGTCGCATAGTAGAGAAATTTTCTGAAAGCCTGGTCAGCTTTACCATCCAAAAAAATATCAAGAGCAAACGCTTGCGTATCCAGGTCGTCGCACGTATCTCACGCGATCAAAAATTAGAAGAATTAATTGAACTTGTTTCAGATATTGACGGCGTTCGCAACTTAAAGGTGGAATAAGCTGGTTGTTTTCCGGGTGATCCCTCGCTCAGGAAAGTTACGGGTTGGCTTACTGTTTTCGCAACGCTGACAACCTGTGCGCATTTTCATAGGGAAATATAAAACGTTGACGGTCAGCTTGGGGGATGGTCTGCCCATATTCCTGCTGCAAGCTCTCGAAATTGACCAACCGCCCCTTTAATTTCTCACAAATATAGTCCTCACACTCAGCACAATGTTCGAGATTCCGGTCGATGACACATGGGCGTACTGGGCAATCTTGATCCAGGGTTTGATGCTGTGTCTGCCGGCACCCTTCACACAGGATCTCCTCTGGAGGGATCCGGAATCCAAAATACTGGTGCCATCCATCACTGAGGAGATGACGGTTTTCTGGATGGGTGGTGACATTCGGCCGATAGGCCAAGCATAAGTCACAGCGCATCCCACAAAAACTAAGTTTAGCTTCCATAGCGAAATTCCTTTTACCATTTTCCTGCATAATCAACCTGATAGGGCTGACAGTTTACCGCAGTGATCTGATAGCGCAGCTCAACCAGCTGCCGCAAATGCAGCAGATCATGCGCCAGCCAGGCGGCTAGCATATCCCCAGCGGTGAGGGTGCCCCACGGCAAGGCAGCGGCGGCATCCCAATTAGGGATTATTAAACCCATCAACCAGGTGAGGGATTTTGCACGTTCTGCAGCAAACCGGATCAGTGTTTCATCCAAATCTTGTTCATTATAATGACGTTGGGTTACCCAGCCAGCAGGGTCGATCTTCGGCCAGGGCTGATCTGGTGTGTGCAAGATATGGTTTAAGTGCGCTCTGAAATCGTAGATTTCTTCATCAACCAGGTGGTTGAGCACTTCTAAGAGTGACCAGCTTTGCGGCGTGGGTTTCCATCGGGCATCTTCTCTACTCAAACCGCTGGCCAATGCGCTGATCGCTTGGCCTTGCGTTCTTAATTGGAATACAGCATCTTGAACATTCATCGAACCTCCATTATAACGAGCACAAGTGTTCCCAGATTGCGACCATGCCGTAGGTGTCCCTTTTGCAGTAGGCTTTCAGCGCGTCGATGGTTGTTTGGCGGTCAGCAGGTGATATGAGACCGCTGTGCAGATGATACCAGGTCAGCATGGCTGTCTCACCGTTTTGAATGGTTAAATCACCATATTGCAACTCGGAGCACAGCACGGGCAAAACCGCTTTGAGGGATGCGCTGCCCTGGAAGCGTGGGTCGACATACTGCCCCTCTCTGAAGATCAGCATCAAGTCGTACAACCGTTCGATGATGTTCAACAGGCGTTGAGCATGCAGAGGACAACGTCGGGCCAGATCTTTGTTGCGACCTGCTTCAAAAACCTGGTTCCAAACCAAAATTGACCCCCGGTCTCCGATATTCTCAAGGAGATGGGGCACAATTTTTGGTGCAGGATCGCTGCCGTCTGCAAACACTGCCTCGAAATGGCTTGGTTGCGCACCGGGTTCTTCAATTTTGAACAGTGAATATTGAAAGACGATGTGCTCATAAGGATGATAGCCAGGGAAGAGCGGTACTGCAGGGTTAAAGGTTTCGTAATCTAAAAAGAAGAGGGGGTACTGCAGGCCTGCTAGGGATGCCTGGATCGCCTGGTTATCGATGACAGCTTTACCGGTGCGAATTGCTTCAACATAGATACGTTGGCGTGGATTGAGGTTGAAGGACTCGGGAAGTTCTTCGATCGCCAAGGTACCCGTCTCGCGCAAAGACACAGCTTTTTTCCCCAGGTAGGGAAGCGAATAAATGGGATTTTCAGGCAGGTTTGGGTGGCACAGGGTCGGGCAGGGGCAGGATTGGGGTTTTATACAGGCAAAACTCGGTTGTGGTTTGGCTAGCTGGGTCACCTGCCAGGCTGCCTGCCGTAATTGTGCCACCTCTTGTTTGTATTCTGCAACCTCGGCTGATAGCTCCTTTGCGGTAAAGAGATGTTCAAGCTCGAGTTCCTGGCCGTGCTGATAGCTTTTATTGATGTGCAGGAGATAGGTGTGGTGTAGGGGGATGATCCCTTCCAGTACTAAAATCTGGAATGCCAGGTCATATTGATGCACTTTTTGAACGGATGTGGCCGATTTAATCTCATACAAATCGTAAACCTCGGTCGTCTCATCCCACACCAGGGCATCAGCACGGATTTGAAATTGCACGTCATTAAAGGAGGGCTGCCAGACCAGGTCCTGCCCAGGCAGCAGGATTTGTTCAAGGTACTGTTTGGCGAGGGCTTCGACTTGCTGACCTTGTTGGGCGAGGTGTTGGTCGTAACCGGAGCGTGGTTTAGGATCGATTTGATCATGCGACTTTGCCCACAGATGCATCGGTGCGTCAAGGAAGGTGAGAAAATCGGATTTAGTCAGCATCGATGATTTGTTCAATCAGGGCCGTCAATTGACCCATATGGTCAATTCTGTGATACTCTTTTTGAGCAGGATTAAAATCTGGCACCAATTCGTGTTCCCAGGTTGTGTCAGCGGGTATATGCACTGCGGTTCCACCCAATGCCAGTACGGGGCGGACATCAGATCGGATGGAATTTCCGACCATCAGGAAGTTTTGGGGATCAATGTTGTGTTTGTTCAAGATCTTGGCGTAGGTATCAGAGGTCTTATCCTCCACGATCTCCACCTGGGAGAAGTAAGGCGCTAATCCTGAGCGTTTTACCTTCTCAGTTTGGTCTAACAGATCCCCTTTGGTGATGATCATCATTGGATAGGATTTCGCCAGGTGTGCCAAGGTGTCTGTCACATGCGGAAAAAGATCCACACCTGAGTCAAGCATGGATTTCCCACAATCTAGGATCTGACTGATTTGGTCTCCTTGGATTTCGCCCTCTGAGATATGAATGGCGGCTTCAATTAAAGAAAGGATGAAGGCCTTAATGCCATACCCATAACGGGCGAGGTTATTCATCTCGATCTGATAAACAATCTTATCCATGTTTTCAACTGCCGGCCAGGGGCTAAGAATTCCTTTAAGAGCTTGTTGCGTCTGGATGTAGAGCGTTTCTGTATGCCAGAGAGTATCGTCGGCATCGAAAGCCAGCATGTCGATTTTCATTAATCCTCCTATAGATTGCATTTCTGATGAGAATTATACTGGTTGTTGGTCAGCTTTTGCTGATGGGCAATGGAGATTATTTGGTACAATTATTCCACAACGACTAATCGGAGGGCAAGACGATGAATAATCCAGCTGTGCAGAAACCCACTCGCAATATTGCATTGGAACTTGTGCGGGTGACGGAGGCAGCTGCCATGGCTGCGGGGCGTCACTTTGGTCGCGGAGATAAAATCAATGCAGACGGTGCAGCAGTGGATGCGATGCGTTTGTTGATGAATGAAATCGATATGGCTGGGACGGTTGTAATCGGAGAAGGTGAGAAAGACAAAGCACCGATGCTCTACAACGGTGAATCCGTTGGCACTGGAGAACCGCCTTTCCTGGATATCGCTGTTGACCCTGTCGAAGGCACGGAATTGGTCGCTAAGGGTATGCCGAATGCCATTGCGACTGTTGCAGCCGCGCCGCTTGGCACCATGTTCGACCCCGGACCCATGTTCTATATGTCAAAAATTGCGGTGGGCTCAGAAGCTAAGGATGTGATTGATATTGATGCCCCGGTTAGAGACAACCTATCTAAAATCGCCAAAGCCAAGGGAATGGAAGTAGATGAATTAACGGTGGTCATCCTTGACCGACCGCGGCATGAAAAATTGATCTTCGAAGTGCGAGAGTGCGGCGCGCGTATTCGTTTAATCCCAGCCGGTGATGTGGCCGGCGCGCTGATGGCTGCCTGGTCAGGCACCGGTATCGACGTCCTGATGGGGATTGGCGGAACACCAGAAGCTGTATTGGCAGCTTGTGGTCTGCGTGCTATGCGTGGTGGCTTCCAGGGTATCTTATGGCCGCGCAACGCAGAAGACCGTCAGCATGCACTGGATGTGGGTATTGATTTGTCCCGGGTATTAACATTGGATGATCTTGTCTCTTCGGATGATACCTTCTTTGTCGCTACCGGCATTTCCGATGGACCGCTGTTGGATGGGGTTAGCTATTCGGGCGGTTTTGCCCATACTCACAGCTTGGTAGCACGTGGGCTGACGGCCACTGTTCGGGAGATAAAAGCGCATCACCATTTGGGCACCCTCGCTGCCATCAGCCCAATTGCTTATTAAGGCAAATCCCAAATAAGTCAGCACCTGGCTATCACCCAGGTTGGGGTGTATTTGTGGGGTACAGACGGTAGAGACTTTTAAAGACCGGATCATTGGCCCGATCCGGTCTTTAATGAATCTCTTAGATTTGGACGGTATAGTTAATGATTGAGCAAACCCAATTACCTGTGGAGGTTACCTTGTCATTAGCTGAACAAGCAAAGCCGTTTATCGATTATTTAGAGAAATTTGTTGCACATCTATCGACATTAAAACTTGATGAAGCCATCCCTGATCCAAAACAAGCAGCGATTATTTCTGTTGATGTGATCAACGGGTTCCTCTTTGAAGGTCCCTTGGCCAGTTCCCGCGTGGCCGCCATTGCAGAGCCGATCACCCAACTGATGCATTCAGCCTGGGAGCGCGGCCTCCGTGAGATCTTGCTGGTTCAAGAAGGCCACCATCCAGATTCCCATGAGTTTGATGCTTATGGGGAACATGCCATCCTCGGTACACCACAGGCAGAGACGATTGATGAGATCAAAGCACTGCCTTTTTATGACCAGATACCGATTATTTACAAGGATTCGATCCACCCCGCGCTCAATAATGGGTTTCATGATTGGCTGGATAATCGGGAGGATCTTGACACATTTATAATTGTCGGTGATGTGACCGACCTGTGTGTCTATCACCTGGCAACCTATTTAAAATTTCACGCCAACGCTTATCAGAAAGAGCGCCGTGTGATCGTTCCGGAGAATTGTGTGCAGACTTGGCATCTCCCTGTGAAAGCGGCTGAGGAATTACATGCCATGCCCCATCATGGCGATCTGCTGCATGCCACCTTCCTCTACCACATGGTATTGAACGCCATTGAAGTGGTCAAAGCCATTCAAATGTAGCGAATATCAGTCCAAGTAAACAACCCGTTTTGTTTTTGTTTGGTTATTAAGGGGCCCTTCAAAGGCAGGCTTGTTTGGATATATGGTATGATTAACGGTCGATAAGATGACCAAAATTGTAAATAAACGACGAGAGAAAAAACGCTAAACCGAGATCCCTGCGGGAATAATATCCAGTTATTTCAGCAGGTATTCCATTTTAAATCAGATGTAATGACTCAGCGTGCGAGGGAAGTGGGGAG
>Ga0334892_1002354_pt1 | contig 13671 bp, 14 predicted proteins | sample GraSluR3_MG_4_FD_207213 | JGI IMG/M metagenome (GOLD analysis project Ga0334892, IMG submission 207213) | Sludge microbial communities from methane-producing bioreactor in Wageningen University, Netherlands - Granular Sludge_15_04-R3 | ecosystem: Engineered > Bioreactor > Anaerobic >...
CTGTAAGACGGCCAAAGACAGCCGTCACATCGTTCGTGACCGTTTGACAGTTTTCGGTCGCTTGTTTGAAAAGATGTGCTGATTTGGATACGACAGTCGTATCTTCCATCAATCCACCGAGGACGCGGGTCATCTCGGATGCATATTCACGCGATTGGACAGCGAGTTTCCCGACTTCGGAGGCGACGACGGCGAATCCTCGTCCAGCCTCACCAGCACGAGCCGCTTCAATGGATGCGTTCAAGGCGAGCATATTCGTCTGTTCACTGATGGAACCGACTTGTTGCAAAATTCCTTGGATTTCGGTTGAACGATTCGACATCGTCGCGACAATCCGGTCGAGCTGTTCCGACTCGGTGATGATTTCTTGTACTTTTGCTTCCATCAGTCGCATGTCTTTGTTCCCGGCAAGGGCATCTTTGGCGATACGCGAGGACGCTGCGGCCGTCTGAGCCATTCGTTCTTGAATGAGCGCCGTCAAAGAACGGATTGAGTGAATTTCATCTGCCCCTTGTACCATGGATTCCTGTTGGGATGAAGCATGTGCCACAATCGGGTCGACCGTGACAGCGATTTGCTCACCTGATTCGAGTGACTGGTTAGCAGCGGACTCAAGCTCTTCGGCGTGACTGTTCAAAGATTGAACGAGGGCGCTGACATCATGAATCGCTTGTTGTAACAACTGTCGCGTTTCTAGCTCCTGTGCCTCGACACGTTCCGTCTCTTTGTTACGGAAGTGGATTTGCGCGACAAGCACGACGCTGAGAAGAATCAAATATACGGCATGGACGAGTAGTAAACTGAACGGATAGTCGCTCGTCCCACAAATCATCTCAGGAATGAAAAAGTATCCGACTAGATGTTGCACAGCAAAAATTCCCGCACTATACAAAATCAAATCGATTCGACGCATGAACGACAAAATCGCCAAGACGACAAAAATCGAGAAATGATACTCAACGAGTCCTTGTCCTCCAGCGACAGTCGAGATGCTTGCGAAGGTGAGTGTTAGCATCATCCAATAGGAAAAAGCTAGAGACTCTCGCTTCGAGGTGACGACCATCATCCCAAAGAAGACGATTGGAAGGGCGAACAAGACCCACGTCACGCCGGAGTATACATAACCGTCCGCACCGTTTCGTAGGATCGTATATGCATAGGCAAAGTCCGTGAAACGATGTAGCAAATGGACAACAATCGACGTTATCACAATCAATAACGTCGTCAACAACATCAACTGATTTCTTTTGATCAAACTCATCATTCTTTCCTCACATTCTCGTGTTCATTTGTTGTAGCTCTATACATATCGGATGAAGTTGACGGAAGTTAATATAGATTGCACATTTGGAACAAAAAAAGGAGCACAGGGCTCCGATTGAGGTAATCAATGTGATGTGCCATACCATTTGTTATAGAAATGATACGGTTCTTTTGCTTGATCCGTCGTCAAAAAGAGGAACTTCTCACGTGTCAAATGTCTCAGCATATAAGAGAGTGATTCTGGAGAAGTGGCGTGATCATGCATCAAGACGATAGATGCTTGATAGTAAGCGCGGTGAGCACGTACTTGTTTGATCGTTTGATAGCGCATCGTTTTTTGATCTTTTTTGTATTTCCAATCGAGCGTATCAACGTTCCAGTCCCACATGTCAAAACCGGCCTTTTCCATCGCTTGACGGTGTGCTTTAGTCATATGAGGCACACTTCCATAAGGGACGCGAATGGTCGTTGACTTTACGCCGGTGATATCAAAAATCAATTGTTGAACTTGTTTCATCTCATTTACTGCGGTTTGAGGGGAACGATAAAATGTTTTCTTATCGTGAGTCATACTATGTAGTCCAATCGTATGTCCCTCGTCCACGATTCGTTGGAGAATGGCTTCATTTCCTTTAATTTTCTTGCCCAAAATGAAAAACGTTGCCTTCACATCGTATCGTTTTAAGACATCGAGCAACTTCGGTGTGTATTGATTTGGTCCATCATCGAAGGTTAGATAGACCATTTCTCCTTTATTATATCGAGAATGAAATTCTTTTGCTGAAGTTGAAACAGACGAACTACATATCATGAAAATAACTAAAAGACAGGCGGTAACTTTTTTAAACACGTGATGATTCCCCTTTAAATAGTATAGGTGGATATTATTCCCACATATAATTTACAAGAAAAGGGATTGTGTGTTCAAATGCCTTTTAGTGAGATAGGAGAATCGTTTTTTCAATTTAAGCCTAACCACTTTTTCACCGGTTCCCGGAAGATATACGTCACGACAATCAAGCCGACGAAGACGAGCGCGGCGATGAAAATCGTAGTGACACTGCCTGAGGCGAGGCTCGCCCCGAGGAAGCTGTAGGCGAACGTACCTGGAATCATGCCGAGCACGGTCGCCGGTACGAAGGCACGGAAGCGAACACGTGAGATTCCGCCGGCATAACTGAGTAAGTCGAAACTGACGAGCGGGATGAGCCGGAGGACAAATACATATAAAAAGCCACGACGCTCCATTTGAGTGAACAGTTTCTCTGACCATGGATAGCGGTCGACATTGATGACCGATCGACCGAAAAAGCGTCCCATCACGTACCCGGTCGTCGCGGCAGCAGTCGCGCCGATGATGATATAGAGGACACCTGGCCACACGCCGAATGCGAGTCCGGCTCCAAGTGACAGCACGGATGTTGGTAAAAATGCGACCGGACCGATGGCATAAAGGAAAATAAAGAAGAGTGGCCCCCAAAATCCGAATGACAAGACGATGTCCCGGATGTCAGACGGACGCAACTCATAGTGGAAATGGGTGATATAGAACAAAGATCCAAACACTAGAAGAAAGAGTGTGAGTTTGAGTGGTCGTGGCAAGTTGTCCGCTCCTTTCGTAACCGTAATTATCTGATGTTAGTATACTGCATCTCAACGCAATACAAATGCGAGCCGGCTTACAAAAGGTGTAACGAAATAAAGCGAGGAGTTAGATTCGAAACTTAGGTCAATGCTTTCTAGACATTGCTTCATTTTTCACAAATTCGACACGATAAATAGAGCGGGAGGGAAGATGATGAAAAATTTAAGCATGTCAAAGAAGTTTACAGTATTGATTTCATTATTCGTTGTGACACTCGTCATGATTTCAATGTTAAGCCATATGTTGATTGGGCGAATGGCTGATGCTGGAGAAAAGATATATGAAGAGAGATTGATTCCGATTCGTGCCATTGGACAGTTGAGAACCGATAATCGTGCAATCGACAGTCACTTGTTAGAACTAATGTTAACGACCGAAAGTGCTCGAAATGAAGAGTTACAAAAAAACATTGATGAGCGTCGAGAGAGTATGGCTACCGATCTCGAAGTATTTAATGATTCGATTTCGACAGAAGATCCTGAATTAATGAGTCGAATCGAAAAGTTGAATGAGGAGACGAACGCATATTTGGAAAGCATAGACGTCGTATTGCAACCTGCATTACGAAATGAAAATGAATCTGCTTACCGACAATATGGAACAGAATTACGACCAATTCGACTTGCGCTTGTTGAGACAGCGAAAGAAGTTATGGATCAGTTGAATGTGGATGCGGAAACGGCCAGTGATACGATGCGGTCTGATCGAGAGCGTGCTGTGTTTATCTTTTGGGGTCTTGTCATTTTGGGAGCTGCGCTTTCAATTGGATTAGGCGTCTACATCACGCGCCTTGTGGTTGGTCCGGTGAAAGAATTGAACGTATTGATGAGTCGTGCCGGTGAAGGGGATTTGACAGTCAATAGCACATACACATCACGCGATGAAATCGGAGCGCTCGCACAGTCATTCAATCAGATGAAAGAAAGTTTACGAGAGTTGATTGGTGGAGTGACTTCGACTGCTGGGCGTGTGGCGACTTCATCGGACGATTTGAAAAATAACGTAGAAGAAACGACAAAAGCGACAGAGATGGTAGCTGTGACGATGGAAGAAATCGCTTCGGGTTCACTCCATCAGTTGAAACGGGTCAAGTCTTCAAATGGTACCCTTTCAGAATTGACGAATGGCATTCACCAAGTCTCTGATCGTGCTCAACAGATGACTGTATTATCGGAAGGGGCATTGGACAAAGTACAATCAGGGAATGAGCTAATCGAAACGCTTGAACATCAGCTTGAAGCGATGAATGAAAAAGTGAAGACGTTGCAACAAGTCATTGAGCAGCTTAATACTCGTTCTCAAGAGATTGGTACAATCAGTGGGACCATTTCAGGAATTGCAGAGCAAACGAACTTACTTGCATTAAATGCAGCAATCGAGGCAGCGCGCGCAGGAGATCAGGGACGTGGGTTTGCAGTCGTTGCTGCAGAAGTACGAAAACTTGCGGAAGAATCAGCCGATGCGACCAAACAAATTTCCTCTCTAATTCATCATACACAGACAGAAACAAAGCATGCCGTAGAGACGATGCATGTCGTAGAAGGTGATATGGGACAGAGTGTGACGAACGTGCGGCAGACAGGTGTTGCGTTTGATGAAATTAAAGTGGCCATTGAAGAAGTCGGACAGCAAATAGAAGAAGTGTCTAGTGCTGTACAGGAAATGGCGGCGGGAGCGACAGAAGTGTTGAACTCCGTGAATGAGATTCAAGGAATTACTGAATCGACTGCCACAGAAACGGAGAACACATCAGCAGCTACTGAAGAACAGATGGCATCAATGGAAGAAATTACGGCAGCCGCTCAAGAATTATCGAATATGGCGGATGAGATGCGAGAGATGACGAATCGATTTACTGTGTAAATGAAAAGAGTCCGAAAATTAGTCGGACTCTTTTTTATTATTTCGTTGTCCTTCGTAGCGCTGAATCCATTCCTCGACAGTCATCTTCTCGACGAGTTCCCCAACTAAGTCAAACGGGATCCGCTTCACATTATTGAAACGAATACAGCTTTTCCCCATATCCAGTTTCGTCGGGACCCGACTCGCATACTCTCGTTCGAACCAGGCGAGTAATTCAGGGTCGGCGTAAATCCCCATATGATAGAGTCCGACATGACGCTTTTGTGCGATCACGCTGATAAAGGGAAGTGGTGTACCGGGTGTGACATGATATCCGGACGGATAGCGGTCAAGCGGTACGACATAATGGATGCCATGTCCGTCCGTCGTCTTTTCATATCCGTCAGGTAAATGATCATCGATAACTTCAATCAGATGAATAAATGAATCGAGTCGTTCCTCGTCCACGAGTGTCGTCACGTCCATCATGATTCTCCTCCTCGCAAAATTTTCTCCATTTTCTTTCCTTTTGCCAACTCATCGATGAGTTTGTCCAAATAACGGATCTCACGCATGAGCGGTTCTTCGACGTTCTCGACGCGGACCCCACAGACGACGCCTTTGATGAGGGTGCGGTCTTCGTTGAGACGAGGTGCGGCAGAGAAGAATGTGTCAAAATCAACCTGATCCTCAATTTGACGTACGAGTTCGGTCTCGTCATAACCCGTCAACCATTCAATGATCATGTCGACTTCTTCTTTCGTCCGTCCTTTCCGCTCGGCTTTCGCAACGTAATGTGGATAGACGCTCGCGAAACTCGTGGTATAGATTCGATGACTCATCTCTCATTCATCTCCTTCTTAGCGAAAATTCTTACTTCCATTCTCTCACAAATTACGATACGCTTATATAAAGTATTTTTGTTGCATTTGCAACAAAAATAATGGGAGTGATTGATGATGCATGACCATTTACGAGAGATTGGGATGATTGCACGTGCCCTCGATTCAATCAGCAACATTGAATTTAAGGCACTCGGTTTAGAAAAAGGAAAGTACTTATACGTCGTCAGGATTTTTGAACACCCAGGTATCATTCAAGAGCGGCTGGCAGAGTTGATTAAGGTAGATCGGACGACCGCCGCACGTGCCATCAAGAAACTGGAGCAAGAGGGATGGATTGAGAGACGGTCAGATGTAGAGAACCAGAAAATCAAACGGTTATACGTGACGCAGAAGGGCGAGGCATTGTACCCGCTCATCATTCGGGAACATGAATATTCTACATCGGTCGCGTTATCAGGACTCGACGAGCAAGAAAGTGAAGAGTTGTTACACCTTTTGAAAAAAGTACGAAGCAATGTGGAAACAGATTGGACCGAGGTGAAGAAAGGCAAGCATCGAGAATATTGAGAGGAGCGAGGCCACATGATTGAAATCTCGAAAGTGACGGACGTAGAAGCCTTACGTCACATTAGCATCCAGACATTTACGGAGACGTTCGCACGTCACAACACAGAAGAGCATTTGAACGCTTACTTAGAAAAAGCGTACGCGACTGAGCAGTTGAAGCGAGAGTTGGCACACCCTGACTCTCATTTCTACTTTGCGCACGTAGATGGCGAGTTGGCAGGGTATTTGAAAGTGAACGTACGCGATGCTCAATCTGAACCGATGGGCGCCGATACGATTGAAATCGAACGGATTTATGTATTCGAAGCGTTTCAAGGTCACGGGGTGGGGAAAGCGTTATTTATTAAGGCGACTGAATTGGCGAAGGAGCTACACAAGCGAAAGATGTGGCTCGGCGTATGGGAACATAATGAGAGAGCGATTCGATTCTATCGACGAAACGGGTTCGAACAGACGGGGGTGCACACCTTTTTCATGGGGGAGGATGCACAAAACGACCTCATTTTCATGAGGTCGTTCACGGACTAGAGCCATTCTGACAAATGGTTTAAGTTTGGATAGACGGCATCTGGTTTAACATCGAACTCCTCGAACGGTAAGTCGTTCCGATTGATCCATGCCGCGTGGAAGCCAAAATTTTTCGCCCCGGCGATGTCCCAACCGTTTGACGATAAGAAGAGCACCTCGTCACGACGAAGACCGGACATCTTGAACCAGTGCATGTAGGCGGCAGGTGTCGGTTTCGGTTGTTTGATGCCGTCGACGCTGACAACCTCATCGAAAGAATCGGTGAGACCGGCGTTGTGAAGCAGTGCCTCAAGCATCTCGTCCGTTCCGTTTGAGAGAATGACCGTCTTTACGTCATGCAACTCTTTTAGGACCGACGCGACCTCTTCATACGGGGTGAGGTGCGCATACGATGCGATCAGACGTTGTTCGATTTCCTCCGTCGATGTAGCATTATGCACGGCGAGCGCGTAACGGAGTGCGTCCCGGGTCACTTTATCGAAATCTTCATAACGTCCCATCATGTGGCGCCAAAAGAAATACTCGAGTTGTTTCGTCCGCCATACTTGGCTGATGGCAGCTCCTTTTTCAGGGAACTCTTGTTCACAGGCATCCTTCACCGAATGGACGTCGAATAATGTGCCATATACGTCAAAGACGATGGCTTTGATAGGTTGTTTCATAAAAACATTCCTCCTTCTGTGTCGTTATACCCGACTTGATCAGAATATAATAGGAGAAAGGGGGTCCGGCATGTATATTCCAAATCAATATTCCGTCAAAGAGCGAGCTGAGATTTACGCATTTCTCCATGCCCATCCGTTCGGTACGATCGTGACGCATGATGGGGACAAACCGATTGCGACACATGTCCCGTTACGATTCGATGAGGCGAACAGTCAACTGACGACGCATATTGCGAAAGCGAATCCGCAGTGGCGAACGATTGAAAATCAAACCGTTCTCGTCATGTTTCAAGGACCAAACGCTTACGTGTCGGCGTCCTGGTACGGCCATGAGGACGTCTCGACATGGAATTACCAAGCCGTACACGTGTACGGACGTGCCACGATTCTCAATGAGAAAGAATTAGTGGAGGAACTTTCAGGATTGCTCCATGAGCATGAAGGGGAACGCGAGCATGCGGTACGTTGGGAGACGTTATCGGAACCAGTGAAGCGACAAATGAACGGCGTCGTCGGGTTCCGCATTGACATCACTGACATGCAGGCGACGTTCAAATTAAGTCAAAACCGAAACGACGTGGACCATGAACGGATCGTTTCGGAGCTTGAAAAACAAGATGAACCGATTGCTGACGTCATGCGACGGCATCGAAAGTCCTAAGCAACCTGTCCTAAAACGGCAGGTTTTTTCATATTTCTTTACCGAATAGCGGTTGACATGACTTAAGAGCAGGTCTATACTCATAAATGATAATGATTATCAGTATCGACAAAATACAGAGAAGTTCGAAAAGGAGAAAATCACGTGAACAACACATTCAAGAAATGGTTACATATGTTCATCTTTGTATCGGCATTTGCCCTCATCTTAGCCGGTTGTGGTTCGGAAGAAGCTGAGAACGCTTCCACGAACGAAGGGACGGAAGAATCGGCAGAAGGTTACCCGATCACAATCGAGCACGCATTCGGTGAAACGGTCATCGAAGAGAAACCGGAACGGGTCGCAACAATCTCATGGGGAAACCATGACGTCGCACTTGCCCTCGACGTCGTACCAGTCGGATTCTCAGCTGCGAACTATGGTGTCCAGGACGACAGCGGTATGCTTCCATGGACGGCTGAGAAGTTGAAAGCGCTCGGGGAAGAGAACCCGAACATCTATCAAGATACAGACGGATTAGACTTTGAAGCGATCGCGGATTCAAACCCGGACGTGATCTTGGCGGCCTACTCAGGCATCACGCAAGAAGACTATGACACGCTTAGCCAAATCGCACCGGTCGTAGCTTACAAAGAAACTCCTTGGGTCACATCATGGCAAGACATGGTTCGCTATGACTCACTCGCAATGGGACTTGGTGAAGAAGGCGAACAATTAATCAAAGACACGGAGCAGTTGATCACAGACAAAGCGACAGCCGTTCCTGAGATCGCTGGAAAGAAAGCCGCATTCGTCTCGATGAGCGCGGAAGACCTTTCAAAATTCTATATCTATACGACGGGTGACCCACGCGGTGCCTTCATCGAAGAACTCGGGATGGAGTACCCACAAAATATCTTAGATGAAGCAGAGAAAACGGATAGCTTCTATCTGGAGCTCAGCAAAGAGAACGCTGACATCTTGAACGACGTCGACATCTTCGTCACATACGGAAATGAAGACACGTTAAAGGCGCTTCAAGCAGACCCGCTCTATAGTAAAGTGCCAGCCATTGAACGTGGCTCGGTCGTCTTGATCGAAGATAACACACCACTCGCAGCGGCAGGAACACCGACGCCACTCTCGATTGAATATACGATTGATGAGTACGTTTCACGCGTATCGGATGCCCTTGCGAAAGTGAAATGATGCAAACACAAATCAAACAGATGCACACGCCAAAGCACTTTCCGCTTCTCTTGATCGGTACGCTTGTACTGACGGTGCTGTGCATCTTGGCATCCCTTGCCTTCGGCTCACGAACAGTCGGGTGGAATGAACTGCTGGACGGTTTATTCCGTCCGGCTGTTCAGTCGTATGAGGCAGACATTGTCCGGGAGCGGGTCATTCGGACAATCTTTAGTTTCATGTGTGGCGCAGCACTTGGTGTGGCGGGGGCGCTCATGCAGTCGGTGACGCGTAACCCAATCGCCGATCCGAGCATCCTTGGGGTCAACACGGGAGCAGCGCTCGCCGTCGTCATCGGGATCGCGTTCTTCAATATCTCGACAGCGAGTGCGTTCATCTGGTTCGCGCTCGTCGGGGCGCTATTGACGGCCATTTTCGTTTTCGGTATTGGTTCGCTTGGAAGAGGAGGGGCGACCCCGCTCAAACTCGTCTTAGCGGGAGCGGCGACAAGTGCAGCACTATCGTCGCTCGTCATGGCGCTCATGATTCCACGCTCGAACGTCATGGATCAGTTCCGTTTTTGGCAAGTCGGGAGTGTCGGTGCAGGAAATCTGGATTCGATTTATACCTTTTTACCGTTTCTTTTAATCGGTCTCATGATTGCGGTCGTGACTGCGCCTTCTTTGAACGCACTCGCACTCGGGGAGGAGATGGCGAAGAGCCTCGGCGTTCGGACAGGCACGTTGAAACTGACCGCCTCGTTCGCCGGCGTGATTTTGTGTGGGGCAGCGACCGCGCTTGCCGGACCAATCGGATTTATCGGCCTACTCGCCCCGCATTTGATTCGGCTCGTGCTCGGTCCGGATCAGCGCTATCTCATGCCGATGTCCGCTTTTGCGGGCGCCATCATCCTGACTTTCTCGGACGTCATCGGACGTTTGCTCGGAAGCCCGGGTGAGCTCGAGGTCGGGATTGTGACGGCGTTCATCGGGGCACCGATCTTGATTCTATTGACAATGAAAGTGAAAGTAAGAGGACTATGATGCAACCAGCGATTGAACAAATCAGACAAGGTCGCATGAAGCGACGCCGTCGTTATGTCGGGATGACGCTTCTTTTGACCATCATAGCGGTAGTATTGAGCGGGTTAATGCTCATGTTGGGCAATACGATTTATCCGATTCAGGATGTCATCCGTGTCTTGCTCGGGGAAGACGTAAAAGGGGCGACGTTCGCCGTTGAAGTGTTGCGTCTACCACGTATGCTTGCTGGTGTCTTTGCCGGTGCAGCATTTGGTGCCGCGGGAACCATCTTCCAAACGATGCTTCGAAATCCGCTCGCCAACCCGAATGTCATCGGGATCACGACCGGTTCGAGTGCGGCGGCTGTCTTTTGTATCGTCGTCCTCCAGTCGAGTGAAGCGGTCATCTCGATTGCCTCGATTATCGGAGGACTCGTCACCGTGCTCGTCATCTATTTCCTATCCAAAGGTGCCGCGTTCTCCATTGGTCGTCTCGTATTAGTGGGGATTGGGATTCAAGCGATGCTCACAGCCGTCATCAACTATTTACTGCTCATCAGCCGACAAAACGATGTCGCGATGGCGATGCGATGGTTGACAGGAAGTTTAAATGGGGCGAAACTTGAAGAGTTGCCACCTTTAATGATTACAGTTCTCATCTGTTTACCGATTGTCCTGTTGCTCACTCGTCAGCTCGAAATGCTTGAGCTCGGGGAAATGGCGGCGACAGGGTTAGGCATCAATACGAACCAGACTAGACTTTTACTAATCGTGGCGGCGGTATTCATGCTCGCTCTCGCGACTGCGACGACGGGACCAATTGCCTTCATTGCCTTCTTGGCAGGACCGATTGCTAAACGGCTCGTCGGGACGAGCCACGCCGGAATCTTGCCGGCAGCGCTTGTCGGCATCATCTTAGTGCTCGCGGCCGACCTCGTCGGACAATTCGCCTTCACGGCACGCTATCCGGTCGGTGTCATCACCGGCATCATCGGCGCGCCTTATCTCTTATACTTGTTGATTCGGATGAACCAGAAAGGGGACTTCTAAATGGCATCCATTATGAAAGTGGACCATCTCACCTCAGGATACGAGGACAAGATGATTTTGAACGATATCAGCCTTGAAATTCCGAGCAATCAAATCAGCATCATCATCGGTGCGAACGGTTGTGGGAAGTCGACGCTACTGAAGACGATGGCACGCCTTATCAAACCGAGTGCCGGTCAAGTGACGCTTTACGATAAGCCGATTTCGAAGATGGCACCGAAAAAATTAGCGCGTGTCCTCGGGATGTTGCCACAGTCCCCGGTCGTACCAGAAGGGATCACGGTCGCCGATCTCGTCGGTCGTGGTCGCTACCCGCATCAATCCTTTTTAAAGGGCTGGACGAAAGCCGATTACGAAGCTGTCGCTGAGGCCATGGAGATGATGAATATCACGGAGTTCGCGGACCGTCCCATCGACGAGTTATCAGGCGGACAGCGGCAACGCGTCTGGATTGCGATGGCACTGGCTCAACAGACAGACGTCCTCTTCTTAGATGAACCGACGACATATCTCGATATCACATACCAGGTCGAGATTCTCGACTTGTTGACGGACTTGAACCGGAAGTATGGGACGACGATTGTCATGGTGCTTCACGATATCAACTTGTCGGCGCGTTATGCGGACTATATCTTCGCGCTCGACAAAGGAAAGTTGATCGCAGAAGGAAAGCCGTCGGACGTCATCACGTGTGATTTGATCCATCGGGTCTTCAACCTTCGCTGTTCGGTCATGTGTGATCCGGTATCCGGTTCACCGTCCGTGATTCCGATTGGTCGCCATCACGTGCAGACGGAAAGGGAAGAAGCGCCTGTCGCACAGCTTGAATTGGTATAACTGCGTATAGACAGTCAAGAAGGGGTGAGCGCTCCTTCTTTTTTTGTTTATTCATGAAAGCGTTTGTAAAAAGTCATTGACTTCTCTTTGGGGTGGGTGTATGCTAAAAATCCTGCCCAAAATGAGAGGCATGGGGACTGGCATCAGTTCATTCGATATTCGAGAGGAATGACTTAAGATGAACCAACAACAATTAGTCGAGCGCGCACGCCAATTGAAGGACAATGCGTATTCACCATATTCGAAGTTCCGCGTCGGGGCGGCACTTCTCATGAAGGATGGTACGGTCATCGACGGCGTCAACGTCGAGAACGTCTCGTTCGGAGCAACGAACTGTGCAGAGCGCACAGCCATTTTCACAGCGGTCGCAAAAGGATACAAAAAAGGTGACTTCGAAGCGGTTGCCGTGTCTGGGGACACGGAAGACTTCTTGCCACCATGTAGCATCTGCCGCCAGGTCATGGTCGAGTTTGGCGATCCTGACTTCAAAGTACTGCTCACAAACGGCAACGCCGATGTGAAAGAAGTGACGCTCGGGGAGCTCGTCCCACTTGCGTTCACCGATTTGGATATGTGATGTTGAATCCCCTCAGATTTCTGAGGGGTTTTCTTATCCAAAAAAGCGAAAAAATAATCGCGGAATGGCCTGAATGACGTATAGAAGAAGTTCTGAGAAATCAAGGGCTGCAATTCCATACGACCATCCCTCTTCCTCACGGGAGGTGACTACTTTTCCACGCACAGGTCGCAACCGTCCTTTCCATCGAATCGGGAGGGCGGTCGCGCTGTCCACATCTGGGTGATTCATGACACGCATATGCAAGCGTGGCTCAGGCGTATTTCCGGAACGTCCACAGCGTCCAATCAACTGTTTCGTTTTGACCGTATCGCCTACATTCACGCCAATCGAATCATTTTCGAGATGGGCGAGAAGGCTATATTCATCGTTTGAATGTTGAATGATGACGTGATTGCCGAATGGATGATCAGCATTCGGTTCATCTGGTAACCCATCGACTACCTGATAAACCGTACCGTCTAGTGGGGACAGGACTTGTTCTCCAAACGCATACGAGCCATCCATCCCGATTTTTCTACGATTGTAAGGTTGTTGCTCTTGTGTTTTCAAAAAGTCATAGCCATCACGCTTTTTTCGGGTTGGATCATGATGATAAGTTCCGAGGGTTGTCCCTTCGGAGACGACGAACCACTCTTCTTTGAATGGGAGATGGTATTTGTTTTTTGTGAAAGGATTAGTCTACTTTGAAGAGGATGTGACAGTCATCTGAATGGATGCGATCTCATTCGCGTGATTGAATTGGACGTACAATAACTTTTCTTTTCGAGAATCCGACCATAATACATACCGATTCCCGTTCAATACCATTTCATTGAGCAGGCGATAGCGCCGAATGCCGTGATGAAAAGCGGACGCCTGCCGATGAAAGGCATCCATGGAATACTGAGATTTGAATGAATCGCTCGTCTGATGATAAATGTCATCGAACTGACCCGATTTGAATAGTTGGATGAACTGTTTGTACGCATGACGCATATCTATACCGCCTTTGTTGATGATT
>Ga0334892_1002362_pt1 | contig 13616 bp, 10 predicted proteins | sample GraSluR3_MG_4_FD_207213 | JGI IMG/M metagenome (GOLD analysis project Ga0334892, IMG submission 207213) | Sludge microbial communities from methane-producing bioreactor in Wageningen University, Netherlands - Granular Sludge_15_04-R3 | ecosystem: Engineered > Bioreactor > Anaerobic >...
CCGCAGCTTGGGCTCCGCCTCACGGCACCGTGACGGGTTTGCCGATATTGCGGGCGGCAAGGATGTTGTAGACGTCCCAGTTGATGGTCTCGGGCAGGAAGCGAACCGAGCCATCGCCGAGCAGGAAGTTGCAGCCCCCGGGGTGCTTGCTCGCGAAATTAGCGTCATAGTTGCCCCACGAGCCGAGAATCGGGCCGTTCATCGGCGAGGTCGTGTTGCGCGACGAATGGTAGCCCCAGCGGTACTGCGGCCCGTCCGCGGCACCCTCCGACCAGTTGTCGAGAAGGTTCCCTGCATCGTCGCGGTAGGCTTCGACCCGCTTTTCCCCCACGGCGATCGTGTTCGACAGGCCGTCGGTGACTTGCGCGAAGGTAAGCTGGCCGGGCTGCGTCCACATCTCGTTATTGCGCCCGAGACGGGGCATGACGAACATGCCGTTGCTGTGCGTGCTGACCAGATCGGCGTGGACGTGGCTTCGGCTCCCGTCGGGCATCTGGCCGCCGCCGCAAAAAGCGTAATCGCCGCGCGCCTGCCCGCCGGGGACGTATTCCGGCGGCCGTCGCGACGGGCAGAAATACCCTGCAAGCGGCTCCTGCGGTTGATTGTCGGCATGGCCGTAATCGGCGAAGATGTTGAACGAGTCGTGCAGCGCCTGTTGCTCCATGTACGGCATGATGACGACCCACCCGCTGAACCGGCTGTATCGCCATTCGCTGGCGGGAGTGGGCGAGTTGCTGGGGCGGGGTGGGAAAGCGTTGGACGGGATCACGCGGTACGTGTCGTGGAAGTTGTGGATCGCCAGACCCATCTGCTTCAAGTTGTTGGTGCACTGGGAGCGCCGGGCCGCCTCCCGCGCGGCCTGCACCGCCGGCAACAGCAGCGCGATGAGGATGCCGATGATCGCAATGACCACCAGAAGCTCGACCAACGTGAACCCGCGCCGTACCGCTCGACTACGAGAAAAAAAACCCATGACGTCTTCCTCCAGTAAATGGAATGAGAGAAAAGGGGAATTTCGACGACACCGCCGCCTCCGTCCCGGCCCGCGGATCCGTTGCCGCGGCCTCATAAGTCCAGGTCGACCGTGTTCTCTCCCTCCGTCACGGTGGCCTGCAGGGGGGTCTTCAACGGATTCGAATATTGCTCGGGGATGAGCGACTCGGGGGCCTTGTAGCCGGGATCGTCGGGGTCCAAGCCCGAGCTGTCCTCCGTCATGGACGTGACGATCACCTTGTATTCCCCGGGAGCCGCGCTGACCTCGTACGTGCCGTCGTCGGCGATTCGCCCCAGCACGGGCGGCGACGTCGAATCGGTCGGATTGAACATGACCGTGCCCTGCTGCAACGGTTGCCCCTGGTACGTCACCTTGCCCCGGACGGGCTGGGCGCCGTCGCCGCCGCCACAACCAGCGGCCAATCCGACCACCGCCAACAGCACGCCCACGAATCGGTAGGCGCGGAATGCTCCGCGCTTGCCATTTGCCGCCCTTCTCATCGTCATGACTCCCTGGTTCGAAAAAAAAGTCCACGGGCGTGGAGACGGCGTCCCCACCGATCCCGGCCGTGGGAAGATCGTGTCGTTCTCCTTCGCGCAAACCGCCGTTGACCGCACCCAGCCAGCAGCGAGGACGAATCGTCCCGGCTCGGCGGTGGATGACGGGCTCGCGCATCGCCTTGCAGAGGGGTGTGTAGTATGCCGACAGAGAAAATATGTATTCCAAAGATATAAACCAGTATACTGGATGCGACAGGGTCGTCAACTGTTTTGTCCATTCCGCACAGGGCGATCCACGAATCGCCGATCGCCCAAGCTGGCCCTCGCGAGTCGTCGCCGGCGACGTCGAGCAGGTCGCTGGAGACAAGATGGGACGAGCCAACGCTTTGCGCCGTGGAACCCGCTGGCCGACGCCGGTACAATCAGGGGGGAGCGGCTCCACGCGCCGGCCGATCCGTCCCCGCAAGGCGGCGGTTGCGGCGGTCATGGCCCGCTCTGGCCAAGAGGACGTAAGCCATGTCGCACGACGCAGGGCAACACACCGATCCCCCGCCCAAGAGGCCGCCCCTCCAATTCAGCCTAGCCACCCTGTTGGCGGTCACCACCGGTCTGGCGATGCTCTTCGGGGCCCTCAACTGGATGGGCATCTCAACCCAGGCCGGCGCGATCGTGCTCATCGTCGTGGCCCTGAGCGCGTTGGCCGCGGTGGGACTGGTCGTGGCGATTGCGTCGGCGCGAGACGACGGGGAGGATGAGGAAAGGATGAGCGATGAGCGATGAAGGATGAACGGGAGAGAATGAACGGCGACGGATGGATTCCGCATCCTTGATCGGTGGGTTGGTCTCGTGAGGTTCCGGGGCGGCAAGTCCCAGGTCGGATGCCTGGCCCTGTCGGACGCTTGGCCCGATGACGCCCCGTTGCGCGGTGCAATCGCGTCTCGAGGCCCAGGTGGTGTCACTTCCGGCGCTGATCGTAAAGCGGCGGATCGACGTCGGCTTCCCAGGTGTCGAGCAGCACGCGAAGCCGCCGAGCGACGTCGGGTCTGGCCTCGGACAGATTGTGCTCTTCGCCGACGTCGCTGGGCAGGTGGTAGAGATAGCGGCGTCCGGTCGGCTCGTCGATGTATTTCCACGGGCCGTCGCGTACCGCCCGGTGGGGTTCGACGTTCTTGCGGCGCGGGTCCAAGGCGCGGCGCCAGAACACGGTCCGAGGCTCGGGGGGCTTGCTCCCCGAGAGGGTCGGCATCAGGTCGATGCCGTCGAAGGGGCGATCATTGGGCGGCGAGGCGCCCGCGAGCCCGACGAGCGTGGCCGCCCAGTCCATGGTGAGTGCCACTTGGGCCGAGCGGGTGCCGGCGGGAATGTGGCCGGGCCAGCGCGCGATGCCCGGCACGCGGATTCCTCCTTCCCACAGCGTACCCTTCCCCTTGCTCAGCGGGGCATTGCGCGACAGGGGTAGCATGCCGCCGTTGTCCGACGTGAACACGACGAGCGTGTTGTCGGTCAGCCCGCGGCGATCGAGCGATTCGACGATGCGCCCGACGTTCGCGTCGAGGCTTTCGACCATCGCGGCGTAGGTTTCTCGGGTTCCCGTCTGCCAACCCTGTTTGGGCGTGACGACCCGGCCGGCGTCGCCGGGGCCCTGGAAGGGGAAGTGCGGGGCGTTGAAGGCCACGTAGAGGAAGAAGGGGCGGTCTTGCATCGCCTCGAGAAACTCGACCGCGTAGCGGCCGATCAGGTCGGTCGAATACCCTTCGAGGCGGATCGGCTCGGTGTCGAGGAACAGATCGTGCCGGCCCAGGCGGTCGTAGTGCTCGAAGTAGTGGTGGTTGCCGCCGAGCAGGCCGAAGAAGCGTTCGAAACCGTGATGATTGGGGGCCCAGTCGGCGGCGTATCCCAGGTGCCACTTCCCGACCAGGGCCGTGGCGTAGCCCGCGTCGCGGATCATGCGGGCGATCGACTTCTCCCCCGGCGGCAGCCCTTCGCTCTCGACGCCGTAGTAGACGGCCCACTCCAGCCCGATCCGCTGCTGGTAGCGGCCCGTCATCAGCGCGGCCCGCGTCGGCGAGCACACCGAGGCGTTGGCGTAGCCGTCGGTCAGCAGCACACCCTCGCGGGCAAGCCGGTCGAGATGGGGCGTTTCGATGTCGTTGGCCCCGTAGCAGCCCAGGTCGCCGTAGCCGAGGTCGTCGGCGAGCATCAGCACCATGTTCGGCGCGCGGCCGGATTCCGCAATTCCATCGCCGTTGGCGGCATCGATCGACCCGGCCACGGCAAGGGCCGCAAAACCCCATGCCGCGATTCGACGGAGCACGGGGCCGGGTGACCGGTCGACGGCATTCGATCCACCACGGGACGCACATCGCATCGAATCACCTCCGTCGAACTCTGGCTTGCCCCGGGGAACGGACACCGCGAAATCCAGACCTCAGTATCGAGGGCCGGTGAGCGCGGGTCAATGCGGTCAAACGTCGCAGACGACTCGGGCACGGTGCCACGGAAGGTGCCACGCGCCCGACGCCCCTTTCCCAGGTTGTGCGGCCCCCGCAACCCGTCGTATGATGGGGTCGTCTCGGGTTCCTGTTCGGATCCGCTCGGCGGGCGTATCCGGAGCAACCCGGTGTACGAGGGAGATGTTGCCTCGATGATCGCACGCAATCGCTGGAGTGCACCCGTCGCGCTGGCTGCCCTGGTTCTGTTCGCGGCGCGCCCGTGTCGGGCGGAATCGGGCGCCAAGGCGGCGCCGGCCGCCTCGGTCGATGCCGGGCAGCTCGAATCGCTGCGCCTGGCGATCGACGACTTGATCGCGACCTTCGGGGCGGCCTATGCGCGGGGCGCCGAACATCGCGAGCGTTTGGAGGAGCTTCAATCGAAGCTCGACTCGGGACGACGAGTGACGCCCGCCGAGTTCTCCGCCCTGCGCGATCGGGCCCTGCTCGACAATCCGCTGCTCGATTTCGACCGGCTCATCGTGCTCCAGCGCAAGCGGGGCCAGCTTGGGCTGCCCACAAACCATCAGTGCAATTCGTGCCTCGATCAGGCCGGCTACGACAACGAGATCGCCGTGCTCTGCGATCTTCGCGGCGATCGGCGCCTTGAGACCCTTTTCCGCCCGAGCGGCGGCTTCTACGTCGGCGAGATCGATCTCGATTTCGACGCCCGGCGCCTGCTGTTCACCATGCCCAACGGGCGCACCTGGCAGATCCACGAGATGGGCATCGACGGCGGCGGGCTTCGCCAGGTGTCGCGGGAGCAGCCCGACGTCGACAACTTCGACCCCTGCTACCTGCCCGACGGGCGCATCGTGTTCGCCTCGACCGCCTCGTTCACGGCGGTGCCCTGCTGGCACGGCAAGGAGCGGGCCTGCTGTTTGTACCGGATGAACGCCGACGGCTCGGGGGTGCGCCAGTTGTGCTTCGATCAGGACCACGATCTGCATCCCTCGGTGTTGGCCAATGGGCAGGTAATCTTCAGCCGCTGGGATTATACGGGCATCATGCACATCTACCTGCGCCCGCTGATGGTCATGAACCCCGATGGCACGCTTCAGCGGGCGGTCTACGGCAGCAACTCGTACTACCCCAATTCGCTCTATTTCCCGAGGGCGATTCCCGGCGACCCGACCAAGGTGGCGGCGATCCTTTCGGGCTACCACGGCGTGAACCGCATGGGCGAGCTGGTCGTGATCGATCTGGCCAAGGGATGGCATGAGGCCGACGGGATCGTCCGCCGCATCATGCACCGCGACGAGCCGGCCGAGCCGATCATCCGCGACGCGCTGGTCAACGACGCGTGGCCGAAGTTCCTCCACCCTGATCCGCTCAGCGCGAAGCACTTCCTCGCGGCGGCGCGGCCCCACGGCAAGGCTTCGTGGGGGATCTATCTGGTCGACGCCTTCGACAACATGGTTCCCTTGCTGGTCGATCCGGAGTTCGATTTCTTCGAGCCGATCGCGATCCGGAAGACGGCGAAGCCTCCGGTCCTTCCCGACCGGGTCGATCCCGCGCGCGACGATGCAGTGGTGTATCTGCACGACGTCTACGCCGGGCCCGGGCTGGCCGGCGTGCCGCGGGGCTCGGTCGAGCGGCTGCGCCTGGCGGCGTATCACTTCGGCTATCCCGGCATGGCCGGGCCCGACAAGATCGGGCGCGGCGGGCCCTGGGAAGTCCTGCGCATCCTCGGCACCGTGCCGGTGGGCGACGACGGGTCGGTCGCCTTCCGCGTGCCCGCCAACACGCCGATCTGCGTGCAGCCGCTCGATACCGAGGGCAAGGCGATCCAGCTCATGCGGAGCTGGTACACCGCCATGCCCGGCGAGCGGGCATCGTGCGTGGGATGCCACGAGCAACCCCGCGAGACGCCCCGGACGCGATTCGAGCAAGCCGCCACGCGGAAGCCCGTCGAAATCGAGCCCTGGTACGGCCCGGCGCGGGGATTCGACTTCGAGCGCGAGGTGCAGCCGGTGCTCGACAAGCACTGCGTGGGCTGCCACGATGGGCAGCAGCGGCCCGGCGGCCGGCCGATCGCCGATCTGCGCTCCGAGCGATTCGCCGACGACTATCGGGGCCTTCCCCTGTCGAACCTGGGGGCGCGCCGGCTCGAGCCCGAGCTCCGCGCGCTTCCCGAGAAGTTCGCCCCCCACGAGCCTGACTTCGAGTTCCTCGGCGATCGCAAGACGCGGTACACGCCGGCCTACGAGGCGCTGATTCCGTTCATCCGCCGGGTGAACGTGGAGGATTACGTTGGAATGCACGTCCCCGGCGAGTACCACGCCGACACGAGCGAACTGGTCCAGATGCTCCAGAAGGGCCACTACGGCGTCGAGCTCGACCGCGAGGCATGGGACCGCCTGATCACCTGGATCGATCTGAACGGGCCCTGCCACGGCACCTGGGGCGAAGTCCATTCGATCCCCGGCGGCGCCGACCGGCGCCGACGCGAGCTGGCCCGGCAGTACGGCGGACCGGCCGACGATCCCGAGGCGGTGCCCGCGCTGCCGCGGGCACACGAGGAGCCGATCGTGGGCGACCCGCTGCCGCCGCGCGAGGCGCGGAGTTTCGACGTGGCCGGCTGGCCCTTCGACGCGGCCGAGGCCCGCCGTCGGCAGCAGGCCCGAGGCGCCTGGCAGAAGACGGTGGATCTGGGCGGCGTGACGCTACGGCTCGTGCGAATCCCGGCCGGTGCGTTCGTCATGGGCTCGGCCGAGGGCGACGCCGACGAGTATCCGGCCGGCCCGGTCCGCATCGGCCGCGACTTCTGGATGGGCGCCTGCGAAATCACGAACGAGCAGTTCCGCCGTTTCGATCCCGCCCATTTCTCGGGCTACTTCATGAAGCGGTCGCTCGACGTCAACGGCCCGGGAATCACGATGGACGAGCCCGACCAGCCGGCCGTGCGCGTCGCGTGGAACCAAGCCATGGCGTTCTGCGCCTGGCTCTCGCGCGCGACCGGCGCGCCGTTCCGACTTCCCACCGAGGCCGAGTGGGAATACGCCTGCCGTGCGGGCTCGGCCGGCGCGCTGAGCTACGGAGGCTTGGACGGCGATTTCTCGCGCGCGGCCAACGTCGCCGACCGGGCCATCCACCGGCTGTACACGGTTACCGGCGGGGTGATCGTGCTGCAGGACGTGCCCAGCGACACGCGCTACGACGACGGGGCGATCGTCACCAGCGCCGTCGGCGCGTATCGGCCCAACGCCTGGGGTTTGTACGACATGCACGGCAATGCCGCGGAGTGGACGCTGTCGAGCTACGCGCCCTACCCTTACCGCGACGACGGGCGCAACGCCGCGTCGTCCGAAGGCCGCAAGGTTGTGCGCGGCGGCTCGTTCCACGATCGGCCCCAGCGCTGCCGGTCGGCCTTTCGCTTGAGCTATCCGGCATGGCAGCGCGTGCACAACGTGGGCTTCCGCGTGGTGTGCGAGGCGGCCGACGCGGGTTCCGGAGCGACGCAAGTCGCCGCCGATGGGCAACGGGCGCGCTGAGGCGACAACGCGAACGCTCGACCCGCGCCCGGGCTACCGCGCAAGCCGCGGCGACGATGCGTCGGGGCGGAGCGATGCCCTCACGCGCTCTTGTGCTTCGGCTCGGGCATGGGAAAGAGCTTCTGGCGGCCGTAGACGATCTCTTCGTCGATGAGGTAGTTGGCGCCGCGCGGCTGGTCGGGAAGCTCGTACATGATGTCGAGCATCACCTCTTCGACGACGGAGCGCAGGCCCCGGGCTCCCGTTTCTTTTTCCAGGGCCCGCTCGGCGATGGCCCGCAGGGCCCCGTCGGTGAATCGCAGCTCGGCCTCTTCCATGCCGAACAGCTCCTGGTATTGGCGCACCAGGGCGTTTTTCGGCTCACAGAGGATGCGGATCATCGCGTCGTTGTTCAACGGGGTGAGGGGCGCGATGACCGGCAGCCGGCCGATCAGCTCGGGGATGAGGCCGAACTCGAGGATGTCGTCGCTGGTCACCTGGGGCAGCAATTCGGCGATGTCGCATTCGCCGCGGGCTTCGCCCTGCGGCCCGAACCCGATCGAGCGCCGCCCCAGGCGTTTTCCGATGATGCCGTCGAGGCCGACGAACGTGCCGCCGCAGATAAAGAGGATGTTGCTCGTGTCGATCTGGATGTACTGCTGCTCGGGATGTTTGCGCCCGCCCTGGGGGGGCACGTTGGCCTGGGTGCCCTCGAGCATCTTGAGCAGGGCCTGCTGCACTCCCTCGCCCGACACGTCGCGGGTGATCGAGACGTTCTGGCTGGTCTTGCCGATCTTGTCGATCTCGTCGATGTAGAGGACGCCGCGTTGGGCGGCCTCGATGTCGAAGTCGGCGGCGTGGAGGAGCTTCAGCAGCAGGTTCTCGACGTCCTCGCCCACGTATCCCGCCTCGGTCAGCGTCGTGGCGTCGCCGATGGCGAAGGGCACGTCGAGGATACGGGCCAGGGTTTGGGCCAGAAGGGTCTTGCCCGAGCCCGTCGGCCCGATCAGGAGGATGTTCGACTTGTCGAGTTCGACGTCGGAGCGTTCGTTCTTATGCAGCAGCCGCTTGTAGTGGTTGTGCACGGCAACGGCCAGCACGCGTTTGGCGTGTTCCTGCCCGATGACGTAGTCGTCGAGCCGGGCGACGATCTGGCGTGGGGTGAGGACCTTCGAGATGGGTTGCTTGCTGATCCCCCGGCGCTTGCGCTCCTGCTCGAGGATCGACTGGCACAGGTCGATGCACTCTCCGCAGATGTAGACGTCGCCGGGCCCTTCGACGAGCGGGCCGACGTCTCGATAGCTCTTGCGGCAGAAGGAGCAGAAGGCGTTTCGCTTGGTGGTGCCGCTGCCTCGGCGTCCCGAGTTGAAGTCCCGTCCTGAGGGCATGCCAGTTCCTTTCGACGTCGCACCTGCCAGCGCAGGCGGAGGGTTGAATCTAGGGTGTCGCTCGATGGGGCCTGGATTCCTTCCGCATACGATTTGCCTTCAGGACTTCCGTGTCCGCGATTGCTTCGAGCTGGTGGGCCCGTGCCCGGTCGTCTCGTCGCAGCCCCTGAGGTTGCTACGACCCGTCGGCGGCGGAGGTTTCGCTCCTTCGACGAGAAGCACCGGCCGACTCGTCAGAATCGGGCCAACCGACCGCCGCGCCACCGTCGCGCGCGTCTGCGCTAACCCGTTTCGCCGGTATCCTTTAACTCGTCCTGGAACCTGGCCGCCAACGTAGTTTTTATTGTTCGGAATTCTTCGTCGCTTAGCTCACCCTTGGCATGCAGTTCCCGGAATTTTGACATCAATTCGTTCGGGCCCGGTTCCTGTTGTACCGCCTCGGAACGAATTTTCCCCAGGATGTAAACCGCGACGGCGATCGCGACCGCGCCGAGGGTAGCCCAGAGCACGATCTTCGCAATGGGGTCGCTGAGGAGATCGAAACTCACCGCCGCTCCCTCGTGCGAACACAGCCCCAGAACGTCTCGCCTGACCCAGCCCTTGTATTATGCGCCCGGTCCGTATTCCGGTCCAGAAGAGAATCCCCCCCAGGGGGCAAGGTCCCCTGCCGCGAACCGAGTGGCCCGCCGCGTTGACAACCGGCCGGTCGTCGCCTACCCTGTCTTGACCAACCAACCCTTTTGCCGATTGGGAGATCAAGACTGCCATGTCCGGAAATTCGGCCCTCACACGGATCATCGACTGCGGCGTCGTCGCCGTCGTGCGAGCACCCAGCGGCGAGAAGCTCGTCGACGTTGCCGAGGCCCTGCTGAACGGGGGGCTGGACGCGATCGAAATCACCTTCACCGTGCCTCGGGCACACCGCGTGCTCGAACAGGTCGCCGATCGGCTGGGCGATCGGATCGTGCTCGGCGCCGGCACCGTGCTCGACCCCGAGACCGCGCGAACCGCCCTGCTTGCCGGGGCCGAGTTTCTCGTGACCCCCACGCTGAATCTCGAGGTCATCGAGCTTTGCCGCCGCTACGACAAGCCCATCATGCCCGGCGCCTTTACTCCCACCGAGGTGCTCACGGCCTGGGAGGCCGGGGCCGATGTGGTCAAGGTGTTCCCTTCCGATTGCGTCGGCCCGAAGTACATCAAGGCCCTTCGTGGCCCCCTGCCGCAGATTCGCCTGATGCCGACCGGCGGGGTCAACCTCGATACGGCCGCCGATTTCCTCCGGGCAGGGGCCTGCGCGCTGGGGGTGGGAGGCTCCCTGGTCGAATCGAAGGCAGTGGCTGCGGGTGATATGAGCCGGATCGAGTCGCTCGCCAGGCAGTTTGTCGAGATCGTCAAGAAGACCCGCGAAGAGGGCTGAATCCACAGCCTATCTTTCCTTTCCTGCCAGACCGGCCGATTCGGTACTTCCGTCTGGAGTCGCACCTTCCACACCGCCGATACGGGAAAACGGGTGTCCCGGCTTGCCGGACGCCGTCGTTTTCTCGCCAATGGGGGGGGTGGTTTCCATGCGGTCGATCGTGCTTGTCTGGTCGCTCTGGTCGGTCCTTCTGTCGCCCGTTGCCCTGGCCCAGCCGTCCCACGCGGGCGCCTCGCTGCCCGAGCCGATCTCGACCCGGCAGATGCTGTTTTCCATTCCCTTCCATGTCGATCATGTTTCGGGGCTCACCGACGCGGTCGAGGTGCAATTGTTCGTCTCGGTCGATCGCGGCGCCACTTGGCAGCGGTGCGACCGGGTCAAGCCTGAGAAGGGCCACTTCCTGTTCCGGGCCGTCAGTGAGGGAGAATACTGGTTCGCGATTTGCACCCTCGATCGTTCGGGTCAGCTTCGGCCTCCCAAGCCCGTGGCCCCCGGGCTCCGCGTAATCGTCGACACGACGCTGCCCGACCTGCGCCTGACCGCGCGGCGAGGCGACGCGGGTGAGATCGTCGCCGCGTGGGAGATCGCCGAGCCCCATCTTCAGCCCGACAGCCTCTCGATCCAGTACCGATCCGACCCGACGCGCCCCTGGCAAACGGTGGCCGTCGACCGTCCCGGCTTGGGTCGCGATCAGCGCGGCGGCAAGCAGAGTTGGTGGCCCGAGCCCGGCGCGACCCAGGTCGAGATCCGTGCGGAGGTGGCCGACACGGCGGGCAACCGGGCGGTCAGTCACGCCAAGGTCAATTTGACCCGCGAAGACCTGGCCGACTCGCAGCCCCCGGCTTCGAGCTTCGAGCCTGCGGCCCGGGCGACCGAGCATCCCACGGCGGGATGGCGTGCGTCGGATGACCGCGCGGCGCCCCCTGCTGCCGAGGCGTTGGCCGGCGCGTCGGCACACCCGACTGCCGGCGACGATCGGGCCGTTACCGCGACGGTTTCCCCTTCCGACCCCCGCGAACAGGGTCCCTACGTGGGAGATCGCTATGCCCAGCGATACGGCCGGAGTGCCGTCCCGTCCGACCGACCGTCCGACCGCGATCCCGCCGAAGCGACCGAGGCGTCGACCGAGGCGGTTCCGATCGCGCCGGTCGAGACTTCGCCGCCCGCCGCGTCCCGATCGGGCGGCTTTGGGGCGGAGCGGCCGGGTTGGGGCACCGACCGCGCCGCGCCCGACGATTCGAGGCCGTGGACAGCCACCAACTCGGTGTCGGCCAACGTCCACCCGCCCATCGCCAACCGGTACGGCGAGGATGGGCCGTCCCACGGCAACCGGCACCGCGAGGATAAACCATCCCAGGGCGGCCGCTTTCAATTGCCCACGGGCCAGGTGCCCCGCATGGTCAACAGCCGCAAGCTCGAAATCAGCTACAGCGCGTCGGACGGTTCGGACCACGGCCCCGCCGAGCTGTGGGGTACGCGCGACGGCGGGCAAACCTGGACCAGCTTTGGCGTCGACGCCGACCGGCAGACTCCCCTGATCGTCGCCGTCGAGGAGGAGGGGCTGTACGGGTTTCGCATCGCGCCGCGCGCCGCGGCCGAGGGCGGCAAGCCGCGAAGCGGCGACGCGCCCGACGTCTGGGTAGGCGTCGATTGGACCGAACCCCGCGCCCGAATCCTCTCGGCCGAGCAGGGGCAGCGGGCAGGACAAATCCTCCTCCGCTGGGAGGCCGACGACGAGGTGCTTGCTCGGCGTCCCATCGCACTCTTCTACGGCGACTCGCCCGAGGGGCCCTGGACGCCCATCGCCTCCGACCTCGAAAATACCGGTCAGTACGCTTGGTTGGCCGACGTCCGGAGGGCCGGACCGGTGTACCTCCGTCTCGAAGTGCGCGACGAGGCCGGAAACGTCGCCGGCGACACCTCCGAACCGATCTGGGTCGATCCGGTCGCGCGCGGCGCTCGGATCCGCGATGTCCGACCGGCCGACCAATCGGCCCGGAGGCCGGTCGAGCGTCGAGTGCGGGTGCGCTGAGGCCCGGGACCTCGCTCGAAAAGCCGCCGAGGGACCTCGAAAACCAAGTTCCCGGGGCGATTTCTTGCCGCGACGGAGCAACATCGCGTTCCCGGCGGCAACTAACTACGTGGTCATGATGCATGCAACGACCTCCCGCCGGCCTGACGGCCCCCCCCGTCGGCCTCCGATCGATTGGCAAGCTGCGCTGGCCGAACACGACCGGTGGCTGCGCACGGTGATCTATGCGCGGTTGGGCGAGCCCCAGGCGGTTGACGAGGTGTTGCAGGAGGTCGCGCTGGCGGCGGTTCGCCAACGGGCCCCGCTGACCGACCCCGACAAGCTGGCCCCGTGGCTGTACCGGCTGGCCGTCACCCAGTCGCTGTTGTACCGCCGAAAGCAGGGCCGGCGCCGAAAGCTCACCGACCGGTACGCCGAGCGGAATCGGCCTTCCGAAGAGGACCACCGCGAGGTCGATCCGCTCGGCTGGCTCCTGGCCGAGGAGCGGCGCTCGTTGGTCCGCCGGGCCCTCAAACGCCTCCCGAAGCGCGACGCCGAAATCCTGATGCTCAAGTACACCGAAGACTGGAGCTACCGCGACTTGGCCGAGCATCTGGGCGTTTCCGAAAGCGCGGTCCAGGCCCGACTTCACCGGGCACGGAAGCGAATGCGAACCGAACTGGCGACTCTCGAAGTGATCGAAGCGGAAACATGAACGCATCGAACGATCGTGTCTCCCCCCCGACCGACGAACTACTCGATCTGCTGGCCGACGGCGAATTATCCGAAAGCCAGCGCCGCGAATTGCTGTCGCGCCTCGACCACGTGCCCGACGGCTGGCGGCGCTGCGCGCTGGCCTTTCTCGAAGCCCAGGCTTGGGGCGACGCCATGACGCCGATACCCGCGCAGGCCCCGCCGTCCCCCGCGACCGTGCGGCCCGCCCGGGGCCGAGGCTTCCCCGGTGGCGTTTTGGGTACCCTGGCTGCCATGGCGGCGAGTTTCGCCGTCGCCTTGCTCGTGGGATCGCTCTTGCAGGACGCTCGTCCGCCGGGCCGGTTCCGAACTCCGTCTCCGGACCAAATTGCCGACCGCTCGGCCGCCCCCGACCAGGCCGCGCCGCAGGCGGGGGCCTCGCATACCGGGCCGTGGAGACTGGTCACCGTGCCCGTCGGCGGCGGCGACGGCCGGCCGGCCGGGTCGATCCGCCTTCCCGCGATTGAACGCGAGCGGATCGACGAGCAGTGGCTCAACGCGCTGCCGCCGGTTGCCCTGCCGGAGGAATTCCTCCAAGCCCTGCGCCAAAGCGGCCATCACGTCGAGGCGCACCGCGAGTTGCTGCCCATG
>Ga0334892_1002363_pt1 | contig 13613 bp, 14 predicted proteins | sample GraSluR3_MG_4_FD_207213 | JGI IMG/M metagenome (GOLD analysis project Ga0334892, IMG submission 207213) | Sludge microbial communities from methane-producing bioreactor in Wageningen University, Netherlands - Granular Sludge_15_04-R3 | ecosystem: Engineered > Bioreactor > Anaerobic >...
ATCGGGTTCTGAAACTATGGTATGGATCGGTTACAACCATAAATGAATCCCATCCCTGGTCCTGAGCAAACGACCGCACCGCTCGGGCTTCATCCAATGTGCTGTCAACACGTAAGTCTGTAATGTAAATTCTCTCACGGTCAAAGCCCAGGTCTTCTGCTTCTCTTGCCAAGCGACGGTTTGCTGCACGATCCGTATTGGTGATCACCAAATTGTAGACATAGCCCCGATTGAGCATTTCAACCGCCATCCCCAAACGGTCTCCTGAGTCACCGCTGAGGATTACCACTGCGTCGACCGGTTCGATCGGGTCTGCCACAATCAAAATTGCCCCAACTGCCACCAGGGATAAGTAAACGAAAACCGGCGCCAATACAATTATCAATAAGATCACTGATAAAATCGAGCAGCCAGGTCTCCCTGGTTTTTTCGCCGGTGATTGATACAGGCCATCCGCACTTTGAGACATCGTTATGACCTCTTTTCGAGCGCGGCTTTCATTCTGTTCAAACCCTCCGTGAGGGTCACTCGTGGGCAGCCAAAATTTAACCGCAAAAAACCATCCCCATCTTTGCCAAAGTCCTTGCCATCGTTCAACCCAACCCTGGCTTCTTCAAGGAAAAATTTGTGTGCAGATTCTCCCAAATCTAATTCACGGCAATCAAGCCAACCCAGGAACGTGCCTTCGGGTGACCACATATGCACACCGGGTAACGCATTCGAAACATAGTCAACCAAATAATTACGATTCAATTCAAGATATCTCAATAATTCACCCAACCATGAACGGCCATCTTTATACGCAGCCAGCGCGGCATGTAGTCCAAGAATATTGGGATGCCCAATCAACATGGGCATGCTTTGTGAGAACATCTTTTTCATAACGGGATTTTTGGTCACATACAGGGACGTTGACAGCCCGGCAATATTATAGGTTTTTGAAGGTGCAAAATATGTGACCGTTCGATCAGCCACCTCCTCTGACAAACTAGCAATCGGAATATGCTGATTTCCTGAAAAGATCAAATCTGCGTGGATCTCATCAGAACAGATCCACACATCATTCTTAAGGCAAATCTCAGCCATTTTAGTCAGCTCTGCGTGGGTGAAAACCCGACCTACCGGGTTGTGCGGATTGCACAGGATGAACAACTTCACCCCAGAAGCAGCTTTACGCTCAAAATCATCAAAATCAATCTCATATTTGCCGCTTTTATTACGAAGCAATGGGCTGTTCACACACTCCCGGCCGGCGGATCCAGGGGCTCGTAAAAATGGCGGATACACAGGCGTTTGGATCAGTACGCGATCACCGGATTCCGTCAGGCTGTAGATCGCGTGGGTAAACCCGGTCACAACGCCGCACACAAATTCAATGTCCCGTGGGTCCACATTCCAGGATTGATAATCTGCCAGGTGCTGTATGATCGCTTCATATAAGCCATCAAGGGGGCAGCCATAACCGAAAATGCCATGCCCAACTCGCTTTTGCAAGGCGCTAATCACCGGCTCTGGCGCTAAAAAATCCATATCCGCCAACCACATCGGCAAAACATCCTGATCATACACCTGCCATTTAGCGCTTTCGGTATCCCGACGATCAATTACCTGGTCAAAATCCATTGGGTCTCCTTCCTTTTATCGAAGGAATTATAACCTACACCCCAAAATTAATGCCCAATTTGAACCTGTATAAAGAATGGTATACTCAAAATCAATTAATTGTATGGAGTTCCCGTTGAAAAGAACGCTAGTAGGACTAGCCAGGCTAACCCGTTTTGATGAATATGTGTACTTGGTTATCATCACGACATTACTGGGTGCTGCTGCAGCAGGGGGAAGCTTCAACTGGCAGCTGGTAATTTTACTTTTAGCAAATTGGCTGGCTGTTGGATTTGCCTATATGATTAATGACATTGAAGATGCCCCTGATGACGCCCTATCAACCATGCAAACCAAACGCAACCCAGTTTCCAGCGGACTGATCTCACCCAAAAAGGGCAGGATCGCGGCTTTCCTCACATCTCTTTTAGCGATTGGGTTGTTTGCTTTATTGGGTTTGTGGCCTTTACTCTTCGGAGTCATCTGCATTCTCCTGGGCGTTTTATATTCAAAAAAATCCATACGGTTGAAGACCGTAGCCTTTCTTGATGTCGTTTCCTACGGGCTGATCCTAGCTGGACTGCCGTTTTTAAGCGGTTATTTCACTTATACATCAAGGCTCAACAGAACCTGGTTTTGGCCGTTTATTTTTGTGATGTCGATCAGCATTTATAGTGAGCTGTATAATGAACTTAAGGATCTTGAAGGTGACCGGCTGGCCCGGCTGCGACACACTGCCATCGTCCTGGGAGAGCGGGCAGCTGGATTGCTGATGTTTGGCATGTTGATCCTGGCCTTGTCGACCGGGGTGATTTCCTTTTTTTTATTCGACATCACACCATCCTGGGTTATCCTCATGTTGACTGCATTATTGGTATTATTTGCCCTGCCCACTCTCATTAAAATTCGGCACGGTGAAGGAAGCCTGACTTCCCAGGGATTTTTACAAAAACCCCTGGAACGCGCGGCTGCATTGGCATTAATCTTTCATTTTCTGCTCCCCTGGCTGAGCCAGCTGTGGGGACGGGGACCGTTTTGAGGTTTAAATCATATGCAAAGACAATCATTACCGAACCTTCAACTGCTCGCCTCACATGACTGGCAGGATTATGAGCTCCTCGACAGCGGTGACGGTGAAACACTAGAACGGTTAGGCCCCTATCAACTTGTCCGGCCAGAACCACAAGCGATCTGGTCAAAAAGCTTACCTGATAAAGCTTGGGATACTGCTGATGCAAAGATGATCCCCACAGGGGGCGAGCATGGTGGGTATTGGACCTATCAAAACCCGGTTGATGAAGGCTGGGTTGTCGATTATAAAGGGCTCAAAAGCGAAATCCGCTTATCCAAATCCCGTCATATTGGCGTATTCCCCGAGCAAGCCAGCCATTGGGAGTGGATCGATGAGCAAATTCGATCAGCAAATCGGCCGCTTAAGGTGATCAACTTATTTGGCTATACGGGATTAGCAACCGCATCGGCAGCCAGAGCTGGGGCACAGGTGACCCATGTTGATGCATCCAAGCATGCCGTTGCTTGGGCGAGTCATAACCTTGATCTGTCAGGCTTGGGGGAAGCCCCGGTCCGCTGGCTAGTGGAAGATGCGCGTAAATACCTCAAACGGGAAGCCAAACGAAAATCGTTTTACGACGGCATCATCCTTGACCCCCCTAAGTTTGGCAGGGGTCCCAGCGGCATGGTTTGGGAGTATTTTAAAGATATTACCAACTTGCTGAAACTGTGCAAACGAGTGCTAACACATAATCCGCGCTTTATCTGCCTGACGTCCTACGCTATCCAAGCTTCTGCTTTAGTGCCCCATCAAGCATTACAGGAAATCGTCAGCGATCTTGGTGGTGAAATTACCAGCGGTGAATTGGTTACGGTTGAAAAAAGCAAGGGAAGAATCTTATCTCACGCACTTTACGCCAGGTGGCGTTCTGATTAACCAATAGCGAGGAAACATGAACCAACAAAAACGCTTTGCAATTATCGGCCCCGGAGTTATGGGTGAAGCCATCATCGTTGGCTTGCTCAAAGAAGGGGTCGCCCCACCCAGCCAGATCACCGCAGCTGGACCCCGTTTGGAACGGCTTCAAGAACTGGCGGGAAAATACAAAGTCCAGATTCATTTGGACAATACACAGGCTGTTGAGGGTGCTGATGTGATCCTGTTATGCGTCAAACCCCAAAAATTACCAGCTGTGCTGGCTGAATTGCATGGAATCATACCAGCGGATGCCCTTGTGATCTCTATCGTGGCAGGTACGACCATGCAAGCCCTGATCTCCGGGCTGGACCATCCCAACGTGGTGCGCGCCATGCCCAATACGCCAGCTCAAGTCGGTGAGGGTATGACTGTTTGGTCACACAGCACAAACGCCACAGATGCCCAACATAACCTCGCCCAACAAATCCTTGGCGCGCTTGGCAAAGAGATCTTTGTGGAGGAAGAAACCTATATCGATATGGCAACTGCGGTTTCCGGCACCGGCCCAGCCTATGTGTTTCTTTTCGTAGAAGCGTTGATCGATGCCGGTGTTCACCTTGGATTACCACGGCGCATAGCAGAAGAGATGGTCTTACAAACTATCGAAGGTTCGGTATCTTTCTATCATCAAAACCAATCACATCCTGCCCGCTTGCGTAACCAAGTTACATCTCCAGGTGGCACTTCAGCGACCGCCTTATATTATTTAGAAAAAATGGGCTTCCGCACGGCTATCTCGCGCGCCATTTGGGCGGCCTTCACCCGTTCCCAAGAGTTGGGCAAGGGTCAAGATCACCAAGACCCAGAAAAAATCTAATGGACGATTATGGATCAGACCCTCCTCACCCTTTCAACGACTGTTGGGAAGGCATTGTTCGCCCAGGGATACACGATTAGCACAGCTGAATCCTGCACTGGCGGATTGCTCTGTCATGTGTTAACCGCAATTTCTGGTGCATCAGCGTACGTGATGGGCGGCGTCATCGCTTACGACAACAGCATCAAAGAAGGGGTATTAGGTGTCCAAGCGCAGACACTCACTGAGCACGGTGCTGTCAGCCAAGAGACAGCACACCAAATGGCAGATGGCATTCGTCAGAAATTTGGCACGGATATCGGCTTATCAACCACCGGTGTTGCTGGACCGACTGGCGGAACAGCAATGAAACCTGTTGGATTGGTTTGGATTGGGATCAGTTTACCCGGGGAAACCTTGGCCATTGAATGCCATTTTCCAGGGAGCCGGCTTGAGATCATGCAAGCAACTGTGTTCGAAGCCCTAACTCAATTGTTGAATAAACTCGTCCCGCAATAACATTAGAAAAGGGGTCCGCTTATGACAGAAAATAATGATCGCATCCTGTTACTCACCGGTGATGCCGGCTTTGGTCACCGTTCTGCCGCTGAAGCGATTCAACAAGCCTTGAAAGAAACGTACGGCGATCATTGTGAAGTGATCCTCAAAAACCCCCTTGATCATCCGGATGTCCCGGACTTCATCCGCCAAAGCGAGTCGGATTACGATGATATTATTGAAGCCGCACCAGAGCTGTATCACCTGGGTTACGATATCAGCGATTCCTCATTACCAGTGACCTTGATGGAGGGTGGATTTGTTCTTTTCCTTTTCAATGCATTTAAAGAATTGATCCTTGACTTGAATCCTGACCTGATCATATCAACCTACCCTATCTTCCAAGCACCGCTAGCAGCCGTTATTGAGAGGGAAGCATTGAAGATCCCTTTGATGACGGTCGTCACCGACTTGGTAACCGTTCATCAAGTTTGGTTCAATGACAAAGTAACCCGTATGACGGTTCCCACACAAATTGTCCGTGATTTGGCCTTAGAGGCTGGCTTATCAGAAACCCAGGTCATTATCACCGGCATACCGGTAAACCCGGATATTGCAAAGCTTAAGAAAGTTGATTCAAAAGTCCTCAGGAAAGAATTAGGTTGGGAAGCTGATCCAATCACCCTGCTGGTCGTTGGCAGCCCGCGAGTCTTTGATTTGATGGAAATTTTACATGCACTTGACCATACCCATCATCATATCCAATTCGCCCTTGTGGCTGGCGGAAATGATCAGCTCCACAAAGCGTTCAAAGGGGGAGATTGGCGTCATCCGGTCAAAATCTACAATTTTGTTGAAGTGATGCCTAAGCTGATGCGTGCTGCTGATATTATCCTCTGTAAAGCAGGGGGGTTGATCACCACCGAATCCCTCGCCTCGGAATTGCCGATTATGGTGGTGAACTTCCTGCCGGGACAGGAAGAGGGAAACGTTGCATATATTGTTGACCATGATGCTGGTGAATTGTGCGATACGCCGGAGAAAGCGGTTGAAACGCTTAACCGGTGGCTTGAAGACAAAGGCTCACGTTTAATAGCGATCTCTGAAAATGCTGCCCAAGCAAGCCAGGCTGGTGCAGCCAAGAAAATTTCTGAAGAAGCCTGGCGGCTCCTGCAGAAAAATAACTCAACTAGTAAAACGTGATTTATGGCGCGAGCCTTACCTGCTTATTAATCCACATCTTCCGGTAAATGGCTCACCAAAACCCGGTCAACACGCCTGCCATCCATGTCAACAACTTCGAAGGTATAGCCCTCATAATTGAATTTGGCCCCTGTTTTCGGGATGCGCCCCAATTGACTCATAACAAACCCACTTAGGGTTTGGTACCCGGCTCGTTCTTCTCCGATCATTTCAGAAATATTGAGGATTTCTTTGAGTTGGTCGATCACGATTAACCCATCAAATAACCATGAGCCGTCCTCACGCTGGAAGACCAGGTAATCGGTGTCCAAACCGTCTTCTGGGATTTCACCCACAATGGCCTCAAGAATATCGTAATCGGTCACCATACCAGTGATACCGCCATATTCATCAATCACCATCGCCAGGTGAACACCACTGTTTTGGATAGCCTCCAATGCCTTTAAAGCAGCCATGTTTTCAGAGACATAGACTGGCTCTTTGATATAATCTTTGATGTTGAAATCAGGGTCTATAGGAGAATGTCCCAATAAATCCCGGGTTTGAATGTAGCCCAATATTTGATCCAGGTCACCTTCCGCAATGGGAATGCGCGAGTGAGATGTACCTATAATGAACTTCCATAAATCTTCGATGGTAACATTGATGTCAACCCACATCATTTCCAATCGAGGAGTCATCAAAGCTTCCACCCTACGATCACCCAACCGCAAGACACTGGATAACATTTCTTGTTCAGCATCCTCAATTAATCCAATATCACGACCTTCCTCAATGTAGCCCTTGATTTCCTCTGTTGTAATCGTTGGTCCTTTGTCAGTGTTGATCCTAAAGAGCTTAAGTCCGAAGTTTGTTGACGCCCCTAATAACTTTGTTAATGGGCGCATGATCTTTGTTAAAGTGCGAATAATTGGTGATAAAAATATCACAATTTTTTCTGGTTTACTAACTGCCAACCGTTTAGGAATTAATTCACCCAACACAATCGAAAAGTATGTGATCACGGTCACAACAAATATCAAAGATAATATGCCAGAATAATCAGCTAACCAGGGTATCTTGTTTAACTGCACAGCCAAAGGAGCAGCCAAGGCTGCACCACCGATACCACCTGCCAGCGTGTCAATTAACGTGATCATGATTTGAACCGTCGACAGGTATTGTTGATTTGGATCTTTCAACAATTGAAGCGCAGCAACGGCACCCCTATCACCCTCATCAACTTGTTGTTGCAGACGAATCCTTTTAGCCGCCACCATAGCGATCTCATACATCGCAAAGATGGCATTAAAAAAGAACAGAACAAATATGATTAAGATGTTTAAGTAAATGGGCATTGGGTTAATTTAATCCCTTGGATAAATTGAATCCTTGCAAAAATAATCAAAATTTATATTAAGAACCATTCAATGTAGTAATTATACATTGTAACTGCTCAGCAAGCCTTGCCGCTGAGTAGTTGTTACACTTTTATTATTCTGGATTGAAAATGAATGCATCATTACCTAATCCTTCAGCATCGACCGACCAATTAATAGAGATGACAAAACACCTTTTTCACCAAGTGTAGCCGCCTACGGTTAGAAGGACGCAGCGACCTTGTTTATATTTGCTTGAGGTTGGCAATTTGCGCATGGGTCAAACGTTGCAGCGCCTCCGGGGTTAAACCGATTAAGATGTTGACTGCCCCAGCGGACCCCCAAACCCGCTCATAAGCCAATAAATCCTCATCCATGACGACCGGATATTTCATATTTATGCAAACTGGCGGCACTGCCCCCACCGGGTAGCCTGTTTTGGCTAAAACGATTTCGGGTTGGGCAGGGTTCACCTTACCCCCAAGGATTTGGTTTAATCTCCTAGGGTCAGCACGGTTTTTACCAGACACCAATACCATCAAGATCTCACCAGAGATTTCCCTTTGGAATGCCAATGATTTGACAATTGCGCCTAACGGGCACGTCAGCAGATCAGCTGCTTGGTTGGCATGGCGCGCTGGCGCGTCTAAGATTCGCACCTCGTAAGCGATCTCGCTTTTTTCTAAAACGTTAATAACCGTTTTTACAGCTGGAGGGTAACTTACATCCATTATTTTTCCAATACTTTGACCATTCTTTGATAGCCTGGGCCGAGGTGTTTGACACGTTGATTGGGTTCCAAATGGATGGCTTTAATCGAAAACCCATGCCGTTCATAAAACCGACGAGCATCTTGATTATCAATCTCAACCATCAATGCCAGCTTGTGATAGCCCGCTTGGATAGCTTTTTCCTCAGCATGAGATAGCATTTGCTCACCAATACCCTGACTGCGCCGAGATTTTTTCACCGCAAGATTACTCAATAAATACTCATCGAAGGCAGCTTCCTGGATAAAGAGCATCGGCAGGCTGCGTTGGATGAGTCGAAATTTCTCCCAAAATGAATAATTCTTATGGATCGCCTTAGCTAAACCCCACTCTAATTTATTTAATTTCCGACCTGGATATGAAATTAATATGCCAACTTCAGCATTACCCTGGCACCCAATCTGGGTGTACTCATAACTAAAGCGATGGCCTTCCATAGCAAAGGAATCTGCAAGGATCTGCTTTGCCCGCTGAGCATCCCCCAAACCAAACACATAAGTTGCCATTTTCGGAAAGGTATCGAATAATAGGCGGCTTGCTAACCTTGCATCTGAAGGTTCGGCTGATCGGAAATCGATTTTCAAGTGCTGTTGATTGTTGTGTGCCATGCCATTTTTCAATTTAATCATGTGACCAGATGGTCGGGGAGGTGTTCAACTTTGTTCACATATTCCACCATCAATTGACCCTCTGATGAAATATCCACCCGGCTGATTCCACAATTGTTCATTAAAAACCAATAATGTTCCGCCTTGATCTTTAAAAAAGCAGTTAATATACGCGCGAAGATGCCTCCGTGCATAACAATCCCCACCCGGTGATCCTTCCCACCGTGTTCACGAATTAACCGGTCAATGATCTGTTGAGCACGTACCAGATATTGTTCACGTGGTTCTTTTTCACGGTTGTACCACCCGCTTTCGGGCAGGTCATGCGGAATCACAAGCTCAGGAAATTGAGATTTAAAATACGATCGGCCTGGCCCAGTCTGTCCAATGAACACAGGTTCTCCATCGACGATTTCGACATCAAACAGACCGCCGGTCTCATGCAGCTCAGGCCAGGCAACCAAGGGCAGGAATGTTGTTTGAGAAATCGCCAAGCCTGTCCTGACGGCGCGCACCATTAAGCTGCAGTAGAGATGGGTCAGCCCGTATCCCATCCGGTTTTGTGGATCAAAATCTTGACCGGTCAAAGGTTGGGCAAGAGCCTTTCCTACCAGGTGCGCCTGTACCTCACCTTTCGAGGTCAAATGTGGGTCAGTTGATCGTTCGATCAGGTAGTCCTCACGGCCATTTTCATCCATGATCACATTATTCGTTGATTGTCCGTGTCGGATAAAGTAAAGTTCTAACAAATATCATTCCTCCGTAATTTGATGCAATTCCTTTAGTGCTTTAATTTGATCAGCCAGCAAGGAGCGGCCACCCGGTGACCTTCCATAATGATCTGGAAATGTCGACCGGCCGCACAACGCAGCTAAACAGGCTTGGATATTATCCTTTAGCGCCAGTGGATCATAGCCCCCTTCCAAAACAAACAGCACCCTGCCCTGGCAGTAAGCATCAGCTAATTCGACCAGCATTTGGGCGATTTTATAAAACCCTGTTGTATCAAGCGTCAAGGTTGTCAATGGATCAGAAAAATGTGCATCAAACCCTGCGGAAACTAACAAGATCTCAGCCCCAAAATCTTGCAACCAGAGGCTGACAACTTCCCGAAATAAGCTTAAAAACGCTGTGGTGTCCGAAAAGGCAGGCATGGGGATGTTGATGATCCGGCCGCGTGCATGTGGGGCAGACAGCATAGAACCACTGCCAGGATAAGTATTGCTTTCATGCGTTGATAAATAACCTACTTCAGGCGTTTGCCAAAAAGCGGCTTCTGTTCCGTTCCCATGATGAGCATCAAAATCGATAATTGCTGCCTTGCCAGCACCGCTGGCAATTGCATCCGCAGCTGCAATCGCGACGTTGTTAAAAAGACAAAATCCCATTGGCCGATCTGGCTCAGCATGATGCCCAGGTGGTCGAACAATTGCAAAACCCCTCCCACGCCCGTCTGCAAGAATTTTCCGGCTGAGGGCCAAGGTGGCACCGACAGCCCCGAAGGCAGCCCTGCAGCTGGCTCCTGTCACATAAGAAGGCGAAGGTTCAAATTCATGAGCCCCCTTTTGGCACTCAAGCTTGATTGCATCGATGGTTGCCTTAGGGTGAATCAGAATCACATCCGCTTCATTAGCGCTTTCATAATCTATCCAGGTTATTTCCGGATAAGGCGGTGCTTCCAACCATTCCCACATAGGTGCAAGCCGTCCCGGCGATTCGGGATGACCGCGATAGGCATGCTCCGGTGCATCATGAAAAGTGCAGTAAACGTTGTAGTCTTTTTCAGTCATATTAATTCGCAAGGGTTAGTATACCGCAACAACACACCTCATGGTTTTGATTTGGACTTGTTTGTTATTTAACAACTTGCTCAGGCAACCCCACTATTCCCTCTGACGATAAGTAGTTATGTTAATTATTAAATATACGATCCGTTTTACAACCTTTGATAGGAAGAAATTTATACTATGCGAAATCTAAACTTATCCAGAAGTGGTATAATCCGTAGGCTAAAATTTGAGTGAAACAAAGAGAAAAAATAAACATGTTAGAAAAACTGACAGGAATTATTGAAAAATTTGAAGAAATAGAAGCCCAATTGGCAGCAGTTGGTGATGATTATACGACCGCTATCGAACTTTCTAAAGAACGTGCTGAATTGGAACCCTTGGTCCATCAAGCTCGTTCCTACCAGCAAACCTTAGATAAAATCGTTGAGACAGAAGTTTTGCTGAATGCTGACGATCAAGAAATGCGCGCATTGGCAGAAATGGAACTGGAATCCCTTCGTGAAACCCGCGACAACCTAGAAAATAAGCTCAAGAGCTTGCTTGTCCCTAAAGATCCGCGCGATCAACGCAGTGTTATCATGGAAATCCGCGCCGGTACCGGCGGTGATGAAGCCGGCTTGTTCGCTGCGGACCTGTTCCGTATGTATTCCTATTATGCTGAACGCCAGAATTGGCAGACTGAGATCCTCTCATTGCATGAAACCGGCATCGGCGGCATAAAAGAGGTCAGCTTCATAATCAAAGGAAAAGGCGCTTATTCCCGCCTGAAGTTCGAATCAGGAGTACACCGTGTCCAAAGAGTCCCCGATACAGAGTCCCAGGGGCGCATCCACACCTCCACAGTCACAGTGGCTGTGCTGGCGGAAGTCGATGATGTCGAAATTGAGATTCCTGATTCGGATATCTCCATCGATGTCTATAAATCCGCTGGTGCAGGCGGACAGAGCGTTCAGAAAAATTCAACTGCTGTCCGCATCACCCACCACCCGACGGGGATGGTTGTGGCTTGCCAGGATGAACGCTCCCAACTTCAGAATAAGATGCGCGCCATGAGTATCCTCAGGGCACGTTTATTTGAAATGGAAGAACAAAAGAAACAGGCTGATGAAGCCGCCACCCGGCGCTCGCAAATCGGCAGTGGAGAGCGCTCAGAGAAAATCCGCACTTATAACTATCCACAAAGCCGTGTCACCGACCATCGCGTCAACCTTTCCTCCTACAACTTAAATGGTGTGATGGATGGTGACATCGATGAATTCATCGACGAACTAACCATGGTGGATGAGGCTGAAAAATTGGCCATGGTGGAGGAATAACCCGATTAACCTGCAGCAAACCCGGTACCAACTGCAAGAAAAACTGACCCAAGCTGGCTGTGAGTCACCGGCAAATACCAGTTTAATCCTCCTGCAACATGCCCTCAACCATCACAAGAGCTGGCTGCTCAGCCACGGCGAATACAAACTCAGCCCACAAGAAAATAACACCCTGCAAACGGATCTCAAAGCGCTCTTACAGGGTGTACCATTACCCTATATCTTGGGACATTGGGATTTTTATGGGCGCACATTCCAGGTTACTCCGGATGTCCTCATCCCCCGCCCCGAAACAGAACTGCTGGTAGAAAGCGCCTTACACCATGCCCAACGCTTTCATCGACCTGTTATTATTGATGTTGGCACTGGCTCTGGCGCTATTGCTGTCAGCCTAGCCATCGAATTGCCCTCAGCACTTGTCCTGGGGTTGGACCTTTCAATGGCTGCGCTCCAGGTGGCACAGAACAACGCCCAACGATGGTGCCCTAACCGAATCAGCTTTCTTCAAAGTGATTTGCTGATGCCTTTTTTATCAGAATTTGATCTGATTTGCGCCAACCTTCCCTATATCCCTCACCAGGATCTGGCAAAATTAGAAGTATCAAAATGGGAACCAACCCTGGCATTGGATGGCGGCGCATCTGGCCTGGAACCGATCCGGAGACTACTCACACAAGCCCAAGCCAGGCTTTCGCCCAGCGGTGTGATCCTGCTCGAAACAGAGGCTTCTTTAGGCGCTGTGACGTTGGCTGAGGCGCAAGCTGCGTTCCCAAATGCGGCACATCGACTGCGCCTAGATCTTACAGGTCATGACCGTATTGTTGAAATCTGCCAAATCTAAGAATAAACTGGACAAAGTGACTGCGAGGAAAGGCCTGCGATGATTGAGATGTATACCCTCACCACTGACGATCAACAAGCCATCCCAACCGCCAAGGGTATCATTCAACAGGGCGGGTTGATCGCCTTTCCCACCGACACCATCTATGGCTTGGCTGCAGACGCCTTCAACCCACAAGCCATCCAGCGCATCTTCACTGCCAAAGGACGCTCACAAGAAAAGGCCTTGCCAATTTTAATCGCCGATATCAATCAACTAGATCACCTTGTTGTCAATCTAGACGAACGTGTAACGCGCATTGCAGCTGCCTTCTGGCCGGGAGCCCTGACCATTATTCTCCGTAAATCACCTGCTGTGCCCACTGAGTTATCCCCATATCCATCTGTCGGCGTGCGGATGCCCAACTTGGCGTTCACCCTAACACTGCTCAAAGAAACTGGCCCTCTGGCAACCACCTCGGCCAATATCTCTGGTGGACCAAACCCGGTTAATGCAGACCATGTCATGGCACAATTAGGCGGGCAAATTGATTTGATCCTGGATGGCGGACCTACACCGGGACCAACTGCCTCCACGGTTGTGGACTTAACAGAACCGGAAATTAAAATCTTACGCTCCGGACCCATAACATTAGCTGATCTGCAGTCCTGTATTAATTAGGATCAGCTCAATGTGCCATGACCGTTTGAGTTTACGATAGCATCAAACTTTTTAACCCAACCGAGAAATCTTTGATAATGCAAAGCTGAAGGCGTTAGTCTGACCAATTCTTTAGTGTGCAGTGGCAGCATCTTCTTTCACATCTGACAGTTTTGTTACATTATTCAGCTCAACTTCCGAT
>Ga0334892_1002364_pt1 | contig 13611 bp, 8 predicted proteins | sample GraSluR3_MG_4_FD_207213 | JGI IMG/M metagenome (GOLD analysis project Ga0334892, IMG submission 207213) | Sludge microbial communities from methane-producing bioreactor in Wageningen University, Netherlands - Granular Sludge_15_04-R3 | ecosystem: Engineered > Bioreactor > Anaerobic > Unclassified...
GAAATTAAAACCTGATTTAGTGGTTCTTGCAGGTGATATCTTCGAACGGGCAAGCGATCCGGACCTGATGGTTCCAGTCATGACGACACTTAAAGCACCCCTCGGCGTCTGGGCTGTAAGGGGAAATCATGATTCCAGGAGGGAAAACAGAAGGGATGTAATGGGAGAGATACTGCAACAATCCGGCATCCGGCTCCTGGAGAATGAATGGGTCGAAATTGCCGATGGCCTTGTAATTTCAGGGATTGATGATCTCACCCTGGCAAAAAGAAGAGAAGAGTCAGGCAAGGATTATATAAAAAATGCTTTGGGAAATATACCCCCGGGATTTACTGTGCTTATATCCCATACCCCATGGGAAACCCGTCTTATAGCTCAGCAGGGCGCTGATCTGATGATATCGGGCCATACCCACAATGGCCAGATATGGCCTTTCAACTTGCTTGCCCGGACCAGATATCCTTATATGAGCGGTGAATATGACATAATGGGCATGAAGCTTGTAGTAAACCGGGGAACAGGAACATGGGGACCCCGCATGAGGCTCTGGAAACCCGGTGAAATATCCCTTATCACCGTAAGAGGCAAATAAATACAGTCAGTTCCCCACCGAGGTCATTGACCCCGCATCACCGCCAAAAGCCAGGGTTTCATACAAGGACTCAGAAGCCTTATACAGGATGATATTATTTGTAATGCTTTCGCAAACAATAAGGTCATCAAGGACATTGCCTGTAAACTTCCCGGATATAATCCTCTTAAGGGGTGCATTGACCAGGACCGACCAGCCCCTGGTATCATGGGAGTAGACATATGTCCTCCCAAGATAGGTAAAAACCAGCTCTGATGCACCGGATCCTGATATATTACCTGCAGACATGAAATGGCCCGGATCCGGTGTGCCCCATGTGAGTCTGGTGATATCCCACCCGGTACCTTGGGCCTTCTTTATGGAATATATCCCGAATCCTTCAAAAGCTGAAATAATCTCATCCATACCATCCCCGGAAATATCACCGGATATTACCTGGTCTGGGCTTACAGCAATTATAAGAGAAAACTTCTGGTCAGCAAAACTGTAAGTGTATATCCCTTCTATCCCGCTAAAGGAAAGTAAAAGCTCATCAGTCTGGGTGTCATCAATATTCCCCGATTCAAGGATTATTGCAGGGATATTGATTATCCGTGACCAGGTCATGGTATTATAGTTAAGTATATAAAGGCCCTGGCTCTCAAAGGATGCTGAAACCTGAAGGGGCATTTTGAGACTTGCCCTGCAGAGAGCAAAATTAATGGCTTCATTCCCCAGGAAAGTCCAGCTGGAGCTTAAAAAAGAATACATCCATAGCCCCTGGCCGGTTATATTGGCTACCAGTTCAATGTTGCCGTCTCCGGTTATATCTCCAGCCTCCATACCGTTACATGCTACTCCTGCCAGAAGCCTGGACCATTGCCCGCCCAGGGGATCATAAATCCAATGCCATATCCCCTCCAGAGCCAGGTTCTCCATGCTTATTGCCGCTGAATCTGCCGGAGCAGGAATGTATTCGTGAGCGCCTATATCCCAGGCTGTCCCGATGGGTCTAATAGTTTTATAAATATCATCCTCCACATACCCTGACAGGTCAATACCCGAATCAACAACCCCGGATATGTCTGAAAAAAGGGAAAGGTCCCCGGAATCGGGGTCATTAAACCATGAAAGCTGGGCATCCGTATGGTTGGATTCCGCTGTTCCGGTTGCACCGTCACGCGAGGTTACAGGCCGGTTTACAAGGTTATTTTTTATGTCCACATTAACGGTTGAGGAAAACCTGTATTCTATGGAGTTCATGTATTGAATGAAGATTGTATTATTATAGACCCTGGTCCCTGGAGAGCTCTCAAGCCCTATGCCCACATCATTAAATATTCCTGTACCATCATTATATATCATATTGTTTTTTATAATGCCCCCTGTATTCGGCGAAGTACCGAGACCAAAGCCTATACCCCTGTCGCAGTCCATAATAAGGTTGCGCTCCACGGTATTGCCGGAGGAATTATTCCAGAAATGCACTGCATGCTCCGCTGCAGAACCCGAAGGGCTTTTGATGTGCATAAACACATTGTCCTTAATGGTCCACCCATCGCCCATGTGAACATCAATTCCGCCGATATAGTACTGGGGACCTATGCCTGAGGTGTATTCAAAAAGACAGCATTCAACCGTGCAGTTGTCAGCCCCGTCTCCGCTGGCGGTACCCTTGACCATCTGCTCATAGGTATCCTGTATCCTCAAATTATAAAAAAGATGGGAGTCCGTATGGGTGGCTATCCCGTGGTTTCCGGCCTCCCGCAGGGTAAGGTCGGCAATTACTATATTATTACCGGCAAGATAGAATATATTTTCTGTCCCTGATCCGTATTCCATTCCGCTTCCGGTTAGTATCACATCATCCCTTCTGCCCGATTCACTCCGAAAAACAATATTGGAACCTGTTATATAGGGGTACCAGGATTCAGTTGCAATTTGATAAGTACCGTCGGCAATCAGCACAGTCATATTACCTCCGCTGGAATTCGCCAGGTTTATTGCATTTTTGAGCTCCTGGACAGTTGATACATTCACAACGGTGCCATAGGTAACGGTACAGGGGATAACTGTATTGTCCAATACATCTCTTACCGTACCCTGACTATAGAGAACAGTACTGCATAAGAGGAGAATTGTCAGCAGACATTTCCTCATAAAAAAATACCTCCCTATATAATTAATTTTTCAGCAGAATTGCTGGCATTAATCCCTTATTGATGAGATTGCGTTCGTATCAGCATTAAATAAAAGCAGCTGCCATTGATACAAGGCGGAATCAAACAGGTAGATATTCCCTGAAGAAGTTTCGCAGGCAATGAGATCGTCCAGTACCTGACCTGTAAACTTGCCGAAAGCTGCTCTCTTGAAAGATGCCGGCACTAACATGGACCATCCCGAACCATTACTGTAGCAGTAGGTCCTCCCGGCATAAGTCATCATTATCTCATCTCCGGCATCGCCCTGTGAATTCCCTGAAGACATTAAGCATCCCGTATCAGGAGTTCCGAAACTTATCCTTGAAACACTGCTCTGAGTAATAATGTAGGTACCATAGCCCGAAAAGGCCGATACTATCTCATCAGCACCATCAGCATCAATATCGGCTGAAATTATCTGGAGGGGCGACAGGCTCATAATACTGGTCCATGTCCCGGTGCTGAAGGAATAATAATAAAGCCCCTGAAAATCACTGAATACCGCTGCTAACTCATCCGCTCCGTTGCCATCCCGGTCATAAGCCAGGACTATGTCGGCGGGAATATTCATAAGAAGCTCCCATGTCCCGGTATCATAGTCCCAGAGATAGACTCCATTACCCTCAAAGGAAGCAATCAGTCTGGAATGCCCTTCTTCATCCACAGCAAGGTCAAAATCCAGACAGCTCGAAGATATAGCTGACCATCCTCCGCTCCCGGAATGGCAGTAAAGGCCGTACCCATCCAGGTCGGCAACTATCTCCATGGATCCGTCCCCGGTAATGTCACCGGTTTTTATCCTGGATGCTGTCACATTCCTTATAAGGCTAATCCAGCCTGCTTTTTCCGCATTATGGCTGTACTGCCATAAACCCATAATTGCAGGGTTCTCAATGCTCACTACGGCGTCATCTTTTACATTATACGGGCCTTCCCAGCCTGCTATCCTGGCAAGCATCCACCAGAAGGCTGCGCCCTTCAATACACAGTTAAGTGCCTGGGAATGGGCACAGGAATCGCAACTGCCGGAAACCAAAGCCAGTTCAGAGCCCGGGTTGGCGCTGAGCCACTGCTGTGCCCAGTTTCCTCCGCTGTAATCGCAGTTGTCATTGCAGTACAGGCTCATATAATCAACCAGACCATCCGGATCATAGCTTTCAATATCAGCAAAATCAAAGAGTATCTTATTATTGGCCTGACAGTAGGCCCTTATCTGCTCATTGCGCAGGTTCAGATTCCCTGTATCACCGCTGCCGTCGAGATGACCGGTCATATAGATGAAGGTGACATCCGGATAATCCAGTTCCAGCTGGTTCATGGCATTAAGGTATATGTTTATCCCTGACTCTGTATTATCAGAACAGCCCCCGCACCATGACCACATTATCACATTGCGGTCATTATTCGGGTGATTGAGCCCGCTTACAGTGCTGTCCCTCCATGTCAGGTCGCCGTTATGCCCCAGATCGCCCCCGGCCCAGTAATCGTTTAAAAACACCCCGACATTAAGACCCCAGGATGTCATATCAAAATTCCAGATACCCCCCAGGGCGTTTTCAAAGGCCGTGATACCCGTTACAAGCTGACTTCCGTGGGATGTATGGCCGTAGCCTATAAGCAGGCTGTCCTTGGCTGCCTGAATCCAGTATTCAGGAATCTGGCTATAATCTGTGCAGCTGTGGTCAATGATTATCGCCTCCTGGCTGTAAATTATTCCTGCTGTTAAAATAAGCAGAATTATAAGCATTGACTGCTTTTTCATATTAAAGTCCTCCCTTGGTAAATTTTACATCATTTTTCAAAAAAGATTATTTGCTGAAACCGTAATAGGAGAAGGTATCGCCCTGGCTGATATCCCCTGTCCTATACCCTCTCATAAACCATTCCATGCGCTGTTTTGATGTGCCATGGGTAAAGGAGTCAGGAACCACCCAGCCTGTCTGCATCTTCTGAAGCCGGTCATCGCCAACGGCGGAAGCGGCATTCATGGCCTCCTCGATGTCACCTTCCTCGAGAACATTGAGCTTTCTCTCTGCATAGTGGGCAAATATGCCTGCATAGAAGTCAGCCTGGAGTTCCAGGCATACCATAAGCTTATTGTACTGAATCTGCTCCATCCTGTTCCTCAGGCCCTGAACCTGTTCCATGACACCCAGAAGGGTCTGGACATGATGCCCTACCTCATGGGCTATAACATAAGCCCATGCAAAATCTCCCGGAGCATTCAGCCGGTCCTTCATTTCCTTAAAGAAAGCCAGGTCAATATAGACCTTTTCATCCCCGGGGCAATAAAAAGGGCCGGTAGCAGCCTGGGCAAACCCGCAGGCAGATGTAACGGCATCAGAAAAGAGAACAAGCCGGGGCTTGCGGTATTCCATGCCGTTTGTTCTGAATATTTCTGTCCACACATCCTCCACATCAGCGAGCACAACCGAGACAAACTCTCCAAGCTCTTTGTCCTCCTGGGACAAGACATAGGGTTCATTGGAAGACTGGGACATGGATTGTGTGGTGTTCACGACCTTCATGACATCCTCGGGACTTCCCCCGAGAAGCATAATTATGGCGGCTATAACGATAACGCCAATACCTCCAACAGCCGCTTTTTTAGCAGTCTTACCCCGCATATCCTCTACATTATCGCTTTGCCTTCTCCCTTTCCAGCGCATGTCTCACCTCTCTGAATTGTGTTTTTAAGGTTAAATCTGCTATGATTTTAAATGCTGGGATTTAAAAAAACAAGTAAATTAATAAGAATTTATTCAAACAATTTCATTTTTGACAAAAAAAGAGATAAATTTATTATAATAAAACAGATGTTGGCAGAAATTTTATACATGAAAAAAATGAAAGAATCTGAAAATGATTGCCTTGCTGCTAAAAAAACCCTTGTTAAAAAAGGAGCGGCATTGTGGCTGTTTTATTGATAATACTTCATCTAATTGGATTCCTTTCATCAATCAGGGCTCTGTTCACTGCCCGAACATCACCGGCCAGCATAGCCTGGATAGTATCCTTAAACACCTTTCCCTATGTTGCTGTTCCTGCCTACTGGCTTTTCGGTCATTCAAAATTCCAGGGGTATGTGACCGCAAGAAGCAATAAGGATACCAGACTTGCCAATATAATCCGTTCCAAATATGAACATGCAGGCCCCTTTATATATCAGCCGGACATATCCGACCATACCCTGAGTGCCCCTCAGAATCTGGCAAAAATGCCTTTTACTGAAGCAAACAGCCTTAGCCTGCTTATAGACGGGGATGAGACCTTTCAAAGCATTTTTGAAGGTATCGAATCAGCCCAAAGCTATATCCTGGTACAATTCTATATTGTAAGGGATGATAATCTTGGCAGAGAACTGAAAGACAGTCTGATTCAGAAGGCCCGGCAGGGAGTAAGCGTCTTTTTTCTCTATGATGCCTTAGGCAGCCACAAACTTCCGTTATCCTACATAAACGAACTACTGAAAGAAGGAGTTCAGATTAACAAGTTCAGCAGTTCAAGGGGTCTTTTAAAGAGCTTTCAGATAAACTTCCGAAATCACAGGAAGATAGTGGTTGCAGACGGAAAGCATGGATGGGTGGGCGGTCTGAACATAGGTGATGAATATTTAAGGGGAATTAAAAGACTGGGACCCTGGCGTGATACACACTTAAAGATAAGCGGCCCTGCAGTCCTTGGTCTGCAGATCTCATTTCTTGAAGACTGGTACTGGGCAACCGATGAAATACCAGAATTGAACTGGATACCGTCAGCACCTGTTGATATTGGTTCGCCCTGCCTGATTATACCGTCAGGGCCGGCAGACCGGTTTGATACAGCGAGCCTCATGATACAGCATATGATAAATACAGCCCGGGAGCGCTTATGGGTATCAAGCCCCTATTTCGTGCCCGACGAAGGGGTAATGGCGGCATTGAAGCTGGCAGCCTTCAGAGGGGTTGATGTAAGGGTGCTTATACCTGAAAAACCTGACCATATGCTTGTTTACTATGCAGCCTATGCCTTTATTGGTTCCCTTATAGATGCAGATATCAAAGTATACCGCTATAATCAGGGCTTTCTTCATGGAAAGGCTTTTTTGGTTGATGATAAATACTGCGGCATAGGTACAGTAAATCTTGACAACCGTTCTTTCAGACTGAATTTTGAAATCACTGCCCTGATGAAGGATTCTTCTTTTGCCCGGGAATTAGAACAGATGTTTATCGGGGATTTTTTGCGTTCAAGAAGCATGAATAAAGATGATATTTCCGTAAAACCCTTATGGTTCCGTACATTATCAAGAGCGGCCTATCTAACCGCACCTATACTCTAAAAAGAAAATAGCCTATAATCATTATTTCTTCTCATTTTCTTATTTGACAAGGCTTTAAAAGCAGTTATATTGTGTTTTACAAGACATGAGTGCCAAAAAAAATAACTTTGAATTAATATTAAAAGGAGATTCTGAATGAAAAAGATCCTTATAATCGGTGCTGTAGGACAGATAGGCTCTGAACTCACACTGAAAATGAGAGAGATATACGGCAATAATAATGTTATTGCCTCTACCAGGAAGACTGAACCAACCCGGAAAATTAAGGAATCAGGCCCTTTTGAATTCTTTGATGTCATGGATAAAAGCAGGCTGGGGGAGGTTTGCGACAAATATAAAATCGACCATATCGTAAACATGGCTGCAATCCTTTCTGCCGTTGGTGAAAAGAACCCCATGATGGCATGGAACATAAATATGAACGGCCTTATCAACGTACTGGAAGCTGCCAGGGAAAAGAATATGAAACAGGTTCTGGTCCCCAGCTCCATTGCAGTCTTCGGACCTGAAACCCCGAGAATTAACACACCCCAGGAGACCGTGCTCAAGCCTGCCACCATGTACGGCGTTACAAAAGTTGCAGGAGAACTGCTGGGAGACTACTATGTCAGGAGGTACGGCCTGGATGTAAGGGGTCTTAGATACCCGGGCATAATAAGCCATGAAACCCTTCCCGGGGGAGGCACTACTGACTATGCGGTAGCAATCTATTATGATGCTGTTCAGTATAAAAAATACAAATGCTTTGTCAAGGAAGGCACCAGGCTTCCCATGATGTACATGCCCGACTGCCTGAAAGCTACCATTGACCTTTTAGAAGCTGATTTCAGCAAATTAAAGCATCATTCAGACTTCAACGTGGCAGGCATGAGTTTCACCGTTGCAGAAATGGCAGATGAGATACGCAAGCATATACCAGATTTTACCATAAGCTACGAGCCGGATTACAGACAGGCCATAGCTGATTCATGGCCGGAATCAGTGGATGATTCTGCAGCAAGAACAGAATGGGGCTGGAAACCGGATTATGACCTGGCTTCCATGACCAGGGATATGCTTGAACAATTGAGCAAAAAACTAAAATAAGGAGCAATAGAGATGTCCATAGATAAACTCAATAAAGCTTTAATAAACCATGTAAACGAGCTAAAAGAAAAGGGCACGGCCAAGGGCGATGAAATGGTTATAAACAGGGTCATTCCAGCCCGGGGCGAGAAAGGCCCCCGCTATCTGGTGGAGGGCTACGGCGATAAGGAGTTTATGAAAATGAATTCCAATTCCTACCTCGGACTTGCCCACCGGAAGGATGTGCTTGCAGCTGAAGAAGAAGGTTCATCAGCCTACGGCGTCGGCCCCGGTGCTGTAAGATTCATCTCCGGCACCTACAGGCCTCATGTTGAGCTTGAAAAAAGGCTTGCCAGGTTTCATAAAAAGGAATCAGGCATGATATTCTCCAGCGCATACGTCACATCCATGGGGGTCATAACACCCCTTACAACATCTGAGACAGTCCTGGTAAGCGATGAACTCAACCATAACTGCATTATAAATGCCATGAAGCTTGCCCGCCCGGCTTTGAAACTAATCTATAAGCACAATAATATGGATGACCTTGAGGCTAAAATGAATGAAGCAGTGGGCAAGGGTAAACGCTGCCTTGTTATTACCGACGGTGTTTTTTCCATGAGGGGGGATTACTGTCCCTTTGATAAATTTGTATCTGTCTGCAGAAAATTCAGTAACAGCTTCGAAGAGGGCGTTACCACTATAGCTGATGATTCCCATGGGGTCGGAGCCTACGGGGAAACGGGAAGGGGAACTGAGGAGATTACCGGAACCAGTGTGGATATAATTATCGGAACCCTTGGCAAGGCTTTCGGAGTCAACGGCGGTTATGTGGTAGGTTCCAGGGCCCTGACTGAGTTTCTAAGACAGACAGCCCCCATGTATATTTACTCCAATCCCATAACTGTTGGTGAAACCACTGCTGTTATGAAAGTCCTGGACATACTGGAAAGCCCTGAAGGCTTAAAAATCCTCAGGCATGTAAAGGATATGACCCGGCGCTTTGAAAAAGGTCTTGTTGACAACGGATTTGAGACCATCCCGGGACCCCATCCGGTAACACCCCTGATGGTAAGAGACACCAAGAAGACATCAGAGATAGTAAAATGGCTGACTGATAACGGCATCCTGGCCACAGGGCTGAACTACCCGGTTGTACCCAAAGGGGATGAGGAGATACGTTTCCAGATAAATGGTGACCATACCCCTGCAGATATTGACTATGTAATAGAAGTATTGAAGGCCTATAAAGATAAAAACTAGCCCGCAAGGGCTGTAAAAAGCCCCCTCCGCCCGCTGCTGTATGCATATATTAATAGCAGGCGAGGGGGTTTTTTATTTTCTTTCTTCAGGCATAATTTATGGCTTATGCAGGGTTAAGGAGATTTTTAACGAGTCAGATATCAACCTTATGGGGTAAACCGGTTAAGCCTGAGCATTAGATCACCGAAACAGGATTTTTCAACATTTCCCAGGGCAAAGCGCAGGTAATTACCCTGATTTATTCCAAAGGCTTCTCCGGGAACACACAGGATATTTTCCCTTTTTGCCAGGCTTTCAGCCACTTTCCAGGAGGAAAAGGGAAAATGATGTCTGATATAGGCAAAGAAAGCCCCGTAACAAACCAGGCTGAAACCCTGCCTGACAGCCTTAAATTCAAGGATAAAGCTTTCAATCCGGTTTTTCATATCCCTTACCTTTTCATCAAGCCAGGGTATTTCATGCCTTAATCCGAAGGCAACAGCCTTCTGGGCTAATACCGGCGCGCATATAAGGTTGCAGTCATGAATCTTCAGGACCTCCTTTATTACTCGAGGTCCTGCCATAAGTATCCCAACCCGCATGCCTGAGAGGCTAAGAGATTTGGAAAAGGTATAAAGATGTATCAAGTTTTCCTCCCAGCCTGGCTTTCTTAGAAGAAAAGAAGCGGTACCGGGCTCTGAGCTGAAATCCTGGTAGGTTTCATCAAGGATAAGAAACAGATTTCTCTTCACTGACCAGGCATACAGATGTTCAAGGTATCCGGAAGGAGCAGTAAAACCGGTGGGATTATGGGGAGTGACCAGCACAAGGGCCCGGGTTTTTTCATTAATAGCTTTTTCCATTCTTTCAATGGAGGGATGAAAACCCTCACTTTCCCCTGCAGGAACAAAGCGGGGTATACAGCCGGATGCCTCAAGCATCATTACATGATTGAAATAATAGGGCTCAGGAACCAGTATCTCGTCACCCCGGGTAAAAAGTGACCATACCATTGAAGAAAAGGCATTGTTCGCCCCTGCTGTAAGGATGATGTTTTCCTTTGAAACCGATGCATCATAGCTCTGTTCGTAGAAATCTGCAACAGTCTTTAAAACTTCTTCAATGCCCTGGTCCGGGGAATAGAAATAGCTTCCCGGTTCCCCTGCAAGGAATGCAATCTGTCTTATCACAGCCGGGGGTGGAGGATAGCTGGGAACTGCCTGCCCTAGATCTATAATATCCCTCCCTGCTGTGGATAAAAGCTTCTTCCACTCCTTAACCCTCATTATCGGGGGTTCAGCAAGCTTTTTTATATGCGGGGGTATTTGAATCATGCTTACAGAATATCATCTAAAAACTGCATTTCAAGGAAATATAATAGTACCAATGCATACCGGGATATCTATCCCGGTATGCATCCTTTTTTTATTAATCCATGAAATTATAGCGGTAATCGGCCGGAGGCACGAAGGTCTCTTTTATTGTCTGGGGAGAAGTCCAACGAACAAGATTAAGATAGCTTCCCGCCTTGTCATTGGTTCCACTGCCCCTTGCCCCTCCGAAGGGCTGCTGGCCGACAACTGCTCCGGTGGGCTTGTCATTGATATAAAAATTGCCGGCTGAATTTTTCAAAATATCCTTTGCCAGGTTTATTGCCTGCCTGTCTTTTGCAAATACAGCCCCTGTCAGCGCATAGGGGGATGTTTCATCGCATAGCCTCAGGGTATCCATATATTTTTCATCCTCATAGACATAAACTGTGAGAACTGGCGCGAAGATCTCCTCCTCCATGGTAATAAAACGGGGATCTTTTGCAAGTATTACTGTGGGCTGGATAAAATACCCCATTGATTTATCCCCCTTGCCGCCGAATATTATCTCCGCCTCGGTGCTTTTTTCAGCAATACCAATGTATCTCATGGTATTGTCAAAACTGGCTTCATCAATGACCGCACCCATGAAATTACTGAAATCCTCAGTAGAGCCTACCTTTATCTCCTTCAGCATCCCTGTCATTTCATCAAGGATATCCCTGGCCAGTGAAGCCGGCAGATAAATTCTGGAGGCCGCACTGCACTTCTGCCCCTGATACTCAAAAGCCCCCCTCACTGCAGCCACGGAAGCCTCCTTAACCCCCTCAATGCTGTTGTGCACAATGATAAAGTCCTTTCCGCCTGTTTCGCCCACTATCCTGGGATAAGACCTGTACTTTGCCATATTGACCCCGATAGTTTTCCACATGGTGTTAAATACACCGGTTGAACCGGTAAAATGAATACCTGCAAGGTTCCTGTCCGACATAACTGCCGATCCTATTTCAGAGCCTTTACCGGGAATAAAATTTATTACACCATCCGGAAGCCCTGCCTCCCGCAGAAGCTTCATTATATACCAGGCTGATAATACTGCGGTTGAAGCAGGTTTCCACAGTACTACATTTCCCATAATCGCCGGCGCTGAAGGAAGGTTTCCCGCAATTGAGGTAAAATTAAAGGGAGTAACGGCAAAAACAAAACCCTCCAGGGGCCTGTAGTCTGTCATATTCCACTCGCCCTTTGTATTTGCAATTGGCTGGCATTTATAGATCTCCTGCATATAGTATGTATTAAACCTGAAAAAGTCAATAAGCTCAGCCACGGCATCTATTTCAGACTGATGGGCTGTTTTGCTCTGATTCAGCATGGTTGCTGCATTGAAAACATACCTGTACTTCGTGGACAGCAGTTCAGCTGCCTTGAGAAATATGGCCGACCTGTCCTGCCATGTCAGTTTGTTCCAGGTTTTTTTTGCCTCAAGGGCTGCAGTTACCGCCATGCCTATTTCTTTTTCAGTGGCCTGATGGAAGGTGGCAAGGGTATGACTGTGTTCATGGGGTATTACAGCCTTTTTGGTCCGCCCGGTATAAATCTCTTTGCCCCCTATTATAAGGGGAATCTCAATTTCCTGGCTTTTTATTTCCTTTATTGCTTCCTTTAAGAGCTGTCTGGACTTTGATCCCTTTTCATAATCATAAACAGGCTCATTCTTGGGCAATGGTATGCTGAAAATAGCATTCATCATTTTATTTCTCCTTCCAAAATTTAATTAAACTCAATTCCCTGGGCCAGGGGAAGATCTTTTCCATAGTTTATTGTATTGGTCTGCCTTCTCATATAGGCTTTCCAGGCATCACTCCCCGATTCTCTTCCGCCCCCGGTCTCTTTCTCTCCTCCGAAAGCTCCTCCGATTTCAGCACCGCTGGTGCCTATATTAACATTGGCTATACCGCAGTCGGAGCCCCCGGCAGATAAAAACCTCTCCATATAATGAACGGATGATGTAAAGATACTGCTGCTGAGTCCCTGGGGAACATGGTTGTGATAATCCAGTGCCTGGTCAAACCCGTCATATTCTATTATATATAAAAGGGGAGCAAAGGTTTCATGCTGGACAATATCATAGTGGTTTTCAGCCTCCATAATGGCCGGAGTAATATAAAACCCGCCTTCAAAGCCTTCAGGCTGAAACCTTTCTCCGCCGTACAGGAGTCTGCCTCCTTCCCGGATACATGCTTCCATGGCCTTTTGCATCTTTTTTATGGCATCTTCATCAATTACAGGGCCCATCAGGGTGTCCGGAGCAAGGGGATTTCCTATCCTTACCTGCCGGTAAGCTCTGATCAGGCTGGCCAGGAACTTTTCCTTCACTGACCTGTGGATAATTATCCTCCTGGTAGAGGTGCACCTCTGGCCTGCAGTCCCTACAGCTCCGAAAAGAGTAGCCCTTACTGCCATGTTAAGGTCTGCATCCTCAGCAACTATAATTGCATTATTCCCGCCCAGCTCCAGAATTGTCCTGCCAAACCTTTCTGCCACTACATGGCCGACATGCCTGCCCATTTCGGTACTTCCCGTTGCGCTGACGAGAGGTATTCTTTTGTCATTCAGCATCCTTTCACCTATCTCTCTGCCTGATCCTATTATATAGCTGAAAACCCCATCAATGCCGTATTTATCAATAACAGGCCTTATAATATTATGGATGGCTATGCCTGTCAACGGGGTTTTTGAGCTCGGTTTCAGTATGCTTGCATCACCGCATACACCAGCAATGAGAGCATTCCACGACCACACTGCCACAGGAAAATTAAAGGATGTAATAATGCCTGTTATTCCAAGTGGATGCCACTGCTCATACATCCGGTGCATGGGTCTTTCACTGTGCATGGTGAG
>Ga0334892_1002372_pt1 | contig 13565 bp, 12 predicted proteins | sample GraSluR3_MG_4_FD_207213 | JGI IMG/M metagenome (GOLD analysis project Ga0334892, IMG submission 207213) | Sludge microbial communities from methane-producing bioreactor in Wageningen University, Netherlands - Granular Sludge_15_04-R3 | ecosystem: Engineered > Bioreactor > Anaerobic >...
TACCACTACCTGTCATGCCGATGATGGCGGCATGGGTGGTCAGGTGCCGATTTTTCACCAACAGCGGAATGGCACTCTCCTTGCCGCTTGTGGGATCCAGCTCACGGCCAAGATAAAAAAGATCCAGCTGTTCGTAGGTCTCAGGTGCTGTCATGGTGTTTCCTCTCTGTCACTTGGGCACACAATTGGCTATACCTGCGCTGCACATTTTCCTTGTGTATCCGCAGGTTTCATTTTTTATTACTCTCACCAGGGGCAATCCAGCAAACGCCTCGCACCGCCCGATTCATGGAGTGTCTCAACAATGCAACCGCGCAACTACTCATGGCTTGTTTCCCTCTGTCTGGCCGCCCTTTTTGCCCTACCCCATGCGGCTGGCCGTTACCAGGCAAGCACCAGGCTGATTGTCTCCTTTGACATCGCTGTGGAAGAAAACCGCAACCGCCCGCCAGTGCTGCAGATCTATTATGACACAGGCAAGGGATTCCGGGAACAGGAGAGTATCCGGGCGGTTTTACCGGAAAGGGCTATCCCCAAAGCTATCCAGGCACATCTGCCAGCCTCCTCCATTCATGCCCTGCGCCTGGATTACCTCGACGGCCCCGGCAGGGTACGCATCTCTAATCTGGCCATATTAGAGCCATTTGGCGCACAGCTGGCAGCAAGTTTTTCTGCAGCGCAGTTTACAACATACCAGACAACATCCCTCCAGCAGCACGGTGAGAGCCTGCTTATGCAGAGCAGTCCACAGGCAGGCGATCCACACATCGCCTTGGCATTCCAACCAGCGCTGAGCACACCTAAGCAGGAGAGAATCTGGCCCAATGTGGTTTTTGGCTTCAAGATTTTTGCCCTTTTGGGCGTAGGCCTTGAAATACTTTTTCTGTTGATCGGGAAAAGCTGGATCAATGCCTGGATCAGGGCCAAAAAAGCCGATGGCAACAAATAATGCTTCAGTAGGCTGCAAACGTAGGATAACGCCAGCGTAGGTACAGCGCCAGGGGCAAACACAGGATTGTCAGCGCAAAACCCGTCCGCAGCAAGGGCGGAATATAACGGAGTTCAACGGTATACTGCCCAGGGCTGGAGAGAAGAATTCCGGAAAAACCAAAATCAAGCTGCAGTAGCTCTGCCTCTTGGTCATTGACCTGAACGCGCCAGCCACGGTCAAAAGGTGTGGGAAAAAAGAGGACCCCAGGCTGATCCAGGTCGACAGAACCCGCGAAATGCTGTTGATCCCAATGCGTAAGGGTAAAGGTGTCGTTTGCACCTCGTTCAGATGGGACAGCTTGCTCGTCATGTCCACCACTGCCATCATGACCATACTGGGGAATACCTGGCAACACCGCAGAACTGACCACCGTATGCTCTACAAGTGCCAGTTTTTCTGCAAGGGAAAGCTGCTGAAAAAACTGCGGGCCGATTTGCCGGCGAAAGACCTGGCCAAAGGGATGGACATGGTCGTTCTGGTAGATACGGAGGCCATCGACCACATGCACAAGAGAAAAGCCGTGCAGGCCATCACAGGACTGCGCATCTTTACAGAGAAAATACTTGACCAACAGAAGTGATTGCAGGCTTGCTTCCTTTTCCAGGCCATATCTGTAGGAATTCAGATTGGGTGAATTTGTTGAAAGCTTAAATTGATCATAAAAATCCTTCATACCAGTATTGATGAAACCCAAATATGACTCAGTACCAAAATAATTTTGCACAAGAGCATCGTTCAAATACACATCTCTGTAGTCTTTTTCTATCCTGAAAAAACCAGGATCTCTTTCCCGAATAAAGTCTACTGCCTTGCGCGTATCTTCACGAAAATATTTTTCCCCACGCTCATGGAAAAACGGATACAGTGCTCCAGGAGCCGTGCTCACTGTCATCCTTGCAAAAATTGCAGCTTCAATAACGACAACAACAAGCAACCCATATCTAACAACATGGATTCCTCTGTTCCAGATAGAGAGACAAACAACATATAGAGTGAAAAAAGAGAAAGACAAGCGAAAAACTTTTCTGTTTATTGGGTTGAAAAAATCAGGATACCATAACGATGCCAACAAAATTCCCAACAAGACCAACAAAAATAAAAATATGGAAAATCTGTTTAATCGCTGCAGATGTTCTTGCTCGCGCAATGAATCCATCACCAATAAAAATGGAAAAAGGATAAAAAATCCCAAATAAAAAGAAATATATTTCAAAGTACTACTGACAAACAGATTCAACGCCCTGGTAAAATAAGGAAAAAATACGACCATCCAAAAAACAACCGGGAAAATCCACAGCAATTTATATTTTTTATTTTTAACAAAGAAAACAGAAAGAAAGACCACAAAGGGAAAAAGACCTACATAGAACGTAGATGCTTCAAGATAATTCAAAGACCCTCGATACAAGAGCCAAGAGTTGAGCAGATCTGGAGATATGGTACGCAGAAGAACAGTTAAAAATGCGTTGAATTCTATGGGATGCAGAATTTTCTGAAAAAGAGACAAGAGGGAATCACCCTGTACAGCGCCATGCACTCTTGATGAAGAGAGTAAGATATACATATCTGGAAGATAAAAATATGCCCCCAGCAGCAAACCAAACAAAATAAGAAGCATTAAGCGAGTATATAGGCGAATAATTTGTCTATTCAATCCAAAATCATTTATGTACCGAAAGACAATGTAAAAAAATCCGAAAGTTGCCATTTGGTAAAGATGCAGTTCGTTCTTTAAAGAAACGAGTCCCACCAGGACGACCAGGGGAAACCAAAACCCATCTCTATACCATTTTTCAAAGAAAAATAAGAATAAGGCTACAAATATCGGATAATTCAAGTAATGGTACCAATGAGCATTCAATACCATATAGCCGCTAAAGGAATATAAAATCGAACCAACAAAGGAAACGAGTGGAGATAAACCGATTTTTTTAAGAAATGCTTGAAATATAAGAGATGCAGCAAGGAATTGTAAAAAAAATACTGTCGGAATTGCCTCTGTATAACTTTTCCCCTGAAAAAATAAATAAATAACGTCAAAGGGGCTTATATTTATCATCTCATGATAAATATTTTTCCCAAAGCCAAACTGGAAAGACCAAAAAGGAAAAACAAAATTTTTTACATTGTTTATACGGAAATATTCTATTGGATAGCACTGTACCAGTGTATCCCAGGCTGTTTGTTCAAACAAAAACAGCTTGCCAAACAAAAAATATTCCTGAAAAATAAAACACCAAAACAGTAAAACAGTACAGGCAAGAACATACTGATCATAGGCACAAAAAAATGAATGAATTGTTCGACCAAGGCTTTCCAACCGTTCAGCCATTGTGCTTTTCATCTGCGCCATCCTGGTTCCAGCACCCTATACAATCATCATAACGAGGCATTTCAACTGGTTTTCTGGACGAAAAACCCACTTTCTGTTCCCGAATATCACAGATCATTTATTTCCTGTAAAGTAGTATATTGTGTGGGTTTTCATGGTGAGAGCCAGCCGCAGTCCGACATGCTTCTCCAGACTGGGCTGCATTTTCCACTACGTGCCTTTCGCAATCCGTTCCCAAACCCTGTTGTAGTCCAGCTGCATCTACCGGTCTGCCAGGCGCTTGTTGCTCTTTCCTTCTATCCTCCAGAACATGGTGTGTACACATGACGGCCGCTGGCAACTCTGGCAACGATGCAATCAGCCGCTTCTATCTGCAGCATCTCCCGGGCGGCAGCTTAAAAAATACCATCCTGCAGGCACCTTGCCCCTTCTGTACGGCCACAGGCAGCACTCAAAGCGGCAATCAATTCTCCGGCCAGCAAACAGCAGGTTTAATTGTTCTCCTGAATCCGGAGAGTTTTTTCCACGGCTACTTCCGCTGCCGCAAACGCTGCATTCCCGGTGGCTTCCCCCTGCATTTTGCCCGCGCATTGGGCATACCGCTGGCCACAGTGCCTGGTTTTGAACTGGATCGCGAATATTTTGGCTGGGAAACGCACTATCCAGCAAACAACCTGAACCAAGAACTCATTAGTTTTGCCAACAAACTCACCCAGGAACTCAAGCAACAGTTCCAGCAGGAAGGTATCCTCGAAGAGACCTTGGCGGAGTTACAAATCGGCTACAATGGCCGTTACCTCCTCTATCCGTATGTGCAGGCAAACGGCAGCTGCTATGCTGCCCGCTGCGTGCATCCCCACAAGTCGGAAGACAGCTTCTGGTACGGTAATGAGGCGTTTTTTGACAACCCATTCCAGTTTTTCAATGTGGAGGAAATCGACCGTTGCGAAAACGGCTCACTTTTTGTGGTGGAGGGCGAGCGCAACCTGCTGGTGCTCAAGCAGCTCGGTTTTCCGGGCATAGCCGTGCCCAATGCTGCGCTACTCGACGAGCTGGAGGCAGAGCGACTGCGCTGGGTGCGTACCATTTTTCTGCTGATGCGCCACAACGTGGAGTCTGCAGCCATGGCCCGCACCTTTGCCACCAGAATCGGTTTCAAGGTGCGTATTCTCCACTGGCCCGAGGATACCCCACGCAACATGGAACTGGCCAGTCTGGCCGCCGAAGACCCGACAGCCCTGCCCCAAAGGGTTGCCGCCATGATCCGCGCAGCCCGGGCCTTTTCCCCCTTTCCCAGCCCTGCACTTGAATTTCACCGCTTCAACCAGCGCCTGCACCAGGAAAGCAGCAGTGCCTATCAACAGCTGCACAGTGGCTTTGCGCGCCTCGATGCGGCAGTCGGCGGCATCCATGGTATCAATATCCTGGGTGGCACCCCCAAGGCAGGCAAATCCACCTTCTTCATCCAGGCAGCCGCCAATATGGCCCTGCGCCGTATTCCGGTCATCTACTATGATTTTGAAAACAGCCGCCAGAAAATCTATCTGCGCATCTTGAGCCGCATAAGTCGCCTGCGCACAGAGCAGATTCGCAGCAAACAGCTGCACAGCGAAGAACAGGCCCGGTTGGCACAGGCCAGCCAGCAACTGGAGCAGAGCCTGCACTGGCTTAGGGTGGTGAATGACCGTAAACTCTCGCCGGAAATCATGCGCCGTCACATTGATTTCATCCGTCACGAGACCAAGGCCGACTACACGGTGGTGGTGATCGACAGCCTGCACAAGCTACCATTCAAGGATATCAGCCAGAAACGTTCCGGTATCGACGGCTGGCTGCGGCAGCTGGAGGCCATCCGTGATGAGCTTGGTGCCAGCTTCCTAGTCATTTCCGAGCTGGAACGCGGTCAGGATGGCCAATTTGAACAGCATCCACAGCTGGGCTCCTTCAAGGGATCAGGGGATATCGGCTATTCCGCCGACAATGCCCTGGTGTTGAGTACCCAGTGGGATCCCTTTGTCAAACAGGCACCGGAACGCCGCATCAATGAGCTGTGGCTGGTGGCCAGCCGCGAACATCCGCCGGGCAAGGTGGCCGAGTATCAGCTCGACTATCCCTTTTGGGGCTTTATTGAAATGCCTTGATATCTGCCTCTTCCACCAATTGATGCCGCCAGGCATCCACTGCGGCAAGCGCGGCTTGCGCCCGCAGGATGCCCCGCTGTTTTTTGGGGATGCGGCCCGCAAGCGGGGCAAAGAGCGAGAAGTTGATATTCGATGGCTGGAAATGGGCCGGATCGCTCTGGTTGAGATGGCGCAGCAGTGCTGCATGGGCACTTGCTGCAGGTGGCGCTGAAAAGGCCTGCCCCAGGGCCTTGCGACTGGCATTTATGCCGGCCAAAAGGCCAGCTGCGGCTGATTCCACATAGCCTTCCACTCCGGCCAACTGCCCGGCAACATACATATGGGGAGCAACGCGCAGGCTGAGATCTTCCTGCAAAACAGCCGGCGCACAGACAAAGGTGTTACGGTGGATAGAGCCCAACCGCAAAAACTCTGCCTGCTCAAGCCCTGGCAGCAGACGAAAGACGCGCTTCTGCTCGCTGTAGGTGAGTTTGGTTTGCAAACCCACCAGGTTATAGGCGCTTTGTCCGGCATTTTCTGCCCGCAGCTGCACCACGGCATAAAAACGCTCGCCGCTGTGCGGGTGGGCCAGACCCACCGGCTTGAGCGGACCAAAACGCAGGGTCTCGGGACCGCGCTGTGCCATCACTTCAACTGGCAGGCAGCCTTCAAAATAGCGCGCCTCTTCAAAACTTTTGAGCGGTACCTTTTCGGCGGCAACCAGCTCAGCAACAAAGCGCTGATACTGCTCCCGATTCAATGGACAGTTCAGATAATCCCCGGCTGTTTCTTCGTCCCAACGGGACTTGCGGTACAGCACCTGCATATCCAGACTTTCGGCCGCAACAATGGGGGCAATGGCGTCGTAAAAGGCCAGGTGTTCCGTGCCGGTGATGCGTTGCAGCGCACTGGCCAGCTCTGCGCTGGCCAGCGGTCCAGCAGCGACGATCAGGGGGTGGTGTGCCTCTGCCGCAGGCAAAGTATGTAGCTCCTGGCGCCGCACCGTGATGGCTGGATGCTGTTCGATCTTTTCGGTGGTCCAGGCGGCAAAGCGGTTACGATCCACTGCCAGGGCCTTCCCTGCGGGTACAGCTGTGGCATCTGCCGCCTGCATGATCAGTGATCCCAGCCGTCGCATCTCTTCCTTGAGCAAGCCCACCGCCGAATCGATACGCGCAGCCCGCAGGGAATTGGAACACACCAGTTCTGCCAGGTTCGGATTTTCATGCGCCGGGCTGAAACGCTGCGGCTTCATCTCGTACAAAAAAACCTGCACTCCCCGCTGTGCCGCCTGCCAGGCTGCCTCGCAGCCTGCCAATCCAGCACCGATAATGGTAATAGATCTTTCTTTTCTACTGCGTGTGAGCATGACCTTGAGATCAACCTCCGACATGGTCAGTTCCTGCCAAAGCCAAGGAACAAAGAGTTAGGATACAAGCCACAGCACCATACAAAGCAGTTGCGGCAAGCAAAGGCACGTCGTATCTTGCATGCATACGGGAAGGGAAACAAGACCCACTCCCAAATAGCACAGGCTGTTTTCAATCCAATCTTGTATAAGCAACAGAACAAACACCAGGTTACAAGGAGAAAAAATGGGTATTTTATCGTGGATTGTTATGGGTCTTATCGTTGGCACCTTGGCCAAGCTGATTATGCCGGGCAAGGATCCAGGCGGCTGTATCGTCACCATCCTGATTGGTATTGCCGGTGCCTTTGTTGGTGGCTTTCTCGGCTCACTGCTGTTCAACCTGGGCCCAGTGGACAGAATCAGCATCGGCAATATTTTCATCGCCACTGCTGGCGCTATTTTACTGCTCCTGCTCTATCGCCGCTTTGGCCGCGGCCGTTGATCCAACTACCTGATCCAGCTACCATTTGTGAGTGTGGCGCAGGATTGGGTTATCCCCCTGCGCCATCTTTCCCTGTCTGCACAGATCCTGTTCTCCTGGTATGACTGTATTTTCAAGCCCTGTTGATCTCCGGGCGCTCACCCAGGAAAAGCTTATTCGCTTTGTGGTGGAGCTCGGCCAACCAGCCTTCCGCGGCAAACAACTGTTGCCGTGGCTCTACAAGCCTGGCCCAATAACCTTTGCCGATATGACCGACCTGGCCAAGGAGTTCCGCGCACTTTTGGCCCAGCACGCGCGCATCAGCTCGCTTGTGCCCTCTGCAGTGGAGCAGTCACGTGATGGTGCAGTCAAATTCGCCTTTTGCCTGGAAGATGGACGAACAATAGAATCGGTACTCATACCCGAAGAAGATCGAAACACCCTGTGCCTCTCCAGCCAGGTTGGCTGCGCCATGGGTTGCAGCTTCTGCCTCACTGGCACCATGGGGTTTGGCCGCAACCTGAACGTGGCGGAAATGGTCAACCAGGTGTGCGCAGTGCGCGACTGGATGCTGGAGCGCAACATGTCGCCACTCACCAACCTGGTGTTCATGGGCATGGGCGAGCCCCTGGCCAATCTCGACAGGGTGCTGGACGCCATCTCGCTGTTCACCGAGCAGCGTGGTCTGGATTTCTCCAACCGGCGCATTACGGTATCCACCTGCGGCCTGGTGCCACAGATGCTACGACTGGGTGAGGAGAGCGAGGTCAACCTGGCCATTTCTCTGCATGCAGCAGATGACGCCACCCGCAGTCGGCTCATGCCAGTTAACCGCAGCTACCCTTTGAAAACGCTCATTGAGGCTGCCCGCCAGTACCGGCAGAAACGGCGCAAGCGGGTGATGTTTGAATACACCCTGCTCGCTGGTATCAATGATTCCGACCAGGACGCCCGAGCACTTGCTCGGCTCCTACACAACGTGCGCTGCAAAATCAACCTGTTGGCAGTCAACCCAGTGGCAGACAGCACCTTCCGCAGCCCTGACATGGAGAGGATCCTACGTTTCCAGGAGATCCTACGCCAGCAAGGCTACACCGTGTTCATCCGCCAGAGCAGGGGCAGTGACATCTCCGCTGCCTGCGGACAGCTGGCCGGCAAAACAGATACCTGCCGCCCTGCATTGACACTAGACAACAGAACACCAAGCCCTGCATGTAAAACGCCTTGAACAGCCGTGCTACTTGCTCAAAATCCAGCCAACAAAAAGCCCGGCCACAAAGGAAAAACCCACCGCCTGGTACGGGTTTTCCTGCACAAAGGTTTGGGCCTGCTCCGCCCTGTCGCGCAGCTCGTCTTCCAGATCAATTGCCTTCCAGCGCGCGTCTTCCAGGCCACCAAGCAGGGCATCGCGGGCACTTTGTACACCTTCATCCAGCTTGTCGGCAGTGGCATCCACCAAAAGCTGTGCCCTGTCTATGAGCTGCTGCAATTCTCCGTACCTATACGTAGAGGTAGAACTGTCATTATATTTCCGCATGATCTTCTCCGCCAGATTATGGATAGTAGTCGTGTTATACGGTTCTGGAATAGAACCTGCCAGGTTCATTGGCTTTGGCTGGCAGAGACAACGGCAACCGTGCATGGACACAACTCTGCCAACAACAGACCTTGTCACTTGCGCACAAAGGTAGGCATTTTACTCCCACACCGCAAGCAACAGAAAAAAATAGGCTTCCACCCACCGCATCATCTGCACGCCTCTGCTGTGGAAGGCCTGCACCACCAACAGGGCCCGGCCTGAGCTTTATCTGCAAAAAACCGATGCAAACGCAGCGTCCAAAACAACTTAACGCAAATGATTCTGTGCGCATAGAAAAACTGGTGCACGGTGGCTGGGGCCTGGGCCGTCTGGCCGGAGGCAAGGTGGCACTGGTGGCAGAAGCGTTGCCCGGCGAAGAGGTGCGTATTCGCCTGCTGCGCGAGGCTGGGGGCCATGTGGAAGCAACAATCGACACCCTGCTCGTTGCCAGCCCGGAGCGGGTGGAGCCACCCTGTCCGTACTATGCGGACTGCGGTGGCTGTAATCTACAGCATACCGAGTATGCTACCCAGTTGCGCATGAAGGCGGCCATTGTGGCGGAAAACCTGCAGCGCGCTGGCCTTGTGCTGTCACAGGACTGTCTTGCCCCTACCCTACCCTCGCCGCAACAGTTTGGCTACCGTCACCGATTGCGCCTGCACCTGCAAGAAGGTGGGCTGCTGGGTTTTTACCGCCGCCGCAGCAGGAGCGTTGTCCCGGTCACGCGCTGCCTACTGGCCACAGATGGCATCAATAGCACCCTTTCACACCTGGCCCAAAAAATAGATCTGGCCCTGCTTGCCCACATTGCCACTGCGCTTACCCTGTCTCAATGCCCGGCAAGTGGTCGTATTTTTTTAATGCTGCACACAAAAAAACAAGCAGGCACAAATATTCTACAGACAGTGACGCGCATGCTCGCCCCCCAGGCAGACTTCGTCCTCACCCACAAGGGCCAGGGCGTGCATCCGCAGGCAGTAGGCGAAGATGTCGAACATACAGCAGCATATCTGTGCCAGCACTTCAGCCACTCCAGGCTCAATTATGAACTGCGCTACTCTCCTGGCTCGTTTTTTCAGGTGAACTGCCAACAAAACGCCAGATTGGTGGCCTTGGCCATGGAGGCCGCCGCTACCCCAGCAAGGGCCCTGGACCTGTTTTGCGGGGCCGGCAATTTTACCATTCCCCTTGCACTGTTGGGTGCGCATGTTCTTGGCGTTGAATACAGCAAGGAAAGTTGTGCCTGGGCACAAATGAACAGCCAACTTGCTGGACTGAGCCAAATTCGCTTTCGCAGCACAGATGCAGTGACGGAACTGAATCGCCTCGTGCGCAGGCAGGAACGCTTTGATATCATCCTGCTTGATCCGCCACGCCAAGGCTTGGGCAAGGCCGCAGCCCTTTTGCCACAACTTGCGCCCCAACGCATTGTTTCCATCTCCTGCGACCCAGCCACCCATGCCCGCGACTTGCGCCTCATGCTCACTGGTGGATATACCCTCAACAACATCCTGCCACTGGACATGTTCCCGCAAACACATCATATTGAAATGCTGGCCATACTCGACAAAACCAAGCGTTCTTAAACTGCAACTTCACGGGTGACAGCCTCCTTTTCCATGTGCCTGCATCGATCAGCACGGGCTTCCTCCTTGCCAGCAGCAGCCTGATCCGTTATTCTTTTTTCCGGAGAAAGATTCGTTATACTGCGGCATATACAGTGATTTTTGCGTTTGCAGGCAAGGGAGCACCAATGCCCAAAATAAAAAAGACAAGTAAAGAAAATGCCATGGCCGTCGGGCAAGTGCAAGGTGGCTTCCAGCTCAAAGGCCGCATATGGATTGAAAAAAATCAGCAGACCTATCTTTCCTGGGGCCGAATCATTCTGCTGGAGCGCATCAAGGAGCATGGCTCGGTTTCGGCCGCAGCTAAATCCATGCGCATGAGTTTCAGCCATGCCTGGCGTTTGGTGGAAGATATGAATACGCTGGCCCCGGAACCCCTGGTGGAAAAGCAGACAGGCGGAGCCCGGGGTGGCGGTGCCTGGCTGACCAATGCTGGCGAACGTGCCCTTACCGACTTTTACCGCATCAGCGAACATTTTCAGTACTGGATCGAACAGGAATCTTTGTAAGAAAGGCCTGCACGACGCGCATCTGAACAGGCACCGGTATTTCTTGTTCAATCCCAAATCAGCACCATCAATTCGCTCCCTGGTTTGACTCTTTTTTACTCTCTTTTGTTGTCTCAGCCCAAATTTTACGGATTTCCGAACGTCATTTCCGAACGTATAATTAAAGCAGCCACACCTAGATGCTGTGCTCTTGGAAACGAATCGACCGATACAGCAGTCACCCCTTCAAAAAATCTCCCAACCAGATGAAATATTCTCATAAAACTAGAAGGCAGAGCACCTGAGTGCAGAATGTTGCACTGTTCCTCTGCAATTCCTAGTAATTTCTAGTGTAGTAAAAAAGCCGGGTCCTATTCCCCAGCTAGATCTGTTCCGCAACCGTCTGGAACATATCCTGTGACCATGGCCACGAACTGTACCGTTTGACAGAATCCATTGCATTAACTGGCAGTCCGTTCTTTGCACGCGAATTCGGTGCACTGTTTTGGGCAAATGGCTGCCCCGGTATTTTCCTCTGCCTGATGATCAATTTTACTTGCCTGCACATATCTCAAGGCATTCGCTCAACCAACCGTGCAGCGCTGGCTGAAAAACCCGTACACAGTTTTTCTGCGGCAAAAACTGCTTCTTCTGTGGGGTGCCCTTGACCCAGCCTCGCCCAGCCATTGCTCCAAACGCATGGCAGAGAAAAACGCAACGTAGGTGATCCGGTGATCGGCATACAAAGGCTAAAGGCAAGCTTGGCTACAACCATTAACAGCGGCTACTCACCGACACCCTTCGCTGGGACGAGTTGGTCGATAAAATCAATGCACTTTTGAACGGAACCGGGCACAATATCTACCTTATCCTCAAGAAGTTAAGGAAAATGCTGCTTCTTTTTCGTTGGATAACTTGTGGAGTTCTTGTGTGACCCGAGATGACAAAAGGTAGAGATTGACTCGTACAGGCTACAAACTGAGAAGGACCTTTTTCAAGGACAACTAGATACAGGAGAACACACTTGGAACTTGCCATACTGGTTGCCCTGATCGTGCTTAACGGTATTTTTGCCATGTCGGAAATCGCCCTGATTACGGCCCGCAAAAGCCGCCTGCAAAAGCTGGCCGAAGATGGAGATCACTCCGCCGCTGTTGCCATCCACCTTGGTGAGGAGTGATCTTGCCCGTTCTGAGTGGACACCGAGTTAAGCATGTTGAAGTGCTTCAAACGCCATGGGGCTGATATATCCAGTAGCACTATGGCGGCGTGTACGGTTGTAGTCAACTTCAATGTATTCAAACACGCTCTGGCGCATCTTTTCACGAGAAGCAAAACGCTCACCGTGGATGGCCTCCACCTTCAAGCTGTGGAAGAAGCTTTCAGCGCAGGCGTTGTCGTAGCAGTGGCCCTTGCCGCTCATGCTGCAGATAAGCTGGTGTTTTGCCATAAGATTTTGATATGCGTTCGAACAGTACTGGCTGCCGCGATCCGAATGCAGGATGACTCCCGCAGGCATGTTGCGCCGCCAAAGCGCCATCTGCAAGGCCTCACACACAAGCCCGGCGGTCATGCGCTCTGTCATTGCCCAGCCAACAACCAGCCGTGAAAACAGATCGATAATCACAGCCAGATACAGCCAGCCCTCATCGGTTAAGAGATACGTTATATCGCTGACCCACTTCTGGTTTGGAGCGCCGGCACTAAAATCTTGGGCAAGCAGGTTCGGCGCGACCGGAAGATCGTGCCTGGAGTTTGTTGTTGCCTTGTATTTCTTTGCTGCTTTGGCCCGCAAATTTTGCCGCTGCATGCTGGCTGCCACTGTTTTGCGGTCATACACGTGGCCCTGATCGCGCAGATCAAGAACCAGCCGAGGCGAGCCTGCCCGCATCTTTTGGGCAGCAAAGGCTTCAGCAACCAGTTTGTCCAGAACCATGCGCTTTTGCTGGCGCATCGTTGGCTGCCCTGCTCGCTGTCGAAAGCGGTAAAATCCACTGCGAGAGACGCCCAGCACACGGCTCATGGTGGTAATCTTGAATTCGCTCAAATGCTTCTGCATAAAGGCGTACTTCACTTCTGGCTTTTCGCGAAGTACGCTGCGGCCTTTTTTATGATGGCCAGCTCCTCACTCTGTTCAGCCAACTGACGCTTGAGCCTGGCATTTTCCACCAGAAGCCGCTCTTCAACGGCGCTCTTATCTTGTGAGAGGCGAGCCTTGCTCCGCCAACTATATAGTTGGCTTTCATGAAGCCCCAATTGCCTGGCTGCTGCCGCAACCCCGACCTTTTCCGCCAAGGTCAGTGATTCTGCCTTGTACTGCTGGGAATACCTTTGCCTGGTCTTGCCTGATTTTGTTTTCGTGGTCATCGAACACCTCCGTTAAGGGTATAATACTCGCTTAACGAAATGTCCTCAAATAACGGGCAGGATCAGTGCTTGCGCTATGTAATCAAGCTGAGTACCGCAGTAGTCCAGAGGTGGCCCCTTAATTTCGGACAATGTATTAAGGTGGGTTGTACACCCCTAATCAGGAGGCCACCCATGAGTAGCACGCGACGCAGACGCTTTTCAGCCGAGTTCAAAGCCAAGGTTGCCCTG
>Ga0334892_1002374_pt1 | contig 13564 bp, 13 predicted proteins | sample GraSluR3_MG_4_FD_207213 | JGI IMG/M metagenome (GOLD analysis project Ga0334892, IMG submission 207213) | Sludge microbial communities from methane-producing bioreactor in Wageningen University, Netherlands - Granular Sludge_15_04-R3 | ecosystem: Engineered > Bioreactor > Anaerobic >...
GAACGAGATCGCCGCCTTCTCCTCAGGCGGCTCCTCCATGATGCGTGCACAGAGGTACTTGCCGTCCGCCGTGGGGTTCGAGCGCCCGCCGGGCGCCATCCCCTCAGGCGCGCGGTAGACGACCTCCTCCTCCAGCGTCTCGACATCGAGTGCGTGCACCTCGCCCTGCCACCAGAAGTAATGCACCTGATTCGCCGCGCTGAACTGCCCGCTGGGCCGCCCGGGGCCGTGCAGGTCGGTCAACTGCGTGATCGCGGCGCTGTCCAGGTCATAGCGGAAGAGGTTGGACTGGTTCTCACGGTCCGACGTGAAGATCAACGAGCGGTTGTCCTCGATCCAGCAGGGATCCGTGAAGTAGAGGTGGTTGGAGTGGCCGAGGTAGTCGGTCAGCCGCCACACCTCGCGCCCGCTGAAGGCATCGGCGTACCGAAACTGCGGATCGTGATAGATGCGTCCTTTGGCCATGAATGGGTCCTTTCACTCTGAGCTTGGGTGACTGCCTCCGTAGACTCTACTCTTGGTGTCCGCGGAAGGCAACTGCTTGAAGAAGGCTTGGAACCACTGATGATACTGAAGGCGATGAGGGCACTGCAGGGTTGTTACCCGCGCTATAGGTTGGCGCATCGTCGAGGGCGTGTACCGCAACCTCAGCGGTGGGCGAGCGCGTCAGCGCCGCAAAGATCAGGCTCTCCAAGCCCCCCTCGCTGGTATCAGTCGTGGGCACACTCGTCTCCCTTGGTCTCTTCTGAATGCAGACGCAATGCGATCAGCCTATCGCTTAGTTCGTTGAGGATCTGGTCGGCCGATGGGGCGTCCGGCACGAAGGGGCGCAATTGACGCTCCCACTCGCTCCGAGCGATATTCTGCAGCGCCGGAGTCAGGAAGTCGGCAGAGGTGGCATAGGTCACCTGGCGGACAGCGCACTTCCACTCCAGCAGCTTGGGGAGTAAGGTCACGTCGAATGTAGCGTGGCGCAGCACGTACCAGAGATCGTAGACATCGCGACAGACCCGGCTCGCGCCCCAGCCTCTTTCCCGCAGTCGCACCTGACTCTGCAGCAGGGCCCGTAACTTCTCCGCGACGATCTCCTCCAACGGGTAGCAGTGCCAAGCGACCTGGGGTGGATTGGGATAGGGATGCAGGAGGCTGTGCCTGACCGGTGGCAGCAGCACCTCCTCATCATGGGTGATCTCCACCTTGAGGCGACAGAGCGGCTCGCGATGCGTTGGGAAGCCCACCAGTACGGTGAACGCATCCTGTCCACCGGGATGCCGATCGCGCAGGGTCAACCGCTGAAGCGTGACGGAAAATGGGCCTTCTTCCTGCAATTGGGCTTCCGTGGCGACCACGGCCTCCTGCATCGCCGCGTCTACGTCGGGCGGTGTCACCACGGCTGAAAAGTCCAGGTCCTCGGAAAAGCGGTAACCGGCAAAGTAGAACTTGCGGAGCGCCGTGCCTCCCTTCAGGACCAGAGCCCTGTGCAGCACCGGGACCTGTGCCATACCGGCAAGCAGATAACCCAGGGCATAGTCCTTTTCCAGGACCCAGTAAGGGATGCCCGGTCGTGATCGGGCGACCGCGCGCAGGTGCTGGTCAATCGTCGGCATCATTGATCTCCTGCTGGAGATTGTTACGCAGTTGCCAGCGCGCGACAGGCACGCCACCGGATGGAGCGGTGGGGTCGAGCTGCGAATAGGAGCGCAGCGGATAGGCCTGCAGCGGTGCGGTGACACTCTCGGGGACGCCGAGGCCCTCCAGCGCCCACCCCAGCCGCTTGATGACAGAGCCCACGTCGTACCGCAGCGCGTAAGCCACCAGCTTACCGGTGTTCAGGCTCTGCAACTGCGCCTCCAGCGTCTCCAAGCCGAATTGAAGAGAGCCAAAGACCTGAGGCGCGGCGAACAGGTCGAGCAGCGTGCGCTCCGGGTCGGTGATCGCTACGCGGTGCCAGCGGCTGACCCATATCTCCGCAAACCCGAAGAAGCGGTCCTCCTGGACGTGGATGAACTCGAACTCAAACCCCAAGGCACGCCAGACAGCTCGTCCCCTGGGCTGGTAGGCCTCACCCTGGCGCATCTCCGGCGTGACCACGGTCGATGGCGTCGAGGCCTGTACCATAGGGGGGATCTGAGTGGTGAAGCCGTGATGGGCCAGAGCCGACCAGTGGCTGATCGCTACCGGTGAGGCGAGGAACACTGCCACCGCAAAGGGGTGGACAGTGGCATCAAAGATGGGGGTTGTGACCGCGTAAGCGCCGCGCTTGAGGCGCTCGACCCAGCCTGACTGGGTCAACTGGGCCAGCACGGCATTCACCCGCTGCGGCGCCAGCTCCGGTGCAGCCCCCTGCGCCTCTGTCGAGGTGAACAGCGGTCCAACCTGCTCGACCACGCGGTTGAGCAGCATCATACCCTGCGATTGCGCGTATCCGTTTTCGTTCATAGTCGATTCTCGTTCTGGCTTCTGTCTATCATACTACGTTAATGTGTTTTTTGCGAATTAACGTAGTATGATTTGCACTTATAGGACTGTTTAGCCCTAACCCACGTACATCTCTTGATCCTCAGTTACGTCCATACCAGCTGGCGCCTCGTCCAGATCAACAAGCATGTCGGCGTCGCCAAGCACCAGCTCCGGCAGCGCCGCGTCCCGCACGTCCAGCTTCCCCGTCACCACGTCGGCGACCAGACGGATGCGGTATTCGCGGACGAGATCGATTTGGTGCCTCGATGGCGAAAATGCGATCGATGAGTCGCACGCCATCTTCCTGAACGCCTATCATAGCATATAGCCATTGCGCCAGACGTTTTGTGGCCTCGAATGCCGCGTGGAAGTAATTGCCCCAGAATAGCTCGGTCCGGCAATACTTCAATACCTCAGGATGGATATGCTGCCCCTGTAGCTTGGCGCGAATCGTCCCAAGACGCCGCTCGGCTTCTTTGAGAGTCTGTGCTGTAGTGACACCACGGAAGTGGCCATCAGCGCAATAATATAGATCGGAGGGTGCCTGACTTCGGCAACCTTATCCCTGGAGCGAACCGTAGGCCCTTCGGCAACACTACCTAGTGGGTCAACACGTACCGGTACCAAGTAGCGCGACGGCTCGGATCTGCGCCACCCTCGCCATTCTGCCAGCCTGCCTATAATCGAGGCAACAACAGGAGGGCACACGATGACCTATCAACCGACCCTTGAATCGGTGAAGACCCATCCGCTGCCGGCATGGTACGACGACGCCAAGTTCGGCATCTTCATCCACTGGGGCCTCTACAGCGTGCCGGCATTTGCCCCACGGGGCGAGATGGATATTGAGAGGATGCTCAAGGGCGAGATGGGGTTCGCTCATTCGCCCTACGCCGAGTGGTATCAGAACAGCCTGCGCATCCAGGGCAGCCCCACGCACGCGCATCACGTGAGGACCTACGGCGCAGACTTCGGCTATGAACGGTTCGCCGCGCAGTTCAACGCGCAGCTTCCCCAATGGGATCCCGATGCCTGGGCGGAGCTCTTTGCCCGCGCCGGGGCGCGTTACGTCGTGCTGGTGACCAAGCACCACGACGGCTTCCTGATGTGGGACAGCCGGCACCCCAACCCGCACCTCGAAGGGTGGCAGACCTCGCGCGATGTCGCTGGCGAACTCACCCGGGCCGTCGACGCCCAGGGGCTCAAGATGGGCTTCTACTACTCCAGCCTGCTCGATTGGAGCTTCACCCGAACGCCCATCACCTCGGTGGCCGACCTCGTCGCCGGGAGCGAGTCCGGACGCGCGTATGTGGCCTACGTCGAGCGCCACTGGCTCGAGCTCATCGAGCGTTACGACCCCTGGATCCTGTGGAGCGACATCGGCTATCCACCCGGCTATGATCTGCCCAAGCTCTGGGCACGCTTCTACAACGGCAAGCCCGAGGGCGTGGTTAACGACCGCTGGATGCAGCTGCCGAAAGTGCTCTTCAGCAAGCTGGGCCGCGCCCTTCTCACACAGCTGCTCAAGCGGATGTCGGACGGCAAGCCGCCCAAGGTCCCGCACTGCGACTTCGTGACGCCGGAGTATGCCACGCTCGACCATATCACGCCCCACAAATGGGAGACCTGCCGGGGGATCGGCAATTCCTTCGGCTACAACCAACTGGAGAGCGCCACGAACTACCAGAGTGCCGAGGCGCTGATCCGCCTACTGGCGGACGTCGTCAGCAAGAACGGGAACCTGCTGCTCAACGTAGGGCCCTGCGCCGACGGCACACTCCACCCCGCGCAGACGGCGGCGCTCGAGGGACTGGGCACCTGGTTGCAGGCCCATGGCGAGGCTATCTACGGGACCCGCCCGTGGATCCGTCCCGCGGACACGGACCCCAGCGGCGCGGAGGTGCGCTATACGTCCAAGGCGCACACCCTCTATGCCATCGTCATCCAGCCACCCGATGACGGGATGCTCTTACTGCCGACCGATCTCGCGGGCGAGATCTCGCTGCTGGCGACCGGCGAGCGGCTGAAGCTTGAACACACCGGAGGGCGCCTACGCATCACGCTGCCGGCAGGGTTATCCGCGGCGTCGATCCCGGTGATCAAGATTGAGCGGGCGGCATGAGCCGCAGGAGCGTGCGATGAAGGCGGTCATCCTCGCCGGGGGCAACGGCACACGGCTTTGGCCCTATGCCCAGATCCGCAACAAGGTGATGGCGCCGGTCGCCAACCGTCCGCTGGCCGCGTGGGCGGTCGATGCGGCGTTTGAGGCCGGGGCGAACGAGGTGATCATCGCCGCCGGGCCTCACGCCGCGCAGATCAACCACGCCTTTGCCGGTCGGGAGCGGGTGCGCGTCGTGGAGGTCGGACGGACGCAGGGCGCCGCATTCACCCTCGCCGCCGTGAAGCCCTATGTAGATGGGGATATGCTCGTGCTCAACGGTGACACCCTCTACGAGCCCGACGACCTGCAGGCGCTGGTGAAGCGGCTGCAGCAGGGCGAGCCCGCCGTGCTGCTGGCCCGCCTCAAGGAAGGCGAACACCACGACTACATCTGCGCCGAGGCGGATGGCGACACGCTGGCAGCGGTCGAGGGCCATCCGCTGCGGGCGATGGGCCGGCGCATCAGCGCCTACGCCCTCACCCCGGCGTTCTGGCCTAGGATCGAGGCCTGTTCCACACTGATGGCGGACATCCCCGTGGGCATGATGCCACCGCTTGAGGGCTTCCTGGAGATGGTGATCGCCGACGGATTGCGCGCGGGCGTGAGGATCGCGGCGATCGACGCCGCGGCGCCCTGCGTCGACGTCGACAAGCCCTGGCAGCTCTTGGCAGCCAACCACCGCCAGGCCGACCGGCTCTGCTCAGCGATTGAGGCCGACCACCTAGGTGAGGGTAGCGCCATCGACCCGTCGGCCCACATCGAGGGCCACGTCGTGCTCGGCAAGAACTGCACGATCGGGCGTAACGTGCTGATCGAGGGTAACGTGATCGTCGGCGATAACACAGAGATCGTCGAGGGTGCGATGATCCTGGGGAACGCCGTGATCGGATCCGGCTGCAGCATTCGCCACGGCTGTCTGATCGACGGCGGAAGCGTCATCGGCAACCGCTGCGTGGTGGGCCACGGCGCGGAGCTGGGCGGCGTGATCCTCGACACCGTCTACCTCTACCACTATATGGAGTTCTGGGGCATCATCGGGCGCAACACCGACCTCGGCGCCGCCACCGTCTGCGGCTCGCTGCGCTTCGACAACGCAGAGACCGTGCACACGGTCAAGGGGAGACGCGAGCGACCGCACCATTTCGCCAACGCGGTCTACCTGGGCGACTTCTGCCGCACCGGTGTCAACGCCATCCTGATGCCCGGCGTTAAGACCGGGGTCTACAGCATCGTCGGGCCCGGCGTGGTCCTGATGGAGGACCTACCCGACAACAAGATTATCATGGTCAAGCAGGAGACCACCCTCCGCGACTGGTCGCCCGACCGTTACGGATGGTGATCCAGCGCCTGCAGCAGCGCGCGCAGATACCCGATCCGGAAGGCGATACCCTTGTGGCCCCACGCGGTATCGTCGGCCATAGCGGGCGCAGCGAGCGGGCACAAGGGTCCGTCGAAGCCTGTCGCACGGTAGGCCTGTAGCGCCCGCAACGTCGCCTCGCGATCCTCATCCGGGAAGATCTCGGCAGCGCCTTCGTCCATCGTGTACAGGCTGCGCAGCCGCACGGCGAAGATCCGTCCTGCCCCGCCGAAGTGCCGGATCACGTCCTCAAAGGTCATTCCGGCCCGTGGACCCAACACGTGCGTCACGAAGCCATGGTCGAGGTCCAGCCCGTGATAGGGGCTCCCCACTAGGCTGAAGAGGCGATCCAGCTCATCGACACGGCTCAACGAGCCCGTGGCGAGGCCGGTCCGGTACGCCAGCCGCACCCCGGCAGCTTCAGCCACGGGCATCACCCGCTGGAGGAAGCGCAAGAGACGTGGCGAGACTGAGCTGTCAGATCCCTGAAGCTCAGTGTCGTCGCCTTCCACCCGGATGACCGTCCGCGCCGTCTCTCCACGCCCCGGCTTCACACCGACCACGAGCGGCGCACTGCTGTCGGACCACGCGTACCCCAGCGAAGGGATGCCCACCTCGCCCGCGTCGGTCACCATGCGGCAGATGCCCGCCACCGCCGCCTCGTGCTCCGGTCCGATCGACAGCGCCTGCGCCACGAGCGGTACCGGCAAAGCACCCAGGCCCGCGAGGCGCAATCCGGCTTTCTCCACCCGGTTCTTGGCCGCTGCCAGCGTGGCACCATCCCAATCCGACACCTCAGCCACAATCCAGTCGACGCCCAGTTGCTGGGCATAGAGCAGGTCCGTATCCACAAATGGGTTCATCGTCAGTGTAAGCTGCATCTCAATACCCCTCCCCGCCATCCAGGATCTCGACGGCATCCACCAGGCCCTTGAAGTAGCCCACCTGATAGCCGAAGGTGCGCTCGTCGTGCGTGTCCCCGACCATCGCCGGGGCGTGGTCCACACGAATGACACCGTCGAAGCCCACCGCGCGATAGGCACGCACCGCGGCAAGCATATCCGTATCTCCCTCGTCGGGGAAGACTTCCTCGAAGACCGGCACCTGGCCGCGTGGATTGCGGAAGTGGGCGAAGAAGATCTTAGCCTGACGCCCGAAGTGGTGGATCGCGTCGATCATATCGACGCCTGCCATGCTGGCGATGGTCCCCTGGCAGAAGCCGAGCCCATTGCACGGACTGGGCACCGCATCGATCAGGCGCTGAAGTCCCTCTACGCTGCTCAAAATGCGCGCCACGCCCATAAACGAAGGGATCGGCGCATCGTCAGGATGGGCCGCCACCTTGACCCCCGCCTCCTCCGCTACCGGTACCACGCGCTCCAGGAAATAGACCAGGTTATCCCACACCTGCTCGGCGCCGAGCTCCTGGTCGGGCGTGTGGATCAGCCCGTTGGGACCGGGCCGCCAGTCAAGGGCGGCGATGGGCGAGCGCTTGGCGACCTCCCAGTCGAACCGCGAGACGCGCGCCCCGCCCCGCCCAACCGGGCAGTACTCGGTGCGCAGCCCCCCGAACAGCATCCACTGGTACTGGAGCACCGAGATGCCCGCCTCACCCATGTTGCGGATCGTCGTGCAGACGTGATCGATCTGCTCATCGCGTCCCGGAAGGCCAAACATCACTTTATCGTAATGGGGCGTCGGCAGGTTCTCTATCACATCGAAGGACAGACCATGGTCGGCGAAGCGCTGCCGCGCCGCGCGCAGATCGTCCAACTCAAGATACCCCTTGGGGTTAGCCGGCAGGTGGCTGACGACGTAGCTCAGCCCCAACTGCCGGGCGAAGCGCATCTCTCTCTCAGAACTGCCCAGGCTCAAAGCGATCTTCATGGTCGACTCCTATGGCTTGACCTTGCAGAGCCGATTATAGGTTCATGACCCTGAGGAACAAGCTCCCCTGGTTCTCTGGTACATCGCACCTTTGGCCCAGCGACGGATTGACGACAGTCGGAGCGTTTGCTACAATCACAGTAGGCTGGTCAGGACGACAACACCTCGCAGCACCGCCACCGAGCGCTGACCTACCGTCGCCGTTGCCGCTCTTCATATAGTCTGCACCTGAAGACAAGGCTGGGCACCGATGATCACACGAATCCTGATCGTCTGGGCAATCGCCAATTTCGGCCTTGCGGGCGCCTTCGCGTTACTGACCGGGGGTAGGAGCTTGCCATTCTGGATCCGTATTGGTGCTGGGCTTTGACGTTGGGTTCTACCTCGTTCTCAAGCGACCAGCACCGGAGAGCAGTATCCAAGCCTAGGGTTTCGTAGAAGGGAGTGACGACCTATGTCCAATCGATTCGCCGTTGCAGGGCCCAACTCGAAGTATCGTGAGCCGGATGCCGAGCCGGCAGGCTTCTGGGCCGGAGTATGGCACGGGCTGATCATGCCTATCACCTTCCTGGTCAGCCTCTTCAACGAGGGTGTCGGCATCTATGAGACTCACAACGTAGGCAGGCCCTACGACTTCGGCTTCGTACTCGGAGCGTCGATGGCCTTCGGTGGCGGGAAGCGGCAGGTGAACGTCAACATTAACGGAGGGGATCAACAGAAAGAGGGCGACTAGAATCCCGTGTGGCGTGCGCGTAGGGTGGGTTGCCACCGATGCCGATTCGCTACAGATACCACCGCACCCGGTCGCGGTACGCCGCGTAAGCGGCGCCGAACCGCTCCCCCAGTGACGTCTCCTCGTCAGCGATCGCCACTCGATGCAGGTACAGAAGGGGGATGGCGGTCGTCAAGCCGATCCAAGGCGATATATTGCAATAATACAATGATAAATATACAATATAAACGGCGGAGCGACCTTGCCAAGGTCACCATGGTGTCGATCGGGTCCGTTACTGTCTAGGGGCTTCGTCCAGGATGCTCAAGCCCGAGCATACTCGGGATGGCCCGAGCATACTCGGGATGGCAATCCTGAGAGCCCAGAAAAGGAGAGGCTAGATGAACACCAGCACCCTAGCGGAAATCGCGGCTTGGGCCGCGGTTCTGAGCGGCATAGCCACCCTCTTCACCTTCGTAACCGGCGTGCTCTTCTTCTCAACCCATCGCCCGTCGCTGGGGAAGCTCAACGACATCAGCGCCATCGTTCAGCTGCTCTTCATGCTGCCGCTACCGTGGGCGCTCTATCAACTCTTCGGGTCGGAGGTGCCGGCCCTCGCGGTGGGCGCTGCTGTGGTAGGCACAGCAGGGATAGTGGTCGGTATCGTGGGGCAGAGTTTGCTTGTGGCCAGGCGCATCACCTTTGAGCAGTCCACCAAGTTCATGCCCTCCGGCGGCGCAATCGGGCTCTGGCTCCTCTTCTTGGGGCTGCAGGCCCTGATCAGCGGCACACCGGCTGCCGGTTACGCCTGGGCCGCCCTCGCAGCCGCCGCGGGCTACTTGATGATGGTCATCGGGTTCCTCGCCGGCGGCTACAAGAACCCGCTCTTCAACATCGGAAGCATGCTTCTGGTGATCAGCTATCCGATCTGGACGATCCTACTCAGGAGTCTGCTTGTGTGAGGGGCAGGCTTGCAGGCGGAGCAGGCGATCACGGTAGGTTCTCTACCCTGCTGGAGGCCAGTTGAAAAGAAGTACTGAGACGAGGATGCCCGCGCTGATGAGGAAGCCGATCAGTCCCTTCTCAACCAGGAGCCGCGTCCCGCCGTCCCAGTACAGCAGAATCAGCGCCGCCGATACGGCTGCCGAGCCTATCAGCCAGGGCCGCCACCAGGAGCCTCGGGTGAAGAGCCCAATGCCGCTCACCGTGAAGGTCACAGCCAGCAGCACCGAGACGATCGTGACCAGCCACCGCGTCGCCGCATCGCCCATCAGCCCGGTGAAGAGCCACGAGTGAGGCGTCCAACCCATCTCCGGGGTCACCTCAATAAGCTCCTGGCTCAAGACGACAAACCAGAGATGCACCAGGCCATGCAGGATCACGAAGATACCAAACAGCGTCCTCAGCATCTGACACCTCCTATGCTGATGGTCGATCGTTACGACGTAGGGTCCACAAGCGGGGTTCCGCTCTCCGGCACCCATTCAGGCCAATCTGCCAGCCACTCGGGCACGCGCGGATCCCGCACGCGGTCGCAGATTGGAAGATAGGCTTTGAGATCAATGATCGGCGTGCCGTCGAAGGCGTCGATATCGCCGATGATCACCAAGCCCTCCTCCTCGTCTAGGCTGACGATGGGGCACGTCGTCATCGCGATGGGATTAGGGCGGAAAGGGGAGCGCGTCGCGAAGACCCCGATCGAACGATCGGGCGCGTAGGGCGGCTTGATGTGCAACTTTGCACGGTCCTCGTCGTTGTCGAACGCATCGGCCCACCAGAAGACCATCACGTGGCTGAAACCGCTCAGGTCCTTCAGCGCGGGGCGGAAAAGTATGTCAATCTCCAACACAATCGCGTCGTCACGGCGGGAAATCCGACCGATGGGCTTGAGGGAATAGGTCTCTCGTTGCTGCTGCATCGTGTAGCCTCCCAATCTCACAGCTGCGGGGTCATCTATCTCAAGTATAATACAGAAGTTGATAGTGTAAAATCAGCTCTCGTCACGGAGGCTAAGTAAGATTACACGCCGCCAGCCCGATGGGCCAGAGCTGGCCACGCGCGAGGGAGATGCGCCTATGCACGAGACCAACCGACACTACTGGGATAGACTTTCACCACGGTGGCGCGAACTGCGCGACCGCGACGGGCTCTGGCGCCGCTGCGCAACCGAGCCCGGTTTGGCCTTCGAGGGCGAGGCGCTGGCGATGATCCGGCGCTATGCAGGCGATCTCACAGGGAAAGCCGCTTGCGTGATCGGAAGCGGCGATGCTTACGCGGCCTTTGCGCTGGCGGGGCTCGGGGCAGACGTCACAGCCACGGACATCTCGCAGGGACAGCTGGATGTGGCAGCGCAGCGGGCGGAGCAGCTTGGCCTGGACATCAGCTTCGTCCAAGCGGATGCTGCCGATCTGGTGTCGCTGCCGGATGATGCCTTCGATCTGGTCTGCTCGACCAATGGCTTCTTCGTCTGGATCTCCCAGCCCGCGCTTGTCTTTGCAGCAGTGCAGCGCGTGCTCAAGCCGGGCGGCTTCTACATCTTCTACGACATCCACCCCTTCCAGCGACCGTGGGTCGATCAAGCACACCCGCTGCAGATGGAGAAGCCCTACCGGGACACCGGGCCCTATGTCGAGGAGGATGACTTCGGGCCCGCCGTCGAGTTCAATTGGACACTCGCGGACCTGCTGAACCCCCTGGCAGAGGCGGGCCTTGTGCTCAAGCAGATCGCCGAGAGTGCTGCTAAGGACCCGCGATTCTGGGAGGGCGACGCCTACGAGCCCGGTGTGGACACAAGCCTGATGGACTGGCGTGCCAATCCCCGCGCCGGACTCCCTGTCTGGCTCACCGTCTGCGCGCAGAAGTTGGGTGCCCCCTCACCCCTGACCCTCCCCTAATACGGGGACTGCGCTCTCCCGGGGAGAGGGGAGTCGGTGCCCCGCGAATCGTCGCGCTGTACTGCAACCTTGCGAGGGCCCGGAAGCCCTCGCAAGGTCTCTCGTTACTCGTTACTCGTCACGCCGTCACCTCTCGCACGACGTCAACCCAACGGCGCACGCGGTCGGGGTCGCCCTGCACCGTCTCCACATCCTTGAGCGTGATGTCGACGTGGCAGTCGCCACAGGCGTCGAGGTCGCGCACGAGTAACTCGCGCACTTTGTCCGGGTTCCAGCCGTAGCCGACCATATCGGTCGGGCTGGGGCGGTAGCTGAGCACGTAGTCCTGTCCAATCAGTGCCGCGCACTTGGCGACGTCCGCCATCGGCGAGACAGCGATGCGCCGCAGATTGGGGATCTGCCGCAGGAGATCGATCTTGCGCGTGAGATCCTCGCAGCAGCCGTAGGCCACCAATCCGAAGGGCGCCATGATCGGGATCTGGTAGCGGAGCATGAACTCCTCAAACAGCTTGGGTCCCACCGCCGTGGTCTCCTGCGAGGCGAGGAAAACCCAGAGCCGGTCGCGGGTGACGGAGGTAGGGATCGGCGCGAGGGGTCCTGACGGCGCCGGATCCGGCAGCTCCTCGGCATAGGGCATCGCCTGATTCTGGTGGGAGCTCAGCATCCAGTCGCCGGCACGCTCGGCTTCCTCATGGGTGCGCAGGATGCCGTCGCGCATCCGCGCCAGGAGCCGGTGCAGCCACGCGGGACGGTCCATCATGTCCCACATCATCTGCTCCAGCCCCCGCAGGTAGGCTAACTGCGTCGAGATATCACCGTCCCACACCACGTAGGCCGGCTGCCGGTCGACGTTGATGGTCAGGATGTCGCCGATGGCGTCCGCCAGCTTCTCCACCCGCCGGGCAGTCTCCACCTCGTCGATGACGTGATGCGGCTCGATCAAGCGGTCGAGGTCCTCCTCGGCTTTCAGCGGTGGATCCCAGACAAAGGAGCCGCGCGGGTCCTCGCTGTGAGTGCGCGGTGAGGCCAGACCCCAGACGCCCTCAGATGGTGTGATGCAGGCAGCGCGCACGGTGATCCAAGGCTCGAAGATGAAGTCGTCGTTGAAGGTGGCGCGGAAGAGGCTCTGCCGCAAGCCGTCCTCATACGCGCGGAAGAAGGGATCCTCGCAGTGCAAGCGCGACTCGGGCATTTCCTGCCAGGCGAAGGCGCGCACGTAGATGAGCGGATGGGTTTGCTTGAGACTGTTGTGGCGACGCCATAGGTCACGCCGCGTGGCATTGACAGGGTCGGCAGCGATCTCACGGTAGCGCTCCGCCAGATCGCGCAAGATCGCGATGTCATTCTTGGTCACGGATTCCCTCCTTCTTCCCTTCCGGGTTGCTACCCCATTTCGTCAGCAACCCGGAAGAGGGGAGACTAGCCCACGATCGCCGGGACCTCCCGCAAGGTCTCCGCAAAGTACGCGGCGTCCGGATGGAAGCGCCGGACGAGGATCGCGGGGATACCTACAGCCCTAGCACCCTGTACGTCGGCGTGGTAGTTGTCACCGATCATCCAGCGCGGTGACGCCTCAGGAAACGCCGCCAGCACCTGGGCAAAGGCTTGCGGGTGGGGCTTCTCATAGCCCATCTCAGCAGAGTTGCAGATGTGTGCGAAAACCGGCATGAGCCCCAGCTCGGCAGCGATCTCGCGGAACTCGGGCACATGGTTGGTGAGCATCGCGTGCGTCCAACCCTCTGCCGTGAGCGCATCCAGCGTCGGTAGGACATCCTCGTAGAGGCGCCAGCGCTTCGGTGCCAGATAGGTGGGCCGCACCTCGTGCGCGAACTCGCGCGCCTGAGATGCGGGGAATCCCAATCCCTCGTAGGCACGACAGAAATGCTCCTCGAGCGCCGCCCACCACGCGTCTGCCTTACTCAGATGGAGATGGGGCCGGTCCGGCACCTGCCAAGGGAAGCCGAAGCGCGTGAAGCGCCGAACGTCGTCGAGCGCCACGTCACCGTCGGGTGCTGCCCGCAGCAGCACCTCAAGCAGCGATGCCGCCCAGTCACCGCCATCGCGATAGCCCAACGTGCCATCGAAATCCCAGA
>Ga0334892_1002375_pt1 | contig 13559 bp, 10 predicted proteins | sample GraSluR3_MG_4_FD_207213 | JGI IMG/M metagenome (GOLD analysis project Ga0334892, IMG submission 207213) | Sludge microbial communities from methane-producing bioreactor in Wageningen University, Netherlands - Granular Sludge_15_04-R3 | ecosystem: Engineered > Bioreactor > Anaerobic >...
TGCGATGGGTAAAAAACCTGTAAGGAAAATAATTAATCTCAGTTTGACAGTGTTGATGTGCACTTTTGTGTTGTTGGCCTGCGCTGGGCAAGCCGTTGAACCTCTTCAGCCGCGGGCGTCTTTATCTTCTGACGATGTGACCCAGATGGCTGACGCCTTCAAAGCCAATACTGCCGCCAATGTTGAAGCCTGGAATGCCAAAGATCTTGATGCTATACGGGCAATCCTCACTGAGGATATCCATTTTGTTGACGTGTCCTTTGGCGACAACATTAAAGGGATTAAGGATGTCATGAACATGGCCCGCATCATGTGTATAATCGCGCCTGACCTTCAAAGACAAACAACAAGTCACTATATCGGCGTGAATCAAGGGGTCGCTTTTTATGACTACTGGAATATGTGGCATCCATTAACTGGATACACGCCTGAAAATCCTTTTTTGTACGTGTTTCTCTATGAAACCAAAGGGGATCTGATTTCCTATTGGCGCTTATTTGAAGGTCTCGAGATGTTGAATAAACACTTTATTAATGACACCGCAGCCAACGATCTCCAGGCAATGATTACTGCTTATCAGTCAGCCTGGTCTTCTAAGGATCCTGAGGTTATTGCTGAAATCTACGCTAAAGATGCCATCCGCAACGACACGCTATTCGGAGAAAACCAAAAGGGTATAACTGAGATTCAAAAATTTGCCCAGTCATTTTTCTCATGTTATCCCAACAGTCAATGGACCGCCTATGATGTATTTGGCGAGAAGCAATATGAAGAAAACCCGCAAATGATTGGCAGTTCATATGGAATCCAAACGACTTCACCAAGCGGTGAAACTTGTGAAGTCATGGCAGTCGTGCTCCTGCATATCCTGGATGGTGAGATCATCCAGGAGGACCTTTACTATGAACCCGACACACTGATCCAGTGCGGCTGGGTACAGTAGCTATGCTATTGTAGATTTCGAATTTACCGAAAGTTGTCTGCCATTGCTGTTTCTCGTCTGCCTGCATCCTTATAATCAATTTACAGCTATCAGGGATCACATTTAAAGGCGCAATTCATAGTCTCCAGCCAAAGTTACGAGTGAGGAGGTCCATGTGGAAAAAACAACGTACTTTTCTTTTCTGCTCAGATTATGGTTGGTTAGACAAAATGGACACATCTCCTGGCGAGCATCTTTGGAAAACCCCCAAACTAAACAGGAGCAGTTTTTTAACTGCCTTGAAGATTTAATCTTATTCTTGGGGCAGTTGGACCAAGGTATAGAAGGCTGGGAGGATGTCCAATGACCTAGAGGATCGAGGTTAAAGAAATGGATGGCAGAATCTGATGAATGGAACCCTGTTGTCAGAGGAAAACTTAGTTCATCAGAAAAAATATTAATAAAAACACATTGAATCATTCATCATTGCCCCCAACCCAACATACATAAGACTCTAAGAATCTGCAGGCTTCTTGCAAGTCTGCTGTTTGGAAACCTTCGGTAAACCAGCCATAGACCTCAGCCAGCACCTGGTAGGCTTCGTCCGCACGACCCTGGCCCTGCCACACGCGCGCCAGGCTGAGCGCGGCACGTAGCTCAAAAGCCTTTGCATCTTGTTCCCGGGCGATCTGGCGCGCGGTTTCGAAACAGTTTTGTGCTTCTGATAGAGCCAGTTCCCCAGCCTGCTCATCGTCATCCCTCACCAGCAGCAATTCGCCTTTAGTGCGCCAGGCTTCAGCCTGGAACCATAATTCCCCGGTCTCTTCTCCCAGTTGGATGCTTTCGGAGACCCTCTCGAGACCGCGTCTGCGGTCACCGGCTGCCAGGCAGACCTGTGTGAAGAACACCAGGAACGCAGTTCGGTTGAGGATGGTCTTGGTGGCATAATAGGCTTCGATGACGTCATTCATCGCCTTGATCGCCTGGGGGCGGTCTTCATGATTGATAAAATTTCCCCAGTTTTTAAAGAAGACTGCTGCGTACTGAAAGTTTTTAAAGCCATACCTGGCAGCAGCCCGGTAAAGCTGTTCCGCACCCGCCTGGACCTGGTCGAGGTCGCTTTTTAGAACGCCGATCCAGCAGGACCGGCTGGTCACATAACAGGTAGTCATGGGGTGACCGATGGTCTCCGCCATTTCAAATGCCTGGTCATTGACTTCGTCAGCTTGGTCAGGAAAACCCATTAGCCATAGACAATTGCCGAGATAGGTCAAAGCAATCACGGCTGGTGCGAAGCCAAAGCGGTGGGCTAAGAAACGCTGCTGGTTAATGTCTTGCAGGGCTGCTGCGCGCTCGAGGAGGATACGAGCTGCGCTCATTTTGCCTTGGTAAAAAGGGCTGATTTGCATATAAGCGAGCGTCAGCAGGGCGGGATCCCTGGTTTGTTGAGCAAGCCTGAAAAGCCGGGCGACCAAATGATTGGCTTCGGTATGTTCTGAGCGGCCAATCCTGAAGGTGGCCAATAACCACAGAACCGGGATGAGCTGTGTGGTATCATCGCTGTGTTTGGTCAGCGACTGGGCGCGGTCGTAAGCATTTTCCAGTTCGGGTGCACCCCAACCCTTGAGCGCGGTCAGGGGCGGACCGAGGCTGAGCTGTAAATCCAATTCAGCCTGGTCACGTTGCGGGGAGGGCGGCAAAGATTCCAACAAGTCCAGGGCATGATAAAAATGCTGGACGGCCTCCTGGTGGGCGGTAAGGCGCAGGGCGTTTTTCCCGGCCAGGGTGTAATATTGGACTGCTTTATCTGTGATTTGTCCGAGTTCAAAATGGCGTGCCAGGGTGTGGGCCATCTCGGGGAATTGGGTGAAGTGATCACGGTAGCGCTTTTCCAATTCAGCCCCAACCAGCCCATGTAAGCGCGTTTTCTCTAGGATATCCAGGTGGTTATACAGGTAGATTTGGAATAACAAATGCCTGAAGCAGTATTGGGTTGATCGCTGATCACCGATTTGAGTGATCCCCTGGGGGGTGATCAGGCGGTGGCGTTTGCAGACCTGCCGTGACAAAAGGTCGAACACCTCTGGTTCGGGTTTGCCGGTCACCTGAGAGAGGACTTCGATGCTGAAAACCTCGCCCTGCACGCAGGCAGGCGCCATCAAGTCCTGGCAATCGATCGGCATCATACTGATGCGCTTGGCAATCACTGCCTCTACCCGAGCGGGGAGTTCATGCCAGTTTAAATTTGGACCTTCAACCCACTGCCCGGCTTTGTTTTTGTGGATTTCATTTCTGAGCTGCATGCCGCGCAGCAATTCGATGGTGAATAGGGGATGCCCATTAGTGTGTTGATAAAGCTTGCGGTAAAAGTTAGGGCTGAAGGCGTTTGGCTCACTATCTAACAGGGCATCGACAAAACCCTGGCCTTTGCTCTCAGCAAGATCCATCACCATTTCACCAAAGGCTGCCTGGAATTCATGGATGATGCCCTCCAATGGATGGACTTGCTCTTTATAACCGTGCCAAACCTCTTCAGGACGGAAGGCGCCTAGCAGCAGAATGCGCTTGCCTGGTAGCAGGCGACCGAAGTGGAAGAGCAGGCTGGTTGATCCGGGATCAATCCATTGGAGATCATCCAGGATTAGAATGAGTGGATGGGTTCTTGATAGGTCGCTTAATACTTGGGTAAATTGATCGTTCAATATCGGCTGGCTCACGCGGGCAGGCGACGGTTTATTGATGAGCCATTGAATAGTCTCCAGAAGACCAGCTGCCACACCGGGATGTGAGCTAGCCAGTGAGAACTGGGCGATGAAGGGTAGGAAGCGTCTGACCATGTCAGGACCATGTTGGACCAGGCTAGCAAGGGATTCGGGCAAGATATGCCATATCCGCTGGGTATGCGCTTGGCTGATGACTGTGCTGGGTATTAGCGATTCTATATCACCCGCCAAAAGGCGGATCATACTCATAAATGGAAAGTAGGGATCGCCCTGCCCGGTGAAGGCGTTGCATTGACCCCACAATACCAGCAAACCCGGATTCTGTGCTAAAGCCAAGTTGACAAACGCTTTAAGCAAATAGGTCTTGCCGCTCCCGGGTTCGCCCATGATGAAGACTGCCCGTCCACTCCCTTGAAAGGCATCTGCCAGCCATGTGTGCAGTTGGTGAACCTCTTCCTGGCGGGCGACAAACAACCCGGGCTCAAAAGTGGCATCTGCCCGGTCCTGCAGCCAATCAGGCAGGTGATCCGGGTCCACCGAAGACGATTTTCGTGTGGCTTGAGGTGCGTGCACTGGGGAAGCAGGCGCGGCAAATAACCCCTGTTTGATATGTTCATACAAACGCACCGTTTCAAGGTCAGGTTCGATCCCCAAATCCTCAGCCAGGCGCTTCTGGCAGGCTTCAAACCGGGCCAATGCCGCGTTTCGGTGCCCGAGGGCTGAGAGGATGGCCATGCTGTGGCGGTAGGCCTCCTCTTCCCAGGGTTCCTGTTCAATCCAGGCATCTGCATAATCCAGGGCAAGATCAAGTTGGCTTTTTTGATGGTGGATCAGTGATAAACAGCGCAAAATTCCCACCCATCGCTGGCGCAAGTGTTCGCGGGTTTTAACTATCCAGGTTTCAAAGGCCGGGCTGTCAATGTTGACACCGGTCATGAAATTACCTTGATAAATGGCCAGGGCGCGCTGCAGGTCAGACGGGTTTACATCACTGAAGGGCGGGGTGAGGTGTGATGAGAGGCCGGCGGTCAGGTTAAGGAAGGCATTGACATCCAACTCATAATCCGCCCCTGGATTGAATTGAAGGATCGAACCGGTGATCAGGACATAGGGTTTGTGTGCCTGCACATCCCCGATCAGTCGGCGTAAATTGGAGAGGGCATTGCGAAGATTGGCCTGAGCTTTGGTTTCCTGGTAATCCGGCCAGAACAAATCTGCCAGCTGGTCGCGGGTCCATGGACGCTGTGCTTCGACTGCCAGGTAAGCCAGAAGCGCGCGCACCTTGTCCGATCGGAAATCCGTCAAGGGTTGACCGTCCAGTTCGGCTTTGAAAAGCCCCAGCAGCTTGATCGCTAATTTTGCCACAGGACACACGCTAACGCTTTAATAAATGAGGAAAACTCGTATAATCATTATACAAAATGTAGTTCAAGGATGCAATAAAAAGAATCCACGTTTTCTCCACGTTTTCGAAATCCATATATTGTACATTGTAAAGGGAGGCTTGCTCCCTTATCCTGTCATTGATTAGAAAAAGGAGTTTGAAATGAAGAAACTGTTGGTTCTTTTATCTGTGGTGGTGATGCTGGTCATCAGTCTAGCCTTGCCGGCACACATGGTGAGTGCGAAAGTCATCCGTACAGATGTGGTTATGACTTTTGCTGGATTTGTACCTGTTGCCTCCCCTGAAATAAATGTTACGCCAGGAGGGATGACAATTTTACGAGGTGCAATCAATAATGTTTATTACACCGCCACTGATGCACGGCTTCAAGGTTGGTGCACCATGGTCCAGAATCAAAACATCCGTCCTGACGGGTCTGCGCAAGGGTTTGGCACCTGGGTCAATCACCCTGATGCTTATCCCGGGGGGTATTGGCAAGGTGAATTTACTGCTTCAAGAGATGCTGATGGCTTAATGCACGTGAAGATGACGGGTAAGGGCTATGGTGATCTGGCGGGTCTGTTCTTTAGCGGCAGCCTAGAAAACTATACGTTCGGACCCATTGTTGGTGTTATTACGCAAAATCCAACCTATTCGCCATAAATTCGGTTACCTGCTTCTTATGCCACTGGCGCCATCATGACGCAAAGATGACGGCAATGTCTCATTCTGTTCGCCATTGTGGGACATTGCCGATCTTTTGGTGTAAGTGCTAATTATTTCAAAGAAGCGGTGAGGTCATGGATATCACAGGTGAAGGATTACTGACAGTATTTGCAGATTACAATTTGCAGATTTGGCCGATGCAAATACTGGCTTACACCTTGGGGTTGCTGGGGCTTTACCTGGGATTCCGCAAAGATCCCGCCTTTGCCCGGATGATCCCTGCCATCCTGGCGTTTTTCTGGCTGTGGGTGGGATTGATATTCTGGCTGCCGAGTGCAACCCAGGGTTTTACGCTCGGGTACCTGTTTACGGTCATGTTTGCCATCGAAGGGGTCTTGTTCTTGCTCCAAATGATAAAGCCCCAGCTTGCCTTTGGAACTTACAGCAAGACCCATACGATCCTGGGAACCATCTTCATGCTGTATGCGTTGATCGGTTATCTCCTGTTGGGCCTGTTGATCGGACATGTTTACCCCCGCACGCCGCCCTTTGGGCTGACTCCCTGTCCATTGATCATTTACACCTTTGGGCTGCTCCTGCTGGTCCGGGAGAAAGTGCCGAAAATCCTGTTAGCGATCCCATTTTTCTATGCGTTGTCCGGGGTGTTGTGGATCACGATCGGCATTTTGGAGGATTTCGGGCTGGTGTTGAGCGGCTTGGTGGGCGTTTTCGTCATTTTACGGCGTGATAAGCAGCTCACACAAGGGCTGTTGGGTGCTACCCAGCCCAACCAACCAAGCCGCTGGAGTTTGGATTTGCAGGAACCTGAAGATAATAAGTAATATCCGTAATGAATAAGAGGGATGATGAATTTAATAACCTTAATCGTCATTATGGGAATGTTTCGTTTGGTTTGGGGATTGGGCTTCATTTTGCACCTGGATTGATTGGGTCACTGTATGGTCTGAGCCTCGATGCAGGGGGCATACATAAGGCACGCCAGTTGGGGGTGGAGTTATTGATGTTGGGGATCATCCCGTGGCTAGCCAAGAAAGACCCGAGAACATCAGCACTGCGGGTTATCCATATTGGCCAGTTGATTGGCGACACAGGGGGCGCAGTGGTAGCCTTGGTGGGTCAATTCAGCGCGACGGTCAGATTCTTGGGTTGGGTGGGGGTGATTGCTTATCTTGTGCTGGCGTCCGGCTTCGGATATTGTTTATTCAAACCACAGCATTAAGTGATGAGATTAATAGATCATCATCGCTAGTGAAGCCCATTCGGTTCTCATCACAAAGCCCAGTTGTGTCCAGCTGAATGCATTAACATAACCGTTGCGAGCGGTCACTATCGTGGTAGAAATATGGGGAAACCCGAATTTAATGATTATCTCAATAATGAGATATTAACAATTTGTTAAGTAACCGGTCAAGTGTAAATTCAACACGAATCTTAAAAAGGGGTGTAAAATAACGTATTGCGAATTAATTCACGAGTGAAGACATAGCATTTCTTCAGAAGGAGGTGAAGGTTCAATTCGATCACATTAATGTTTTACCTAGTTCTGTTGATTTTTATGAAATAAGGAGAAAAAATGTCGAAAAAGAATGTCTTTAAGTTATTTGGTATACTGATGATCTTCGCGATGTTGTTGGCAGCTTGTGCTCCTACAGTTGAGGAGCCTGTTGTTGAGGAACCGGTTGTCGAGGAGCCTGTTGTTGAGGAGCCCGAGGAACCCATTGTTGAAGAACCAGAAGAACCTGTTGTCGAGGAACCCGAAGTCACGGGACCAACTGATGTATTTATTTTTGGTAGAGGTGCCGATTCGGTTCAATTAGATCCAGCGATTGTAACCGATGGTGAATCATTCCGTGTCACTGGTCAGGTGCTTGAACCGCTGTATCAATATGAACTCGGCAGCACTGTTCCTGTGCCCGCATTAGCAGAAGAATGTGTTCCCAATGACGAAGCTACGGTGTGGGATTGCAAGCTCCGTGAAGGTGTCAAGTTCCATGATGGCACAGATTTCAACGCAGATGCGGTCGTTTACAATTATGAACGCTGGCGCTTTACGGATCATCCTCAGCACTTCGAGAGTCAGGTTTTTGAGTATTATGAATATATGTGGGGCGGTTTTGATGATGCCAGCATCATTACGGAAGTTACCAAAATAGACGATTACAATGTTCAATTCACATTGAGCGCCCCATTAGCACCCTTCTTGGCTAACTTGGCGATGGATATGTTCGCCATCTCAAGCCCTGCCGCTGTTGAAGCTGCTGGAGAAAGTTATGGGACTCCATCTGGTGGTTGTGTGGGGACCGGCCCCTTTAAATTTGTCTCCTGGCAAGAAGGTACCCAGATCATCGTGGAAGCCAATCTGGATTATTGGGGTGGACCACCGAAAGTTGGTCAAATTGTCTTCCGTGTGATCCCTGATGATTCTGCACGTTTCCTGGCTCTTCAGGCTGGCGATATCCATGGTTTGGAGCAGGCGGTTGTTGAAGATCTTCAATCAGCAGAAGCTGCTGATGATTTATACATCATCACCCGTCCGGCTTTGAACACCGGTTATCTCGCTTTCAATTACAAAATCGAGGAATTTAGAAACCCACTCGTCCGTGAAGCTGTCGATCTTGCGCTGGATAAAGAGGGCTTGGTTGAAAACTTCTATGGTGAATATGGTGAAGTTGCGACTAACTTCTTGCCCCCACTGATCTGGGGACATAATGATGCCATCGAGGATCGCGGTTATGACCCTGAACGGGCCAGAGAGCTATTGGCTGAAGCGGGCTTCCCGGATGGGCTGAGCGAAGTGACCATTGCAGAAGATATCGTGAATGTTGAAGGGACTGTTCTGTATACTGCTGGTCAGAAGATTCCTTTACGCATCTACTACATGCCTGTGACCCGTTTTTACTACCCATCACCGGCTGAAATTGGCGAAGCCATGGCAGCCAACCTGTTTGCTGCAGGTTTTGAAGCTGAACTGTACCTGGAAGGCGACTGGCCAACTTACTTAGGGGGACGACGCGATGGTACCCTGGTTGGTTTGTATATGCTCGGTTGGGGCGGCGACAATGGCGACCCCGACAACTTCCTGGGATATTTCTTCAGCGGTGGAACCGAACCACAGGCGCGAGAGGGCTGGCATCAGAACGCTGAATTAGCAGCATTGCTCCAAGAAGCAGCTGTGACAACGGATCGTGCTGAACGACAAGCCATGTACGAAGAAGCCGAAATGATGCTGTACGAAGAAATTGCCCGGATCTGGATTGCTCATAATAACACCCCTTTGATTTTCTCTTCAAGGGTCCAAGGCTATGGTGCGCAACCCGTCGGTGCGGATTACTTCGAGTTTGTAGAGTTTGTTGACTAAAATCTTGATGTTTGTTTGATGGGTTACCATCAAAAATAAGCAGATGAATATGGGGGGCGGTCTCACACCGCCCCCCGCTGTATAAGTAAGAAGAGAGGTTATTTTGGGTAGATATATTATTCGTAGATTAATATCCGTAATTCCCACTCTGATTGGTGTGACATTAGTGATCTTTTTATTCCAGAGATTAATTCCTGGTGATCCTGCTGTTGCCATGCTTGGAGAACATGCTACTGAAGAAAATGTCGCGCGGATCCGTGAACAATTTGGTCTCAATCGCCCAGCATTTTTAGATCGCGATGCGTTGGCTGAAGGCGACCTGGCTGGATTCTTTGACAGTCAATATGTTCGATATTTTCGTCGTTTGGCTCATTTGGATTTGGGTGATTCGATCCATCGGCGGATTCCTGTTGCGGAAACCCTCAAAGAGCGATTTCCGGCCACACTGGAATTATCATTGGTGTCAATGTCAATTGCGTTGTTGATTGGTATTCCAGCTGGGATTGCGTCTGCCTCTCGGCGGAATACGACCCTTGATGGGGTGACCATGGTTAGCTCATTAGTTGGCGTATCGATGCCTATTTTTTGGCTGGGTATCATGCTGATTATGTTATTCTCAGTTTTTCTACAATGGCTACCATCCGGGGCACGCTTGAGCACAGGTGTTGAAATTCAAACTATTACCAATCTATTACTTTTAGATAGTTTGTTAACCGGCAATTTTGAGGGTTTTGTTGATGCGTTGAAGCACATCATTATGCCGGCTGTTGCACTTGCCACCATCCCTGCTGCAATCATCACCCGCATGACCCGCTCCAGTATGCTTGATGTTCTTCAAGAAGACTACATACGAACTGCATCCGCTAAAGGCTTGTCAGAGCGCGTTGTCCTTTTCCGCCATGCTCTAAAAAATGCTTTTTTACCGGTGATCACCATTATTGGTATACAGGCGGGCACATTGCTGGCAGGTGCAGTTTTGACGGAGACTATCTTTTCTTGGCCAGGGATTGGCAAATGGGTTTACGACGCGATCCTAGGGCGAGATTACCCGATTGTGCAGGGTGTAACGCTTTTGATTGCGTTGATCTTCTTATTAGTGAATTTGGCAGTGGATCTTTCTTATGCAGCGTTAGATCCACGGATCACTTACGATTGAGGTAAGACAGCATGACAGATATCAAACTTGAGAACGGCGGAATTGAAGATTTCGCTGTTCGTGAACATCGCTCACTTTGGCTGGACGCCTGGCGTCGTCTGGTGGCAAATCGTACAGCGATGATTGGATTGATCGTGGTCCTTGTGTTTATCCTTTCAGCAACAGGTGCACATTTCTTTTGGGAGTACGAAGCCAGGCTGGACCTTGATTTTGGTTCAAAATTACTTGCCCCCACGTTGACTGTGACAGAAGAATCCCCCAATATCCATATTTTCGGCACAGATAAATTAGGTCGAGATATATTCCGCCGGACTGTTCATGGTGGATGGAATTCCCTTCGGGTTGGATTGGTTGCTGTTGGCATCTCACTTTCCATTGGCGGTATCCTTGGGCTTCTATCGGGCTTTTTTGAGAGCATAGACATGAACTTTTGGGAGTCATTTGCCCTGATGACCGTATTAGGCGCAGGCTTGGGAGCGATTTCCGCCTGGATCGCCAGGCAATCTTTCCAAATCATCCTATTTGCAGGGTTGGGTGCAGGCAGCGTGTTTTATGACCGTTACTTCACCAAAAATAAATTGCGATATGTAATTTTTGGAGGCGCGGGATTGCTGATGGGTGGACTATCAGGCCTATTAGTTGGTCCATTTGTGGCTTTTGTGTGTGGTATTTTAGGATTGGGTATCGGTCTGATGTTATCCCGGCCGGTAGGCGGAAAAATCTTTTCGAATATCGTTATGCGTGTTATGGATGTGATCCTTTCATTTCCCAGTTACTTGCTAGCCATTGCCATTGTTGCTTTCTTGGGGCCTGGTCTTGAAAAAGGGATGATTGCGATCGGCGTTGTTGGGATCCCGGTTTATGCACGACTGGCGCGGTCGGCAGTCCTGTCCGTCAGCCAAAAAGAATATGTGCTCGCATCTCAATCTGTGGGTGAATCTCACGGTCGAATGCTCTTCAGGCATATTGTACCCAATATCCTCTCGCCGATTATTGTGCAATCCACCATGGGTTTGGCAAACGCCATCCTGTCGGCAGCTGCTTTAGGATTTCTGGGATTGGGTGCGATTCCACCAGAGCCGGAATGGGGCGCGATGTTGGGTGATAGCTATAAATATCTATCCAGCGGTGCCTGGTGGGCAGTATTGTTTCCTGGATTGGCGATTGTTTTTAGTGTCCTCGGGTTTAATCTTCTGGGTGATGGTTTGCGCGATGCACTGGATCCTAAAATCCGAGCTTGACCGACATATTCACTAATAAATCAATGTGGTGAAAAATGGAACCTTTGATAAGAATTGATGATCTAAAAACCCGCTTTCACACCGAGGATGGCGTCGTAAAAGCTGTAAATGGTGTGTCCTATGCGATGGGCCCCGGTGAAGTATTAGGCGTTGTCGGAGAGAGCGGCTGCGGTAAAAGTGTACATGCCCTTTCGATTATGAGATTGATCCAAATTCCTCCAGGCGAAATTGAAAGCGGTGAAATTTGGTTTGGGGGTCAGGATTTACTGAAATTAAGTGATAAAGATATGCGCGAAATCCGCGGTAAAGATATTGCGATGGTCTTTCAGGATCCAATGTCCTCCCTGAACCCGGTTTTTACGGTCGGCTATCAAATTATGGAAGCTCTTATGCTTCACAAGGATTTAAACCAGAAAGCAGCTAAAGATCGGGCAGCAGAACTTTTATCGCTGGTAGGTATACCAGAACCAACAAAGCGATTGGATAATTATCCACATCAGTTTTCTGGTGGGATGCGCCAAAGGGCAATGATTGCCATGGCACTTTCTTGCGATCCGAAGTTACTCATTGCTGATGAACCAACCACTGCATTGGATGTAACCATTCAAGCCCAGATCATCAGTCTGGTTGTCAAACTACAACAAGAATTGGGGATGGCAGTCATGTGGATTACGCACGATCTGGGGATTGTCGCGGAAATGGTCCACAAGATCAACGTGATGTATGCCGGATTCATCATCGAACGTGGGAATGTGACGGATATTTTTAAACAAAATCGTCATCCATATACCAAGGGTTTATTAGGATCTTTACCCAGAATTGATGAAGCACCAGGCACGAAATTGGTTTCAATACCTGGACTTCCGCCTGACCTCTGCCATCTTCCTGAAGGATGTCCATTTTATGCTCGATGTACTTTCCGGGAAGATCGATGTAAATTTGAGCGTCCCCTCCTTGAACAAGCAGATCACCCAGACCATCTTGTTGCCTGTTGGCGTTGGAAAGAAATTGTAGCAGAAGGTGCATAATGAATAATATCGATAACCAACCACTATTTCAAATAAAAAACCTAAAGAAATATTTCCCGGTTCACCAAGGTCTGATCTTTAGCCGGCACGTCAAAGATGTGAAAGCTGTCGATGATATCAGCTTTGACATTATCAAAGGCGAGACACTTGGTTTGGTCGGAGAAACGGGTTGTGGCAAAACCACCGTTGGACGAACAATTTTACAGCTATATCGACCTACCTCTGGAAAAATCCTTTTTGAAGACACCGATTTAGCGCTTTTACAGGAAAATGATTTGTGTCGTATCCGCAGCCGGATGCAAATGATCTTTCAGGATCCTTACGCTTCCCTCAACCCACGTATGACTGTTGGTTCAATCATTTCTGCTCCACTCGATGTTCATACCTCCCTCACAAAGAAAGAAAAGCAGGATAGGGTCCAGGAGTTGTTACGCATTGTTGGATTAAATCCAGATTTCGTTAATCGCTATCCACATGAATTCTCAGGTGGTCAGCGACAGCGGATTGGGATTGCCAGAGCGCTCGCAGTCAGCCCAGATCTTGTGATTTGTGATGAGCCCATATCATCATTAGATGTTTCCATTCAGGCGCAAGTGGTGAACTTGTTGGAGGAATTGCAGAGCCAGCTTGGGTTAACTTACTTATTCATAGCCCATGACCTTAGCATGGTCCGACATATCAGTGACCGTATGGTTGTGATGTATCTCGGAAAAATCATGGAGCTAGCTGATCGGAATACTATCTATTTACGGCCATACCATCCTTATACCAGGGCCTTAATGTCCGCTGTACCCATTCCAGACCCAGATATTGCCAGCCGAAGAGAACGAATTATTCTCAAAGGCGATATTCCCAGCCCATTGAATCCACCGCAAGGCTGCAATTTCAATACACGCTGTCCAATTGCGACTGAATTATGCTTCCAATCAGAACCTGAATATCGTGAAATTGAACCCAATCACTTCGTGGCTTGTCATTATGCAGAACCACCAATGAATGAAAAATAGTAACACTTCAGCGTGTGATGGAATTTGGGGGGTGGGGGGGTGGGGGGGGGGCC
>Ga0334892_1002376_pt1 | contig 13549 bp, 12 predicted proteins | sample GraSluR3_MG_4_FD_207213 | JGI IMG/M metagenome (GOLD analysis project Ga0334892, IMG submission 207213) | Sludge microbial communities from methane-producing bioreactor in Wageningen University, Netherlands - Granular Sludge_15_04-R3 | ecosystem: Engineered > Bioreactor > Anaerobic >...
TCATCTGGGATAATCGCACGATGGCGATCAAGACCCTGTCCCAACAGCAGGTAACCAATGCCGACGCCCACCTTGGGCTGCCCCTTCGCAAGCCCCCTACCGTCTCCGGCGATATTCGGGTGATCCTGGTGGATGGCTATGATGCGTCCGCGTGTGGCGGTACGCACGTCAGCGCGACCGGTGAGATTGGCATGCTCAAGATCACGGCGGTGGAGCACTACAAAGCCGGGATGCGCGTCACCTTCCTCTGTGGAGGACGAGCGCTGCGCGACTATCAACAAGCCCAGCGGATTCTGCAAGCGTCGAGTCTGACGCTCTCAGTGGGGCGTGAAGAGCTGCAGGAGGCCATCGCGCGCATCGAGGAGAGGGAGAGATCCGCTCGCCGGGAACTGCGACAGCTTCGGACCAGATTGATGGCCTATGAGGCGGATGCTCTATGGCGCAGTGCGCCCGAGCTTCAGGGCATGCGCGTCATCGTGGTGTATGACGAGGAGCGAGGTGGCGCTGAGGTCCGTGCGTTGGCGGGGCAGCTGCGGGAGCGCGAAGGGACGCTGATCCTGTTGGCAGGGGCAGGAGACGCCTCCGACAGCCGGCGGGGCCTGCATCTGGTCGTCGCAAGGAGTGATGATCTCTCGAGCATCGATGCTGCAACGATCCTGCGTGATGTTGCTGCGTTGCTCGGCGGGCGCGGCGGGGGTAGCCCGTCTCTGGCTCAGGGCGGTGCACCTCCTCACGGATCCGAGCCGGTGATGGCGGCCTTCCGTAGAGTCCTAGGCCAACAGGGCATCGAGATCCGCGGTCAGTGACACGTCTCGCGGGCGCGTTGTTTGCCATTCTGCACGAACTACGTAGACTACGTTAAGCTGCCGGTACATCATGTACGCCGGGTCTGTTGGTGCATGGCGGGTCTGCCGGCGCGACGCCGGTACTCCGGCGCACTGCCGAGATCGGCGCACCGCCGAGGTCGGCGCATGGTCCAGGAGGATGCAATGAAGGAAGTCGCACCAGGCCTTTTCGTGGAGTCTTCATACGCTCCGTACAATCTGGTCCTGATCAAGACCGATCAGGGAGGGGTGCTCGTTGACCTTCCCCCAAACCCCGCGCAGGCGATGAACTGGTTGGAGCAGGCACGGGCTGTTCTTGGCGCGATCCGGTACGTCGTCATGACCGATGCTCAGCGCGAGCGGCAATTCGGCACGGTCCTGTGTGAGGCTCCGATGATCGCTACAGAGGCAACGCTGCGCGCTATGATGGCGTATGATGAGGAGCGCCCGCGCCGAGACTTTCTGGAGGATCTCGCGAATCAGTTCCCCGATGAGATGGAGTCGTTGAGTCAGATGTCAGCGGAGCACCGCCCCCATCCCCGCAAGCCGACGGTAGCGTTCAACGAAGCTCTCTCGCTCTATGCCGACGATCGTGTCCTGCAGTTTGAGGCGGTCGAGGGGGCCGCAGAAGGCAGCTTGTGGATCTTCGTACCGGATGCAGGGATCCTGATCGCGGGAGATACCGTCGTTGGCGACGATGTGCCGTTGATGGCCGCGACCCGCGACTCCAAGGCGTGGCTCAATACGATGACCGGGTTGGCACGCCGTCAAGATGTGAAGATGATCGTCCCGGGGCGGGGTGTTGCGTCGCTGGGATTGGGTGATATTGAGCCGCAACGCGAGTTCATGCGTGTGATGCGCCGTTCGGCGCGGACCTTGGCGCGCAAGGGGCACCCAACGCTCAGCCTCACGCAGACGGCCCAAGAGCTGGGCCAGACCTTCTATAACCAGCAGGGGAATCGAGCTGTGAAGAAGATCAAGGCCGGTCTAGAGGCCCTCGTGGTGGAGGTCAAGAGCGCGGAAGCGGCGTTAGCCGAAGAGCAAGCGTTAGCCGAACAACAAGCGCTCGCGGACGACGAATCGCAGGCTGTTGAAGGACCGCAGACCGAAACCGACCTCAGCAGCTGAGCAGCGCTGAACCCACGTCACGCGTCCGGTCGCAGGTAGGCCCAAAGGTGTGCCAGCGCCGCCCGCGCTGCAGCGGCGTTGTTGCCTCGGCGGTCATCCGTGAAATGATGACGCCAGCTCCAGCACTCGCCCGGTACGGCAAGGCCGATGTAGTAGAGCCCCAGGGGTTTGAAGGCCGTTTCCCCTGAAGGCCCGGCGATACCTGTGATGCTCAGGGCTACCTCCGTCCCCGTTGCCCGGCAGACGCCCTTCGCCATCTCCATCGCCACCTGGGCGCTGACCGCGCCCCAACGCGTGAGGCTCTCTTGGTGAACACCTAACAGCCCTGTCTTGATCTCATTGGCGTAGGCGATGACCCCACCCCAGAAATAGGCTGAGGACCCCGGTTCGGAGGTGATGATGTGCCCTAACAGGCCGCCGGTTGCTGACTCGGCAACGGATAGCCGCCAGTGCCTTGCCGGCAGGAGCTGACCGATCTGGGTGACCAGTATGCCTTTCAGTTGTCGCCTCCGCGTCTAGATCGATAGTTGGTTGCGTACCATCGTGACCAACGCGCCTGCATGCAGGCCGGCAGGTGTGTAGCATGTGCCGCCCAGGTGGTCGGCCAGAGATTGAGCCAGTCCTTTGTCATAATCGGCTGCCTCCATATTGATGACGATCGACTTGACTTTGGCTTCGCGAAGCTGCTCTGCCACGTGATAGGCTTCTAGCTGCGGCGGCATCTCCCCCATCGACACATTGCCCGCGCCATCGGTGAGGATCACCAATAGCGGCACGAGCTCGGGGTACCGTTGGACCTCTCGCTGAATGGTCTCGTGGGCTAGCCAGAGGCCGGCGGCGAGCGGTGTCTTGCCGCCTACCGGCAGGTTGACAAGCATCTTCTTGGCCAAATCCACGCTGTTGGTCGGAGGCAGGACGAGCGTGGCACGGTCCTTCTGGAAGACGATCATGCCGACCCGGTCGCGGCGTTGGTAAGCGTCGGTCAGTAGGGAGAGGATCGCTCCCTTGGTGGCCTCCATGCGTTCCGAGACCGCCATCGACCAGGACGCATCGACCATAAAGACGATCAGGTTGGCTGAGCGTCGCACGCGGACCTTGCGCTGGTAGTCCTCGGGACGCAGGTGAAGGGCCGGCGTCGTCGCCTTTTTGGCATCCCGGGCGGCTTGGTTCGCACGCCCGCGTTGGTGAGGAGCTGCCGCCCGGAAGGTTGCATCGAAGGCTAGGTCCGAAGCGTCGCGGGGAGAGGCCTCAAACCCTGAGTAGCGACCCCGCTTGCGCGTGGTGCGCGTGCGGCTCCGTCGCCCGCTGAGCGAGCGCACCGTGCGATCCTGAGGCGTCTCCAAACGCCGGGCCTGGAAAGCCTCGCCCGGGTCGATGAACTTGCCACCCTCCCACCACTTGCCGTCGGTGGGCCATTGGGGAACGTCTTGTGCGTAGGGTTGTGGTTGAGGCGAGCCGGAGGGTTCGGTCTCTTGGTCGCTCGGCTCAACCTCTAGGCTTTTTTTCCGGGGTCCTCCCCGGAGGTCGCGCCCTCGTGAGTGGTTTCCTGCTCCTTGGACGGCTCTGCGTCCGCCCGCTCCCGGGCGGCTGCGACCATCTTGTTGAGCTGATCAACGGAGGTCTGCACATCGTCGAAGGGGCGCCGTTTGAGGCGGTGGGGCAGGGCCAGCTCTGCGGCAAGCAGGATGTCGCGGTCGGTGACGTGCCGGCGTTTCTCCCAGGCCGCGTGGGCGACTGCCGTCTTGAGGATGACGAGATCGCCTCGATGTCCGTCGACGCCCAGCCCAGCCATCATATCGGCGATTGTGGCCATGTCGGCACGCGTGTACTTGACCTCGGGCAAGAGGCAGCGAGCCTCCTCGATGCGTTGGGCGAGGGTTGCTTCCTGGGGCGCCCACTCCTCGTAGAACGCCGTACCATCCTGTTCATAGGCCAGGTTGCGTTCCATGATGGCCATCCGCGCGCGGGCGTCGTGGACGCCCGTCACATCCACGCAGAGCGCGAAGCGATCGAGCAGCTGTGGGCGCAGGTCACCCTCCTCCGGGTTCATGGTACCGACGAGGATGAATCGTGCAGGGTGCTGGAAAGAGATACCCTCGCGTTCTATCGTGTTGACGCCCATCGCAGCGGCGTCGAGCAGGACATCGACGATGTGATCGTCGAGCAGGTTGACCTCATCGACGTAGAGGATACCGCGGTTGGCCGCCGCCAGGACACCGGGTTCGAAGCGTCGCTCGCCTTTCTGGATGGCGCGTTCGATATCCAGCGTGCCGACGACGCGATCCTCGGTAGCGCCTACCGGTAGCTCGACAAACGGGACCCGCTTGGTCTTCGTCGGCAGCCGGTCGCCCTGCTCCACACGGTTGCGGCAGTTCGTGCACCAGGTAACGGGTTGATCGGGGTCGCAGTTGAAATCATCGTCAGTCACAACCTTGATCTCGGGGAGGAGTGCCGCAAGTCCCCGGGCGGCGGTCGACTTCGCCGTGCCGCGCTCGCCGCGGATCAGGACGCCACCGATGCGGAAGTTGATCGCGGTGAGGACGAGCGCGCGCTTCATCCTCTCTTGATTGACGATGGCGGTGAAGGGAAAGACCGAACGTCCGTTGTCAGCCACGTGTCCTCCTTGCGCCGGCAGCCTGCCGTGCCTCCTCTTGCATAGCCGTAGATTATACCACCGTGACGGCGCTTTCCCATCCTATGTGCCCGTTTCCAGCTCCCCGATTGTGCCTATAATGAGGCTATGTGCACAGCTGGCGTGGGGATTGAGGACGTGCTTCACGCGTTAGCGGAACCGAGCCACCGAACGCCGGAAGGCCTCTTGTGAGCGCGAGAAAGTACGCCATCGGCGTTGATTGCGGCACCGAGTCCGGGCGCGCGGTGTTAGTGGATGTAGCGGATGGCAGCCTTGTGGCGATGGCCGTCCACGTCTATGCGAACGGCGTCATCGACGAGGTGCTGCCCGGTACCGGTATCCGCCTGGAGCCTGATTGGGCCCTACAGGACCCCCACGACTACCTGGAGGTTCTCAGGCAGACGATCCCTGCCGTGCTGAAGGAGAGTGGTGTCGATCCGGCTGACGTGATCGGCATCGGCATCGATGGCACGGCCTGTACGATCGTCCCCGCCAAGGCCGACGGTACCCCACTGTGCTTCTTGCCCGAGTGGCGAGATCACCCTCACGCGTGGGTCAAGCTGTGGAAACACCACGCCGCGCAGCCGGAGGCCAACCGGATCAACCTGCTGGCCCGCGAGACAAAGCAGCCATGGCTCGATCGTTACGGCGGCGGAATCAGCTCCGAGTGGTTCTTTCCTAAGGTGTTGCAGATCCTCAACGAGGCGCCGGAGATCTACGAGGCTGCCGATCGTTTCATCGAGGGGACGGACTGGATCGTATGGCAGATGACGGGACGCGAGACGCGCAACAACTGCGCGGCGGGATACAAGGCGATCTGGTCCAGGGCCGAGGGGTTCCCCAGCAAAGCGTTCCTAAAGGCGCTGGACTCGCGGCTGGAGCACGTGGTGGACCGGAAAATGTCGCACGATGTTCAGTCCCTGGGCGACAGGGCCGGCGGGCTCACTGAAGAGGTCGCCGCCTGGACGGGCCTCAGGCCGGGTACCGCTGTGGCGGTGGGTAACGTCGATGCCCACGTCGCGGTGCCTGCCGCCACGGTGACCGAGCCTGGGCGCATGGTCATGATCATGGGGACGTCGAACTGCCATATGGTGCTTAGCAAGGATGAGTATTCTGTACCGGGTATGTGCGGCTACGTGGATGGCGGCATCATCCCCGGCTATTTCGGCTACGAGGCCGGACAATCCTGCGTGGGCGACCACTTTGCCTGGTTCGTCGAGACCTGCGTACCGGCAAGCTATCAACGGGAGGCAGATGGCAAGGCCATCACGCTTCACGAGCTACTGGAGGTGAAGGCCGTTGGGCAGCGCCCGGGCGAGCACGGCTTGTTGGCGCTCGATTGGTGGAACGGCAATCGCAGCGTGCTCGTGGATGTCGATCTGACGGGTATGCTGTTAGGGGCCACGTTAGCCACCAAGCCTGAGGACATCTACCGTGCTCTGATCGAGGCGACGGCCTATGGAACACGGATGATCATTGAGACCTTCGTGGACAACGGCATCGCCGTCGACGACATTGTTGCAACCGGCGGGCTGCCCGACCGCAACAGGCTCTTAATGCAGATCTATGCCGACGTGACAAGGCGTGAGATCAAGGTCACGGCAGCGTCCCAGACATCGGCGTTGGGATCAGCGATGTTCGGTGCGGTGGCTGCGGGTAAGGCTGCGGGGGGCTATGATACGATCGAGGAGGCGAGCGCAGCGATGTCACGACTGCGCGACGAGGTGTTTGCCCCGATCCCTGAGCATGCCGAGGTCTACGATCGGCTGTATCAGGAGTACGTGACCCTCCATGATGAATTCGGTCGGGGAGGCAACCATGTGATGAAGCGGCTCAAGGGGCTGCGCCGGCAGGTCTTGAGCGAAAGGGATAGCGACTAGGGCATAGGTGTCGCCGATTCCCCCTGAGATCAGAAAGGAGTTGGCCCATGCTGGAGGCATTGCGTGAAGAGCTTTGGCACTTGCACCTGGAGCTGCCGAAGAACGATCTGGTGAAATGGACGGGGGGCAACGTCAGTGCCCGTGATCCCGAGACCGATTATATCGTCATCAAGCCGTCGGGTGTGCGCTATGAGGCGCTACGCCCCGAGGATATGGTGATTCTTGATCTGGAGGGCACCCTCATTGAGGGCACGCTGAAACCCTCCTCCGATGCCGCCAGCCACCTCTACATCTACCGCCATCGCCCGGATGTCGGCGGCATCGTACACACTCACTCTCCCTACGCCACCGCCTTTGCGGCGCTGGGAAAGCCCATCCCGGTCTATCTGACGGCGATGGCGGATGAGTTTGGAGGGCCGATTCCGTGTGGTGACTTCGCTTTGATCGGCAGTGAGGCGATCGGTAAGGTTGTCCTCGAGGCGATCGGTACGTCCTGTGCGGTGCTGCTCAAGAACCATGGTGTCTTCACCCTAGGCGCGGACGCCGAGGCCGCGGTGAAGGCAGCGGTGATGACCGAGGATGTGGCGAAGACGGTCTGGCTGGCGCTGCAGATCGGGGAACCGGATGAAATCCCGGCTGAGGATGTCGCCAAGCTGCACGACCGTTACACGAACGTCTATGGGCAATGAGGACGCGTCCCGATGAATGCTAGACGCGTAGGAGATCCCGCTACGCCCCACGTGACTCAAGACGACCTGATCGCCGGGCTCCGTGATCTTGGCCTGGTTGCGGGAATGGGCGTCATGGTCCACTCATCGCTACGCAGCTTTGGCCGTGTTGAGGGTGGCGCGGTAGCCGTCGTCCAGGCTCTGATGGAGGTGCTGACGCCGGAGGGCACGTTGTTGATGCCGAGCTTCAACCATGGTGCGCCTTTTGAGGCGTCGGGCCCCGGTTACTATCATCCTCAGGAGACGCCGACGACCAACGGCGCGATCCCGGATACCTTCTGGCGCATGCCGAACGTGGCGCGGAGCCTCAATCCGACGCACGCCTTCGCTGCCTGGGGAGCTAACGCCGAACGCTACACGGCGCGGCATCATCGTACGTTGACCATGGGGCCCGAGTCGCCATTGGGGCTGCTCTTGAGCGACGATGGCTACGGCTTGCTCCTCGGCGTCGATTATACGAGCAATACCTTCCACCACGCCGTCGAGATGGCCACGGGTGCCCCTTGCCTGGGTCTGCGTACCGAGGCCTATCCTGTGATCTTGCCGGGAGGGCGGAAGGTGATGGGAAGGACATGGGGGTGGCGTGCAGGCACCTGCCCCTTGACGGACAGCAACCGCTACGCTGACGAGATGGTTGAGAAGCAGCATACGCGGATGATCGGATCGTGTCGCGCCATTCTCTACCGGTTGCGCGACGGCTACGCGGTCATCGCCCGCATCCTGGCCAACGGCAAGGCCGGTTTCCCGCCATGTCAGGGTTGTGGTATCCGTCCGCGCCATGTACCTGAGACGGTGGACTCGGATTGGGATGTCAACCGGGCGTCTCTTCTGCCCGACTCGGAGGCACTGACCTACTAGATCGCGAGGTGCTATGTCTGAACTACGTGTTGAAACGCTATTGATGCCCGCTGCCGACCTGGGGCCTGAGAATCCCCTACCTCCCTTAATGACCGGACGTGACCTCCACGTTCCCGAGGGGCCACTGCCCGGTATCCCCGACGAGATGCGCCGCAACATCACCTACGGTCGCGTGAGTAGCATCTTGCCCTATACCATGCAGGATGGCTACAATCGCGATCGGAGACCGTGCGAATTCCAGGTAGCGGTGCTGGAGAACGAGATTCTGCGGGCCACCTTCCTGCTGGAGTTCGGCGGACGCCTCTGGTCGTTGGTGCACAAACCCTCGGGGCGTGAACTCCTGGATCGGAACCCTGTTTTCCAGCCGGCCAATCTGGCGTTGCGCAATGCATGGTTCAGCGGAGGTGTGGAATGGAACATCGGCACGATCGGTCACTCGCCCTTCACCTGCTCGCCGCTCTTTGCCGCGCGCGTGGAGGGCTCCGAGGGGATGCCGATTCTCAGGCTCTACGAGTGGGAGCGTATCCGGCAGGTTCCTTTTCAAATTGATGCCTATCTCCCCGACGGCTCGCCGGTTCTCTTCATCTGTGTACGCATCACAAACCCGCCTCCTGAGGACGGGCGCCGGCAGACTGAGGTGCCGATGTACTGGTGGTCCAATATCGCCGTGCCGGAGACGGAGTCGACGCGAGTGATCGTGCCGGCGACCTCGGCCTACAGCTTCGGTTACGCCGGTGGCGGGCTCGCGCGCGTCGAGATCCCTCGGGTGCGAGGCGTAGATGTCTCCTACCCGACCAACATCGGGCGAGCAGCGGATTTCTTCTTCCATATCGAGGATGACACCCGCCGCTGGATCACGGCCCTGGATGAAGAGGGCCGTGGTCTGATCCAGGCCTCCACGGCGCGCCTGAAGGGACGTAAGCTCTTCCTGTGGGGAACAGGCGAGGGCGGCAGGCGCTGGCAGACGTTCCTGGCCGAGCCGGGCCATGCCTACATCGAGATCCAGGCCGGGCTGGCGAGGACGCAGCTAGAGCATCTGCCGATGCCTACCGGGACCTCCTGGTCCTGGCTAGAGGCCTACGGTCTGATGGAAGCCGATCCTGCACGGGTGCACGGCGCAGACTGGCCGGCTGCCGTTGAGGATGTAGGGGCACGGCTCGATGTATTGATCTCGAGCCAGGAATTGGAGGCCGAGCTGGTGCATCAACGACCATGGCTCGATGCGGCACCTGCGGAGCTGATTCAGCGCGGTTCGGGCTGGGGAGCACTGGAGCGGCTGAGGCGTGAGGCGATCGGCGAGCCCCCCTTTGCGGGCGATGGCCTGATCTTCGACGATGCGTCCCTGACGTCGGCACAGGCCCCATGGGTGCATGTGCTGGAGCATGGTGAGTTCCCCGATGCGGATCCCACGGTGGCCCCCTCCGGTTACGTGATCCAGCCTGCGTGGCGTGAACTGCTGGAGCGGAGCGTTCAGGTCGACCCGGAGCAGGGCGCCGAGGAGGCGACCTGGTTCGCCTGGCTCCATCTCGGGGTGATGCGCTATGCGAGTGGCGAGGTCGAGCGCGCACGGGAGGCGTGGGAGCGATCGATGACGGTGTGTGCTAACCCGTGGGCAGCGCGAAACCTGGCGCTTGTGGCGTGGGAGGTGGGACGCTTGGATGAGGCCACCGCGCGATACGTCCAGGCCCTTCAGATGGCGCCCACGTTGCTGCCGTTGATGATCGAGTGTGGGCAGAAACTGATCGCGATGGGGCGGGTCCAGACCTGGCTCGATCTATTGGATGTTGCCTCTGCAGACGGACAGGTGCAGGAGATGGCCGGCCTTCGACGTGCCGGGCGCATACGCCTCCTTGAAGGACAGGCTGCGTTGGCGACAGGCGACCTGGATCGGGTAGCATCACTCTTTGACGGAACTTTGGTCGTCGACGATTTGCGCGAGGGTGAGGTATCGCTCTCGCAGCTGTGGTACGACTATCATATGCAGCGCCTCAGCCGGCTCGAGGACGTGCCCGTGGATGATGCGCTTGAGGCGCGTGTCCGTCGCGAGTATCCTGTGCCGGCGTTCCTCGATTTCCGTATATCGGCAGAGAGATAGCCGTCAGCGAGGTCTGTCACAGGAACTCAAGGGACGCCGTCGTTGCTGGGGGTGGTTCAGCGCGTCTGATAGACGGTCGCCTCCTTCATCTGGAGGTCGACGGTGATCAGGTATGTCGCCGCCTCAGTCGTGACCTCGATCAGCATGTTCGTGGATTCACCCTGAATGGCCAGGGTAGCCGGGTGAGCGGGCTCATCCGGCCATCCGATGGTATTCCAAAGGCTTTCCTCACACCACACGCGTCCGATCCCGTGGGTGGGATCCGTGTAGCCCGGGGGTGGGATCAGCGGCGCGCAGGCGGCATCCCTCTCAGGCATCCCTTCAATCCAGGTGTTCTGGTAGGCATATGCGGCGGCTCGATAGGTCACAGCATCCTTGCCATCCAGTACATAGATCGTCCGTGTGTCATTGCGGACGATGACCAGACTGCGCAGGCGAAGGGGAGGAGACGACTGGTCGATTTCCTGCCAATAGACCTGGAGCCAGCCGGCTTGAGTCGAGATGGACGTAGAGACACAAGGGATCCGCAACCCCAGCTGATTGACTTGGTAGATCAGCGGGCCGAACCGGGGATCGATCCCGCCACAGGGCGCGGCACTCACGGCAGTCGGTTGCTGCTCGGTGGGTGACGCATCAGAGGTCGCTGTAGGCATGCTCGTCGTGGGCGGTGTAGGCGATGCCGTTGGAAACGACGTCGGAGAGGGGATCGCATGGATCGGCGGAGGATTCGCGTGTACGCTCACTACGATCTCGAGATAGACCACGGCGCCGAATAGGTCGCCTCCTGCCGTCTGAAAGCGCCAGAAACTCGTGTACCTGGCCGGTTGCTTTGGGGCGGTGAGATCCACGGCTACATCGATCTCCTGGCCCGGCGCTGCGGCGGGGGCGGGCACGCGGTCGGGACCGGGGATCGTGTCGCCTGAGACACGCACCAACTGCACGCCCTCCGGCCACATGCAGGTGCTGGTGTTGCGCACACGCCAGATCTTGCGAAACGGCGCATCGGGCGGGACGGCCGTGCTGTCGGCGAGGCCAAGATCGGCGACAAAGACGGCCCCAAGATCCGAGATAGCCTCGCAGACTAGCGGCTCGGCGGTCGGTGGTTGCAGGGTGGGCTCGGTCCGGGTTGTCTCGGTAGGCGTAGGCTCCGCCACCGGAGGTATCTCGACCTGTGGCATCAACTCGGTCTGCGATGCTGTCGGCGCTTGTCCGATCTGGGGCGGCAGGGGTGTGGGCTGCGTTTCTCCGGCAGGCGGAATCTGCTCCGGCAAGGCACCGGCGGCGCCGTTACACCCATAGACGATCAGCAGGATCAGGAGTGAACAGAACCATCCTGCTGTGCGGCTGACACTGCGCCTGGGCCTTGGGGTTCCTCTGTCGGTCTTCATTGGCTTCCGGACAGGTTCGACGGCGTCGTTGAGGGCATCCACGAGGTAGTATACATGCAGAATGCGCTTTGTCGAACCATCCGGTCGCAACACCGGAAGCCCAGCGTCGCGATCCGGCGACCCAGTGTGCGCGGCTAAGGAGCGTGGTCATCAACTTGAGTTAGGCAACCAATCGAAGGAGCCGTTGCGGATCGTGGGCTCTTACGCCCCTGAGAGCGAAAGATCGGATGAGGTGGGCCCTCTCAGGGTATCTACAAGCGGGGCTTTCTCGCTTCCCCTTTGAACGAGGAGCCATACCAGAAGTCCACCGATCACCGAAATCAGTCCCCCGCTCAGGAGGCCGAAGAGCTTGAGGGCCTGTCCTGTGCGCTCCTGCTGGGTTGCCTGCTGCAGCCTGGCCTCTGTGACCAGGTCTTCCCTGAGTCGGCTCACGAAGTGTGCAGGGGGTTTCGCTGCGGGCATCACTTGGATGACGGCCCGCTCGATGGCCCATTGCTCTTCAATGGGCAGGGCATCCTGTAGCACTACGTACTTCTCACTGGATCTCCGGAACATTCCCGGCTCCTTCTCGCATCGCGTGTCTCAAACTGATCAATGTTCGATGGTAGAGGGCCTTGATCGCGCCCTCTGTCTTTCCCAATATCTCGCCGATCTCGGCGTTGGTCATATGCTCGAAGAACTTGAGGATAATGAGCGTCTTACGGTCCTCGGGCAAGGCATCGATCACACGACGCAGGGCTTCGCGCCGCTCAGCCGTAGCCAGCCAGGCTTCCGGCCCCATCCCCGTAGACTCCAGTGGTATGGGGTCCTCCACGTCCAATGACACGGTGGGTCGATTGCCGCGATCCCGATACCAATTCACCAATAGATTGTGTGCAATACGGTACAGCCAAGCCTGGAAGGGCGCGCCGGTGTCCCGGTAACGGTGCAGGCTGCGAAGCGCGCGATAGAACGTACGCGAGGTCAGGTCCTCCGCCTCCACGTGGTCGGATGTGTGCCGGACGTGATAGCTGTAGATCCTCTCTACGTAGCGCTCATAGAGCGCTCCAAACGCTTCCGGATCAGCCTTAGCCCGAGCCACAAGATCCCGTTCATCTTCGTTGGTCATCAGATCCCCCGGTCCTACATCCGCGGACTGCCGGAAGTATAGCATAGCTCCGAGCCCGGTTCAGGGAGTCTGATGTCGTAGCCTAAGACGCCGCTCTCCTTCACACTCTATAACACCACGGTTCCCGGGAAGTTGCGCGTCGTTGCGGCAATTCGCCCTACTTCTTGCGACTTCGTTCGTAGGCAGCGATAAGCTGCTCCGGCGAGGTGCCGGCAATCAGTTCGGCTAGCGTATCAAGCGGGATGTCCTCGGTCCGCCTGAAGCGTAGGCAGGACTTGCCCATATCCATAGGCTTGTCCATGGCGTCGAAAGCGGCCTCAAGCCGGCGCATATGCTCAGGCTCCTGGTAGACCGCCATCAGGTAGAGTGCATAGTAGCGCTTCTGTGCAGCCAGCCCGATGTAGCTCAACGGCTTGTCATTGTAGGTGTGGGGATAGGTCTCTAGGGGCAGTTCGTAGCTGATCATACCCCAATTCATCGTTTCAGCGTAGCCATCGGGTAGATTCGCCAGAATCAGCTCGCGGATCTGAGCGATAACCGCCCGTTGTTGCGACGGCAGCTCCTCCAGATAGGCCTCCACGGTTGTGGCCGTGCTTTGTACCATATTAGCTCGCCCTCCCTTGCCGGATTGCGCTCATGTGACACCCTACGTATAATATCGGATAGTTTGATGAAATGGAAGGGATGATCGTGAAGGAACGCGTGCCGGGCATTGATGTGTCGCGTTGGCAGGGCCAGATGAACTGGCGGGAGGTCGCTGCCGGTGGGTTTCGCTATGCCTTTATCCGCGCCACGATCGGCGATGCCTACACCGACCCACGTTTCTATGCTAATTGGGATGGTGCACGCGAGGCGGGGCTCCTTGTCTCTGCGTATCACGTGATCGCGCCCAAGGTCTCCGCGCCCGC
>Ga0334892_1002385_pt1 | contig 13475 bp, 11 predicted proteins | sample GraSluR3_MG_4_FD_207213 | JGI IMG/M metagenome (GOLD analysis project Ga0334892, IMG submission 207213) | Sludge microbial communities from methane-producing bioreactor in Wageningen University, Netherlands - Granular Sludge_15_04-R3 | ecosystem: Engineered > Bioreactor > Anaerobic >...
CGGCGAGGCACGCGGGGCATTGCGAGAATTGGGCGTCGATGCTCGCGTCGTTGCGAAAATGACGCCCAACGAAGCGCTCAAGGTACTCGCCGATCGGCTCATGGGCGTGACGAACGAATCGGATCGGCTGCGGCTTGCGTTCAAATTGTTCGACTCGGAAGGCACCGCGTTGCTGCCGATGCTGGAAGGCGGTGCCCGCGGTCTCGAAAAGATGCAAGCCGAAGCGAAAGCCCTGGGGCTCACGTTCAGCGAGTTCGACGCCGAGCGGATCGAACGAGCCAACGACGCGATGACGCGAATGAAGGCGACGGGGGTCGGCATGTCCCGCGAATTAGCCCTACAATTCGCCCCGATCGGCGAGCGGTTTTCGGAATTCTTTTTCCGGGTCGATCCGCTGGAGGGCTTATCGCGTTTCGAAAAGTGGACCGAGGCAGGAATCGGCGTCGTGCACGACTTGGCCCGCTGGCAGATCGCCGTCGAGAGCCTGGGGCATCGCGCGGATCAGATTAAGACGACCGGCGTCGACGCCGCCCGGATGAAGCAAGAGAACCGGCTTAGGGGGCGGGAGTTCACGGGCATCCGGGGGCTGGCGGATGAAACCGATGCGTGGCTCAAGTTCCGGCGGAAGCGCGGCTTCGAGCGAGACCCGATTAGCCTGGGCGAGATTCTTGATCTGTCAGACCTGCATGACGAGTTCAAAGAGACCTGGGCCAAGGTACAGGCCGGCGCGGAAGACGCGGGCAAGGGCATCGGCTGGCATCTTGTTGAGGGCGTCAAGAGCGAGTTGCCGAAGCTGAACGACGCGCTCAAGAGCGGCGTGGCTGCGGCGAGCAAGGGGATCGAAAAGTATCTGATCGCACCTGCCGCGAAACTCCGGGAGAATCTTACCCGGATGGAAGCCGAAGCCGAGTCGATGCGACGGCGCAACATGACCGACGTGGAGCGCGCCCGTGCCGATCTTGCCGACGTCGCCAAGCTCTATACACTGGGGCAAATCTCCGCCGAAACGGCCGCGCGCGAAACGAAAGGGATCATGGCGGAACTGGACCGCGCCCGAGGGACCGGCGTATCGCTCGATGACCTGCGCGGGCGGGGCGCGACCGCGATGGTGTACGGATCAGCGGAAGCCTACGCGGCGTCGCTCGAGACCGGCGCGACCGCCGAGGAAGAACTGGTTGACGAGACCAAAGCACAGACGGAAGAGATTGCCGCCATGCGTGAGAGCCTGGAGGCATTCTTGGCGCGCCTGCCGATCACCACGAAGGCGAGCGCGCCACCGTAGCGAGCCACGGGTGGCCCGGGCGGACATTACCATCACCGACGCCCCGCCCGGGCCGCCCCCGTTTCTGGAGGAACACACCGTGCCGCGACCTGATCCGGACCATGGCGCCTACCTGCCCACCCCCGAGACGATCCGCCGCGCGTGCGAGCGGTTCCAGGCCGGCTGGAGCGACGAAGAGCGCACGAAGCGGGCGCTCGGAATCAGCGACGCGGGAGCCCTGCCGCCGCGCGGGCCGCGGGTGTACGGGCTTCGGCGGGGGCCGGTCGGGGGCGCGGCGCTCGTGCGGGTCGAGTGACCCCCCCGACCTGGGGTTGACGGGCTCGGGGCCGCCGTGGTAGCTTGGCGGGCGTCTAGCGGTCAACCATCCCCACGTCGAACGCACAAAGCCCGTGCGCTGCCGGGGCCTTCTTCGGTTGGCCGCTAGACACCGGCAGTAGCACGGGCTGTTTTCGTTGGAGGTCTAGCCCAATGAGAACGTCTCACTACGTCGACGATCCCGTTTTCCTCCGCTCTGGCTTCACGTGCACCTACTGCGGATGCGACCTCTTGGCCGACTTCCCCACGTTCATGCTCATGGCTCGGGACCACCTGGTGCCGAAGAGCGCCGGCGGTCCCGACGCCGCGGAGAATCGGGTCGCGAGCTGCGGCGTCTGCGATCGGGCGAAAGGGCACGTCGTGCCGGTCGACCTGTTTTCCGCCCGGATGTACGTCGAGCGGCAACGGGCTTGGCTCGTCGAGCTGTACGAGGCGGTCAAGGCAGACGTGCGGGGATGACGGCCGCGCCCCGTCCCACCTCCCGCGTTCTCTTCGCCCTGCCCGATGCTCGGGTCGCCCGGCTGGTCGACGCGGCAGCGGGGCTCTCAGGGGCTCGAAGAACCGGGTGTCACTGACACCTAGCCCCCCCGGTTTCGGCGGGTTTTTACGGGGTATCGCCGATCGAACCGAAACGGCGAAAGTGCCGTAAAAAACGGGGTTTCGTGCGGTTTCGGGGGTGGGGGCTCGTCTCTTAGTCGTATCCGCGGCCGGGGCAAGCTGGACACGGGTGCGCCGCGACGCGAGAATAGGCTTCGCGTGGAAAAGCCGCGCGTCCGCCCCGAAGTCACCAGCCAGGAGTTCCGCCATGCGCGTTGAGAAACTGGGTCGGTTATTGGTCGTTCTGGTCGCGTTCGTTCTTGCCGGAGCCGTGGCTTTCGCCGCCGAGCCGTCGCCTTTGCGCGTGGCCGCTTTCGAGTGCGAGGTGACGCCGCCGCTGGGCAAGGCGATCTATCCGAGCTACCGCCCGCTGGAGACGATCGAGCATCCCCTGCTGGCCAAGGGGATCGTTCTCGACGACCGCGGCGAGCGCTACGTGGTTTGCTCGGTCGATTGGTGCGAGATCTGCAACGGCACTCATACCCTGTTCCGCCGCAAGATGGCCGAGGCGGCGGGGACCGAGGCGTCGAAGGTGGCCGTCCAGACGATCCATCAGCACACGGCCCCGATGGCCGACGCCGACGCGTTTCGGATTCTCGAGACGATCGACAACCCGCCGCTTCACCTGCCGCCCGAGTTCTTCGAGCAGATGGCCGATCGGGTGGCCGCCGCCGTCAACGAGTCGCTCGACCGGCTCGAGCCCTTCGACACGGTGGGTATGGGGCAGGCGAGAGTCGAGGGAGTCGCGGCCACGCGCCGGGTGCCGGCCGAGGGCGGGGGGATTCGCATCCGCTGGAGTTCGTGCCGCGATCCCGAGCTGGCCGCCGCGCCCGAGGGCTACATCGATCCGTTCCTCAAGACGATCACCCTGGCCCGCGGCAACAAGCCGCTGGTCCGCGTGCACTACTACGCCGTCCATCCGCAGAGTTTCTACGGCGACCCCCGGGCCGGATACGACTTTCCCGGAATCGCTCGGGAGGCCCTGCAAGAGAAGGAGGGCGTGTTTCAGATGTACTTCACGGGCTGCGCGGGCGACGTGACGGCCGGCAAGTACAACGACGGAACGCCCGAGGCCCGCGACCGGTTGACCGCCCGGCTCCTGGCCGGCATGGAAGCCTCGGTGGCCGCGACCCGGTTTGAGCCGGCCCGGCGCGTCGAGTGGCGGACCGTTCCCGTGCGGTTTCCGCTGCGCAGCGACCCCGCCTTCGGGCTCGAAGCCAGCCGGGCCGTCATGAACGACGCCCGCCGCGTCGCGTCGCAACGCATCTATGCCGGGGCCATGCGAATCGCCTACATCGAGCGGATCGAGCGGCCGATCGAGCTGAGCCTGCTCAAGGTCGGGCCGGCGCGGGCCCTCCACCTGCCGGGTGAGTCGATGGTCGAGTACCAGCTTTACGCCCAGCGGTTGATGCCCGGCGAATTCGTGGCCGTGGCGGCCTACGGCGACTGCGGGCCCGGCTACATCTGCACCGAGGCCGCCTTTGCCGAAGGCGGTTACGAGCCAACCGAGTCGATGGTCGATCCGCCCGGCGAAACCGTGTACAAGGCGGCGATTCGCGCGCTCGTCGGGGTCGAGTGATCTGGCGCGCGAACCGGGAGTCTACAAATGAGTCAATTGTTCCACACGATTCGCCGACTTCTCCCGATTGAGCTTGATCCGTGAGAATTCCAGGAAAGCGAGTCAAGCGTCGTCGTTGGGTCTACACCGAACGATACGTGGTTGGCGTCGACGCGAACCACACAAATGAGAAGGGACGTGGCAGATGAGCAGGATTCTTCTCGCCGTGCTGAGCGTTGCCGCCCTGGGCTCCAGCGCTGCGGCCGACGTGGCCTTCGAGAACGCTCGATTCCGCGCCGTTCTCGGCGGCGACGCGGTCTGGCGGTCGCTGGTCGACAAGACCAGCGGGCGCGACTACTGCGCCGCCGACGGGAAAATGCCCGTCGCCACGGTCCGCGTCGAGGGCAAGACCTGTTCGGCCGACCGGGCCTCGCTCGCCGGCGAGCGTCTGACCGTCGGCTTTCGAGGCTGCGACACGCAACTCGTGTACGCGGTCGACGCGTCCGACGATTGGATCGCCTTCCGGCTGGTGGAGATCGCCGGGCCCCGGCCGAGCCACGCGACGCTGTTGCGCATCGGCGTCGCGATCACCGAGCGGGGCGGCTCGCGCTTGAACGCCGCCTGGAACGACGAGTACGCCGTCTGCCTGCGAGGCATCAACCTCAAGAGCCAGGGCTCGATGCGCCGGCGCGGCGGGTACGCCGAATTGAACGTCACCTCGCAAGACGCCCCCGGCCCGAAGCTCGAAGGGGCGGGCGCCGCGCTGATCGCCGCGCCGAGCGGCGAGCTGGAGGGCATCCTCCGCCGCCTCTCCGCGACCTTCGACCTCGTGCGAAACGAGGGCGACGGCGTGCCGTCGAAGTACCTGCCCATCGCCCGGCAGTCCTATTGGTTTCTCGGTTTCGGCGAGAAGGAGGTCGACCGGGTGATCGAGTACTGCCGGCTCACCGGGTTCCGCCAGGTGATGCTCAGCTCGGGGTCGTGGTGCCGAACCGTGGGCCACTTCACGTTCAAGGACGACCAGTATCCCGACGGCATCGAGAGCCTGCGGCGGACCGTGGCCCGGCTGCACGAGCACGGCATCCTGGTCGGCATGCACACGTTCGCCTCGAAGATCTCGAAGACCGACCCCTACGTGACGCCCGTGCCCCATCGCGGCTTCTGCGTCGACATGACGGCTTCGCTCGCCGATGACGTCGATGCCGCGGCCACGTCGATCCGCACGGGCGACGACCTGAGCCAATGGCCCGGCAGCCCCGTGTGCAAACAGAAGGTCTGGGAAGGGCACGTCTCGAAGCATCAGGAAGTGATCCTCGACGACGAGATCGTCCGCTACGAGTCGATCGGACCCGAGGGACGTTGGGATACGTTCCTCGGCTGCCGGCGCGGCGCCTGGGGAACCCGGGCGGCGAGCCACAAGGCCGGCGCCGAATGCCGGCACTACGCCGTCGACGGGTGCATCAACGGCTACATCATCGACCAGGATTCGCCCCTGTTCGACGAAACCACCTCGCGCCTGGCCCACGTGTTCAACTATTGCGACTTCGACATGGTCTACTTCGACGGCAGCGAAGACGTCGACCGCCGCCGCTACCACTACTACGCCTCGAACGCCCATGCCGTGCCCATGCGCAAGTTCACCAAGCGGCCGGTCATTCACCAGGGCGGCGGCTTCACGCACGGGCTGTGGCACTCCTTCACCCGGACGGCCACGGTCGACCAGTATCCCGGCACGTACCTGGCCTATCTCCACGCGGGCGGCACGATCGACGATTGGCCCACCTGCAAGGACCACATCGACCGATCGGTTCGCCGCGTCGTTGCCTACGCCGACGACATGACTCCGGGCGAGCTGGGCTGGTTCGGCATCGGACCCCAAAACGGCAACTACGACGGGCTCCAGTTCGACGAGATCGAGTACCTGATGTGCAAGTCGCTGGCCCTCAACGCCCCGATCTCGCTGCAAACGAGCTTCGCGCGCATGGAGGCCCATGCGCTCACGCCCGACATCCTCGAGATTGTCCGCCGGTACGAGACGATCCGCGTGGACGGCAAGGTGCCCGAAGCGACCCGCGAGCGCCTCGGCGAACTGGGCAAGGATTTCGTGATGCTACCCGGCGCCGAGCCCACGTTCGTCGAGGTCCAGGAACTGCCCGAGGTGGCCGGCACGCACGACGTGCGCTCGTTGCTCGGCGGGCACGGCGACGACACCGTGGCCACGCTGTGGCACTACATGGGCAAGGACGGCAAGCTGATTCTCGACGCGGCGGTCGTCGAGGCCTGCGATGTCCGCGGGAATGCCGTCGCGATCGACCGGGCCGACGGCAAGGCGGTCGTGCCGGTCGACCACCGGCGCCTGCTCCTTCGATTCGACGCACAGAAGCCCGGCGCGGTTCGCGAGATCCTGGCCGGCGCGACGCTCGAAATGCGCAGGCCGGCCGTGATCTATCTCCCGGCCGGCGACCCCCACGAATGCGTGGGCTCGATGACTAGAGGCTCGGCGATCGGTCTGGACGACCCCGGGGCCCTGGGCGACTTCGTGGTGGGCTCGGGCCCGATCGACCGGTCGGGCGCGACGCCGAGCTACTGCGAGTACCGCGTGCACGTTCCCCACAAGGGCCACTGGACGCTTTGGGCGCGCGTTCGCTACCCCACCGGGGGCGACATGTCGTTCGGGCTGGTCCGCCCCGGCGAGGAGCTTACGCTGGCCGGCGCCCAGGTGCTGGGCAACTGCGGGCTAAACGACAAGGCATGGCATTGGACCGGTCGCGGCGGCGGCGTCACGACCGAACCCCCGGGCTCGCCGATCCGCTTCGACCTGGAGCCGGGCGAGTTCGTCTTTCGCATCTATCCCCGGGAAGGCCCCGGCACGCCGGCCGGCAATCCACGGTTGGACTGCCTGTGTCTGGCCGAAGATCCCGACTACCGGCCCAGCGATGCCGATGCCAAGGCGGCCTTCGGACGGTAGACTTCCCGATGTCCGCGAGAACCGCACCCGGGCACGACTCCAGCCAACAAAAAAGGCGGGAGGCACTTGAGTGCCTCCCGCCGCATTGCACATATCGCGAGGCGGAGATGGCCTCGCCCGCTCAGTCGACGGTAATCGACTCGGTCGGACAAACGTCGACGCAGGCACCGCAGTCGCCGCAGGTGTCTTCATCGACCACGGCCTTGCCGTCCTGCATCTCGATCGCGTCCAAGGGGCAAGCGTCTACGCAATCACCGCACCCGGAGCAGGTTTCTTTGTCCACAATCGCGGTCATCAAAACTCCTCTTACGTCTCGGTGGATCCGAAGGTACAAACAGCCGGAAAACCCGGGCCGTCAAGCCAACCAATGTCCACGAACTCTTTATACGCCGTCCCGGGGAGGCGTGCCATGCCCCAATCATGCCGTCCGCATCACCCGGCCCTGGGGTTTGGCGTCGGAGGAACGTTCCAGAAGAAGTCCTCGACGCCCGGCCGCGGTCGGGACCAAAGGGCCGCCAGCGGGTGCGCCTCGCCCGAAACCACCCGCCGATCGCGCCGAAAGCCCAACAGTGTAGCATGCGCGAGGACGTTTTCAAGCAGATTTTTTGCCGTCGTTTCCGGGCAACCCGGGCGGGCCCCTCAAACCTCGGGCCGTTCGGCCAAACCTGTTGCCTTTGGCCGACGATCCTGTAAACTAAGGGTTTTGCGGACGCTCCGGCCTACCCAAAGGGGGGAGGTGTGGGCGTTTCGATCGTTGAACAGACCAGCTAGCAGCAAGTAGCAGCCCATGTCGAATGTCAGTCGTGGTCGTGGTGGTGGTCGTGGCAGCCGAATGCGGGCCAGCCGGAAGCGCGCCAAGGCACGTGCCCGGGGCAAGAAGAAGGATCCGATCTTCGTCGACGGGAGCCGGCCGCGTCCGATGTATCTTGACTACAAGGACTTAGACCTTCTCAAAAAGCTGACCAATCGGCAGGGCAAGATCATCGGCCGCCGCAAGAGCGGTTGCACGGCCGTCAGCCAGCACGCCGTGACCCAGGCCATCAAGCGAGCCCGGTTCATGGGCCTGCTTCCCTACGTCGGCGAATAGCTATCTGGCCAGGTCGAGGCTGACCTGGTCGACGAAGTCGCGGCACGGGGCGAGTTTGGGCCTTTGATCCAGCGCGAAGCTGTACAGGTTCGGTCCGCTGGCGAAGTAGATCCTGCCGTCGAGCAAGTCACCTCCCGCCGAGATGGGCACGGGCGACTGGGCCACCATGGCGATGCCGAAATCGGTTGGATCGATCCGCGCAATCCCCTTCACGAACAGCAGGTACACTTCCCCCTCGGGCCCGGGCACGAACACGCGCGGGCCCTGATGGGAAGTCGTGCGCCCGAACCTGGCTTGCACGTCTTCCTCGTGAACGATTGCCCGCCGGGCCGGGTCGAACACAAAGAAGCGGCCCTGGTCGGCGATGCCGTAGATCCGCCCCTGCGGTCCCGGGCACAAGTCGGTGTAGCTCTGCACGCCGGGGAACACGACCTCGTGCCACTCGATCGAGCGGGCGGCCATGTCGAGGAGGTAGAGTTCGGCTTCCTTGGCTTTCTTCTCGCCGCCCGTGCCAGCGCTCGTGGTCGTGCCGCCCAGCAGCTTGCCGTCGGGAAGGGCCGCCAGGCTCATCGTCGAATGCTGGGGCAGAAGGTCGGTGTGCGCAAGCAGCGTGCCCGTGCCGCTCGGCCGGTCCCAGACGAGCAAGCCGCCGCCCGTGTAGCCGTAGTTGGGCGTGCCGGCCAGCACGAGCGTCTTGCCGTCGGGATGGGCAAGCAGCTCGTGCGGGCGGTAGATCGCCGGCGCGCACTCGGTAAGGAACAACGGGTTCGACCGTGCGTTTCCCTTGGCGGTCGGCACCCACGGCCGCGACGGATCCCATTCCAGCAGGAAGCCGCCGCCGTAGCCGCCCACGAAAAAGCGGTCGCCCTGCCGCGCCACCGTGTTCCACTGGCCGTAGCTCTCGCGGTTGGCCCACTCGTCCCGGGCCGGATCGTACCGGAAGAACCGCATGGGAAAGGCGGTGCCGCCACAGATCGTGCCGTCCGGGGCGGCGGCCACGCCCATGATATGGGCGCCTCGGCTTTCGTAGTCGAACGCCACCTGTTTCGATTCGCCCGTCGTCGGGTTCTCGACCACGAGGGTGCGCGTGACCAGGTCGCAGCTTGCGAGTCGTTTGCCGTCGGGAAAATCGCGATGAAACAAGCCTTGGCTGCTGGTGACGATCGGCTTCGGGCGGATCCGGTCGTGCTTGCCGATCTTGCGCGCTTCGCCCCGGTAAAGCTCATGCCAGTTGTCCGGTCCCGCGGGGCGGCCGTAGACCTTGCCGTCCTGGTCGCGGTACACGTAGGCGGTGCCCTTGTTGCGTTCGTTCTCGGGCAGGATCGGCGTGGCCTTGCCCGTGCCGGGGTCGAAGGCGATGATCTGGCACGCCGTGCTGCCGATGGCGAAGTAGACATAGCCCGCGTCGTCGGCGGCCACGTAGCGCTGATACTGGGCCCAGTTCTCGCGGTGGACATGCCCATAGTCGCGGAATTCTCGCGTGGCCGGGTCGAACGACGCGACGCCGCTCTGCGGATAGGTGACCGACCAGATGACGCCCCGGTCGTCTTCGGTCATGCCCATGGCCATCTGCGGGGCGGTCTTGCGGTGGAAGGTGAAGGCCCGCTCCTCGGGATCGAACTCGACGAAATGGCTGTTGAAGTGCGTGTAGAACTTGTTCCGGCTCGAGAGGATCGAGGCGTAAGGGCAATCGCCGCCCGGCGGAAAGGGCATGGCGTGCTCTTCGGCCTTGCCCGTCTCGGCGTCGATCATCAACAGGGCGTAACCACCCCGGTGATCGAACAGCCACACGAGCACGACGTTGCGCCCCTGGCCGTCGACCGTGGCGACGGTGCCCCGATGGTTGCTCACCGGGGTGGCCACGCCGTGATGCAGGAACCCGCCGCCGAGGTCCCGGGTGGTCTTGAACGGGGCGGCGGGGCTCTTCTCGGCGCCCGTCGCCGTTCCCGCGACGCCGGCGGCGACCAAGACGAGAAATCGCAGCAAAACGCTCGGACGCTTCTCAGCCATGACCTGTCTTCCTCATTCGAGGTTCACGCGGCAAGGGTTCCGTCCGGCGCCCGACGCGGATGCGAACGCGCTCAATGCACCCGTTGTCCCGGCTTGGCGCCTTGGTCGGGCGAGAGCAGGTAGATCTCTTTGCCGCCCGGCCCGGCGGCGAGCACCATGCCTTCGCTCGTGCCGAACTTCATTTTGCGCGGGGCGAGGTTGGCGGCGCAGATCAACAGACGCCCCACGAGTTCGTCGGGTCGGTACACGCCCTTGATGCCCGCGAACACGGTCCGCCGGTCGTCGCCGCCGAGGGTCACGGTCAGCTTGATCAGCTTGTCGGCCTGAGCGACATCCTCGGCCTCGAGCACGCGGGCGACCCGAAGGTCGACCTTCATGAACTCGTCGAACGAGACCGTCTCGGCCAGGGGCTCGGCGGCGAGGGCCTCGCCGCCGTCGCGGTACGAGGCGGCCCGGGGCGGGCTCGCGCCCGGCGCTTGCTCGCGGCTGTCGTCGATCATGGCATCCACCTGTTGGCGTTGAACTCGTTTCATCATGTGCTCGAAGGGGCGCACGGACTTGCCCACCAGCGGCGTCTTCGACTCGTCCCAGTGCCGGATCGGCTGGTTCAACAGCGTGCCCGTCTGCTCGGCAAGCCGGGGAAGGACCGGGGCCAGATAGACGGCCAACTGCCGGAACAGGTTGAGGCCGATCGTGCAGACGTCTTGCAGTGGGCGGGTCTTGCCGGGGTCCTTGCGGAGGTTCCAGGGAGCCATGCGCTCGACGTACTGGTTCGCCCGATCGCCGGCGGCCAGCACCATCCGCATGGCCTGGTTGTAGTCGCACGCCTCGTAGGCCGCCGCGATCTTGTCGCCATCGGCGGCCGCCTGGGCGAAAAGCCCCCCGTCGTCGGGGTACTCGGCCGACAGGCCGACCTCGTGGGCGAAGCGGGCCGTGCGGCTGGCCAGATTGACCACGTTGCCCACCAGGTCGGAATTCACCTTGCCGACGAATTCGTCGAGATTCAGGTCGATGTCGTCGACCCGGGGCCCCAGCTTCGACGCGTAGTAGTAGCGCAGGTACGACGGGTCGAGATGCTTGAGGTAGGAGCTGGCGCGGACGAAGGTGCCCTTCGTCTTCGACATCTTCTCGCCATCGACGGTCAGGAAGCCGTGGATGTGCACCTTGGCCGGCAGGCGGAACCCGGCCGTCTTGAGCATGGCCGGCCAGAAGAGCGTGTGGAAATAGGTGATGTCTTTGCCGATGAAATGGTGGATCTCGGTCTCGTCGCTGCGCCACCAGTCGTCGAAGTCTTCGCCCTGACGCCGGCACCACTGCACGGTCGAGGCCATGTACCCGATCGGCGCGTCGAACCAGACGTACCAGTAATGGCCCGGCGCGTCGGAGATCTCGAATCCGAAATAGGGGGCCGGACGCGAGATGTCCCAATCGTGCAACGGCTCGCAGAGGAAGTGCCCGGCCAGGTAGTTCGCGATTTCGGGTTGCAGGTGGTCGCCCTTCTGGGTCCACTCCTCGAGAAAATCGTGCAACGCCTCGATCTGGACGAACAGGTGGTCGGCCGTGCGGATCTCGGGCGTCGCGCCCGAAAGGGTGCTCACCGGATCGATCAGCTCGGCCGGCGAATGGGTATGGCCGCACTTGTCGCAACTGTCGCCGTACTGGTTCGGGGCCCCGCATTTCGGGTTAGGACACGTCCCCTTGACGAACCGATCGGCCAGAAAGGTGCCCGCCTGGGGATCGTAAAGCTGGGTGACTTCCTTTTCGACGACGAGGCCCGCCTTGCGCAGGGCGGCCCAGATCTCGGCGCACAGCGCGCGATTCTCGGGGCTGTGGGTGCTGCCGTAGTTGTCGAACTCGACGTCGAATCCGGCGAAGTCGGCCATGTGCGCCTTCTGCATCCGGTCGATCAGCTCTTCCTCAGAGATCCCCTCGTTCTGGGCGCTGATCATGATCGCCGTGCCGTGGGTGTCGTCGGCGCACAGGTAGATGCACCGATGCCCCCGCAGCTTCTGGAATCGCACCCAAATGTCGGTCTGCACGTACTCGACCAGGTGGCCGAGGTGGATCGGTCCGTTGGCGTACGGCAACGCGCTGGTGACCAGGATTCGTCGTCGGGTCATGGGTCTTCCGTCGAAATGGGGGGCGTCTCTCGGATCGGCCCCGTGGCCAGACTGCCGGGCTCGAAACACGGCATTGTAGCCGCGCCAACCCGCGGGGGGGAGGGGAGAAAGAAGAAAGGGGGCCAGGCGCGAATCGAACGCGGCGGGCTCGCAGACCCGCGCCCGGAGGCGACGCTCACCGCGGTGAGGCCCGCGCTGCGGCCGCTGCGCGCCGCAGGGGCGGACTTCACCGACCGGGCGTGCTTGCGCGAGGGGGCGGTCAGTCGATGATGGTCCCGTCGTACGAGCCGACCCTGGTGCCAGGCTCGTTTCCGGGCATGTTCAGGAGCGTGCCGCTTCCACCGGCGCCCTCGAACTCTCCGCTGCCGCCGGTGATCTGCGAGTCGCCGACCTTGTTTTGCTCCCGAAGGACGTTGAGCTTTGCGTATGTGCTAGAGTTTAGCACATCCCGACAGGAGAAGCTCGATGTCGAAGCGAAAGCATTTTACGGCTGAACAGAAGGTGGCGATTGTGCGGCGGCACCTTCTGGAGGGGGTCCCGGTCTCCGACTTGTGCGACGAACTGGGCATCCATGCCACGCAGTACTACAACTGGCAGAAACAGCTCTTCGAGAACGCTGCGCAGGCCTTCGAGCGGCGGCCGAACCAAGCCAACCAGCGCCGGCAGGAAGCCGCGGCCGAGCGGAAGATCGCCGAGCTTCAGGCCAAGCTGCAGAGGAAGAACGAAGTCGTGGCGGAGCTGCTGGAGGAGCACGTCCAGTTAAAAAAAGAACTTGGGGAACCCTGAACGGCGTCTGGGTTCCCCACGAGACGCGCGACACGGTGGTCGATTACGTCCGCTACTGGACCGACCAAGCCGAGACGCCGGCCAAGCAGATCCTCGCCTGGATGGACGTGCCCGAGGGAACGTACTACAAGTGGCGAAAGCGATACGGCCAGGTCAACGAGCATAACGGCTGGATCCCTCGCGACCACTGGCTGGAAGACTGGGAGAAGCGGGCGATCATCGACTACTACGGCCAGCATTCTTTGGAAGGCTATCGCCGCTTGACCTACATGATGCTCGACGCCGACGTGGTGGCGGTGAGCGCTTCGAGCGTGTATCGGGTGCTCAAGGGGGCCGGGCTGCTGGGTCGGTTCCGCGGCAAGCCGAGCAGCAAGGGAAAAGGCTTTCACCAGCCCTCTGGCCCTCACCGCCACTGGCACGTGGACATCGCCTACGTGAACATCTGCGGCACGTTCTACTTCATGACCAGCATCCTCGACGGCTACAGCCGCTACATCGTCCATTGGGAGATCCGCGAGAAGATGGAGGAGATCGACGTCGAGGCGATCGTCCAGCGGGCACGCGAGAAATTCCCCGGCGAGAACCCGCGGATCATCACCGACAACGGGCCGCAGTTCATCTCCAAGGATTTCAAGCAGTTCATACGCATCTGCGGGATGACCCACGTGCGGACCAGCCCGTACTATCCGCAAAGCAACGGGAAGTTGGAGCGTTATCACCGCACGATCAAGTCGGAGTGCATCCGGCCGCAG
>Ga0334892_1002386_pt1 | contig 13471 bp, 9 predicted proteins | sample GraSluR3_MG_4_FD_207213 | JGI IMG/M metagenome (GOLD analysis project Ga0334892, IMG submission 207213) | Sludge microbial communities from methane-producing bioreactor in Wageningen University, Netherlands - Granular Sludge_15_04-R3 | ecosystem: Engineered > Bioreactor > Anaerobic > Unclassified...
GGTGCCAAATGCCACCGAACAGCCGGATTATCCCATAATTGTCTGCATCGGCTGGCAAATCTGACAACCAGCCGTTGTTTACGGTATTCAAAACTGCGGATTATTCAACGGGCTGTTAAGATGGTACCAACGCAAGGGACGGTAACGGTGTACGTGCACCCCATTTTTTTCGATCAAATTCAATAGATCATCATCCATTTTCAAGCTACCAACCCAGTCTAGCAGCACCTGTACACGTACCCCGGCCTGGGCGCGTTCAGCCAGAGCCTCGGCAAATTGCTTACCTATTTCACCTGTCCAGTAAATATAGGTTTCAAAGGTAATGGTTTTTTGAGCCGTGCGGATAGCCTCCAGCATGGATGGAAAGATTTCATCACCATTGTTCAGGCTTTCTACGCGATTGCCGGTCGTAATCGCTGGCCCAAGCATAACCCCCATTTCTCGGGAGAATTGTGGATCAGACATTCCGTAGAGCCGGGCCAGTTTGCGCTGCAGTTTCTTCTCCGGCAGGGCAAAATTCATACCAATAAAGGTCAGCAGAATTGAGAGCAAAGCAGTGATGACAATTGTCCAGATCATAATCTCACCTTCCTATGAGCAGGTACGGCGTCGGTCAAACATGACGCTCCACAGTTGCATCATGCAGCGTTTTTTTATGAAATGTTTATGATGTACAGCGTATCATTATGCGTCTGGTGCGACAATACTCAACTTACCGTAGCAGAACACAAGGTAAGTGGTTTTGAACCCCTGTTTTGGAGCAAAACAGGGGCGTTGTGTTAAAAGATCTACTTGTTTTGTGTATAGGGCTGAAATTCCACCGGTACCCAGGAGTACTGCTCAGGTTCATCCATGCGCACATGGCCAATGCCTGGGAAGGGGAGGTGCATGCCAGCCACCAGCACCTTGTCGGTAGCCACCTTGTGCATAATGTTACGCCTTGTTTCCACAGCCATTGTTTGGTCAACATCAAAGGCAATGGCTGCACCAGGATGGGCAAACTGCACCGCATGCACGTGCACCACATCGCCCCAGATAAACAGGGTTTGGCCGTCTGATTCGATTTCATATGCAGTGTGGCCAGGAGTATGACCGTAGGCGGCAACAGGTTTGATGCCCGGCACCAATGCAGTTTCTTTTGAAAATGTCTGCCACTGTCCGTTGGAGAGATACGGCGTTGCAACTGCCTCTGCGGCTTTGAACATCGGCTGTCTGTTTGCCGGTGCTGCCTGGGCGTTATCCTTGCCAAGCCAGTAGTCACTTTCGCGTTTGGCTGTGAATACCTGCGCATTGGCAAAAACAGCCTTACCGTCAGCATCGATCAGCGCGCCGATATGATCCGGATGGAGGTGGGTAAGAAGGATGGTGTCCACCTGGGCAGGCGTATAGCCTGCTGCCTGCATGTTTTCCAACAGGTTGCCCAGGTTGGGGTTGAACGCCTTGGTCGCGCCCGCATCCACCAGCACCAGGTGGGTTCCAGTGTTGACGAGGTAAGCGTTGACAGTGCCCTCCATTGTAGGATAGGCAACAAACATACGCGCGGCCAGACGTTCAATTTCTGCCGCATCAATATTGCTCAGGAGTTGGGCATCCATTGCGATCGGGCCGTCATGCAATGCTGTAATTTCAAACTGGCCTAATTGAAGACGATAATACCCCGGCACTTGGGTCTGGATCATGGGTGCCTGCGCATACGTGGGCGGTGCAAGGCATCCAAAGACAAACATGGCCAGAACAAAAATAACTTGGCGAATCACGGTACACCTCCTCAAACTGTAGTTTTTTTGATGAAAACATCCCCAACTAACGGTCTTCACAGGCGCGGCACGCACTGATGTATACTGTTGAATGTACACATTGACTTATTGAGAAGAAAGGTTTGTTTGGAGAAACACGATCAAACATTTTCAAACATTTGTTTGAAGTGGTTGCTAGGAACAGAGGCAAAACGCTGCAGCAAGGACATTGCCCTGGGGTGTAAGAGTCATAATATATGACAGTATAGATCGAATCCTTGGTAATTGGAATTTGTCTATCCCAGGAAAATTTAAAAAAGATCAAGGGATACAACAATGAATGTACCTGAATTACTGAAATTATCCGGAGCTTTCTGGACTACGTGTACCATTCATGCTGGAGTGAAACTGGATGTCTTCTCAACCCTGACGCAGGGAGCGGCCACAGCAGCTGAACTGGCACATGCACTGCAGACAGACGTCCGGGGCATGGGTATGCTCCTCAATGCACTCACCGCGCTTGAGTTTTTGGAAAAAAATGGCGAAATGTTTGCGACAACTCCTTTCAGTAGCCAGTATTTATCTAAAAATTCACCGGATTACATGGGCCATATCATTATGCACCACCATTATTTGGTGGAAGGATGGAGTAAGCTTGATCTGGCAGTGACTACCGGCAAGCCGGTACGCACCAGCTCGACCTATGCCGATGATAAGGTACGGAAGAGCTTTCTCATGGGTATGTTCAATCTGGCCATGCAGCTTGCGCCCCATGTGGCCAGGGAAATTGACCTGAACGGCCGCAAGCGCCTGCTGGATCTGGCAGGCGGGCCCGGCACCTATGCCATCTACTTTTGCAAGGAAAATCCAGACCTGTCTGCGGTGATCTTTGACTATCCCACCACGCGACCCTTTGCCGAAAACACCGTGGCCCATTTTGACCTTTCGGATCGCATTGCCTTTGCAGCCGGTGATATAACGGTTGACGCCATTGATACAGGCTTTGATGTGGTGTGGATGTCGCATCTTCTCCACAGCAAAGGGCCGGAAGCGTGTCGGGCTATTGTGGCCAAGGCAGCAAGTGCCCTGGAGCCGGGTGGCATACTTCTTATTCAAGACTTTCTGCTGGATGACAGCCGAACCGCCCCCTTGCACTCTGCTCTTTTCTCCCTCAATATGCTCATTGGCACATTAGAAGGGCAGGCCTATTCGCAAAAGGAGATCACCGAAATGATGCAGCAGGCAGGCCTGCACACTATCCACCGGCTTGCCATTACGCTGCCCAATGGTGCAGGTATCATGGCCGGGACAAAGTAAGTGTTTGGTCAAAACTGGTCAAAAAAATTGATAGAAAAAGATTTATAGAGACACGGCAAACGAATAACGCCAGGATGCTTCCTGGCGTTATTCGTGTTAAAAAGGAAGGACAGCCAGTGGCTGGGCTGCGGTTATGTCAATTTTGCCCGCCATGCCTTCTTCTTTTCAAAGGGCCAGCTGGCACAAAGAGCTGGTCGCACCTTGGTGATCATCCGGACGCAGGAATCGCCGCAGGCAGGCTTGCAGTGATTGATAGCATCTTCTCGGCCTGTGCGCACCTTTTCTGGCCATTGCGGATCTGCCCACAGCACCCGGGCAAGGCCAATCAAGTCGGCCTTACCGGTCGCAATTGCCTCTTCGGCAAGAGCACCCGTGGCAATGCGGCCCGCTCCCACCACCGGTACCTGCACCTCTTTTCGGATTCCGGCTGCCAAATTAAGCATATACCCCGGCTGTTTGCACTGTTGGATAATCTCGGGCAAGGTCCAGGATTCGTAGGTGCCACCCATCACCGAAATATAGGCAATGCCTCTTTCGGCAAGCTTGCGGGCAAATTGGCAGGAGTCCTCCAGTTGCAGGCCATCGGGCAAGAGTTCATCGGCAAGGAAGCGGTAACCAACCGGCATGCTGCCCACTGCTTCTTGCACTTTTTCCACCACTTCAAGGGGTAAACGCTGCCGTTTTTCCAGACTGCCGCCATAGGCATCGTCGCGCCGATTGGTTTTGGGCGAGAGGAATTGGGAGAGCAGATAGCCGGTACCGCCATGCACCTCCACCATGTCAAAGCCAGCTGCCTTGACCCTGGCCGCAGCAGCAGCGAATTGGACAATTACTTGGTTGACTTCGTCTGTTGTCATTCCCCTTGACGGCCGACCAAAGGTAGTGATGTCTGAAGGTGCAAGGGAATCCTTGCTTGCATAGGCAAAACGGCCTGCATGATTGATCTGCAGACAGGCGAGTGCCCCTTCCGCCTTGATGGTTTTGGCCAGGCGGGCAAGGCCGGGGATTGCCTCATCGGTATCGGCCCGGAGGGTACGGTTGGAGCCGCTGGCAAGGGGATGATCCACCGAAGCGTTTTCCACCACCACCATGGCAACACCACTTTTTGCCATAAGCTGATAATGTTCCAAAAGGGCATCGCTGACTAACCCGCCCTCATCAGCCCAGGCCAGATAAAGTGGCGCCATGATCAGACGGTTTTTCAACCTCAGTTCCTGAATTTGAATTTCCGAAAAGAGATTGGGATACATGGGACAAACCTCCTTTTCTGTCTTTCTGTGTATGAGCGTTGTACATGTTCATCATAGCTGTTGATCAGGAAAAAAAGTAAACATTCATGGGTGAAATGTACCTTGATAGATGGTGTGCAGGAGAGGTGCCGAACAGATGGCGAGCGGAGCAGGCAGAAGCAGCTTGGTTTTTGACAGTGCTGCTGGTCGCAATTGTTCTGCAACCCAAGACACTGTATAACAAACCCATAATCTGTACCTAACAAACCTACGATAAAGCGTGCAGAGAAACTGCCCGACAGATCAGGCGGGCATGACAGCCCAAGGGCAACAACTGCAGCAGACAGCAATGAGATCAATGGTAACAAGCAGTACCTCGAAACCCTGGCATGTGTTTCTGGTTTTTTTGCGTCTTGGCCTCACTTCCTTTGGTGGGCCGGTTGCACATTTGGGCTATTTCAGAGAAGAATTTGTGGTGCGTAAAAAATGGCTGAGTGAACAGAGCTATGCTGATATCGTGGCTCTGTGCCAGTTCTTGCCCGGCCCAGCTAGTAGTCAGGTGGGTTTAGCCATAGGGATTCTTCGTGCAGGCTATAGAGGTGCATTTGCCGCGTGGGCAGGCTTCACTCTGCCTTCAGCCCTGGCGCTCACCTTTTTTGCCATCAGTCTGGCCAATCTTGACCAAGCGTTTTTGCCAGGTGTGCTGCAGGGTTTGAAAATTGTGGCAGTGGCAGTGGTGGCACAGGCAGTGTGGGGTATGGCCAAAAACCTGTGCCCAGACGCCCTCCGTGCCACCCTCATGGCCATGTGTGCCTGTTTTGTCTTGCTTGCCCCCTATGTGTGGATCCAGGTGGGGGTTATTGTTGCTGCAGGTGTGGCAGGGTTGTTTTTGTTCAAACCACAAGGTGAGATTGGTCGGGAAGCTTTGCCATTTGGTATTTCACGCCAAGGCGGGCTCATGTGGCTTAGTCTTTTTTTTGTTGGGCTGGTCGTCTTGCCGTTTTTGGTGCGGGTGTTGCCCAGCCAATCTCTTGCCCTGTTCGATGCCTTTTACCGGGCCGGTTCTTTGGTTTTTGGCGGTGGTCATGTGGTCCTGCCCTTGCTGCAGGCCGAAGTGGTGCCGCCCGGCTGGGTGGATAACAACACCTTCCTTGCCGGTTACGGTGCAGCCCAGGCAGTACCAGGACCACTGTTCACCTTTGCCTCGTTTTTAGGGGCTTCCATGCACAGTGCCTCCAATGGCTGGCTGGGCAGCTCCATCTGTTTGCTGGCCATCTTTGCGCCATCCTTTTTGCTGGTGGCGGGCGCCTTACCCTTTTGGGAGGAGTGGCGACATAATGGTCGTATGCAAGCAGCACTGACCGGCATCAACGCCGCAGTGGTGGGCATCCTGCTCTCTGCGCTCTATCATCCGGTATGGACCAGTGCCATCCACGCGCCCCGTGATTTTGCCCTGGCACTTTTGGCCTTTACTGCCCTTGTCTTTTGGAAAGCGCCGCCCTGGCTGGTGGTGCTGGTCTGCGGTCTGGGTGGTTGGCTGTTTTTCTAGGTGCCGAACCACAAGGTCAGCACATTCTGCCCAGTTTCCCGCAAGGCACGGTTATTGGCCGTTATGGCCGCACCCATAAACCACCTGTTTTTATATCCTTATACCCTTAGAATGTGCCACCTATCCGGTGGAATGGGTGCTTTTATCTTTACAGCCTTTGATCGAGCTGAATTTTAATCCTGTTCATCACTAAACGAAGCAACAACAGACAACAGGCATTTTGCCGCATGGAAGGTCCGATGTCATAGAGTTTTTCTTCTCAGCTGTTGGTGAAGTTGCTGCTGATGTTCAGGATGGGCAAGGGCAATGAGCGCCTTTGCCCGTTGGCTTGCAGAGAGTCCCTCAAGTGCGGCCACACCATATTCAGTGACGGCAAAATCAACATACTTGCCACTTAAGGAAACAGGCGCCTTATCATAAAAATCCGCCACAATATTACTGACCCGCTTGCCTGTCTGCCTAGCAACAAAGCTTGAGCGCAGGGCGATGATGCTTTTTCCTCGCGTAAGCTGGGACGCGGCGCGGGCAAAATCCGGCAAGCCGCCCGGAGCAGCAATTATCCGGCCAGCCACACTCTCGGCGTTGCAGTTAGCTGCCAGATCCATCTGCAAAACGCTGTTGACGGCGCAGAGCCTGTCAATGGCAGCGAGTGTTTTTTGGCTGTGGGTCAGCGAGCAGGGATGAAATTCGACCAGCGGATTACGGTGCAAAAAGCGGTACAGGGAAGCATCGCCACCTGCCATGGTGGTGATGGTAGTGCCGCAAAACTCCTTCTTGCTGCTGTTGTTGACCACCCCGCTTTCGATCAGCCTTTGCCAGCCTGCAGAAAGGATGCCGGTATGCCCACCCAGGTTGCGTAGGTGATCAAGCCGGCCCAGCACCAAGTCCGGCAGGGTACCGATCCCCACTTGAAGCACATCTCCCGGCTCCACCAGCCCGGCCACATGTTCGGCAATGGCCTGATCAACGGCATCGGCCCCTATTGGTGTACCTGTTCGCACCAAGTCCTCTTCGTGGTGGAGCACATAATCAAGCGCAGTCAGGGGCAAAAGCGTATCCCCGCAGGTGCAGGGCATGCGCGCATTGACTTGCGCCACCACCAGCGGTTTCTGCGCCAGCACCGCCCTCATGTAATCCACCGTTATCCCTAAGGAAACGTGGCCGGATGCATCCGGCGGGGAAACCTGCAGCAGAAGCAGGTGCACTTTGATGTTCGTGGGGGCAAAGAATTGCGGAATGGCCGAAAAGCTGCAGCGTTCTACCTGGGCCAGGCCGCTGTTGACCGCGCGTCGTAGGCCCGTCCCGGGCATGAAGGTGATTACTTTGAAGTGAGCTACCGCCTCTGCTTGGATATAGGGCGGCGACACCATGGGCATGAGGCAAAAGAGCCGCGCCCCATGCAAGAGAAGAGCTGCCTCGGCCAATTGCCGCAGCAAGGTTTGCGGTTCGGCAAAGGCCGAATGAACCACCACCGTGGGTGAGGGTCCTAGCCGGGCAGCTATTTCTGAAAAACTGAAAAGTTCTTTGGGCACGGCTGCTCCTAAAACGCGTATTCCAGTTCCAGATCAAAGAAGTGTATCAAGGAGGCGAGGCGAATGCGACGCAGGCGTACAAAGGGGTACTCCGAGGCGCATTCGCCGATGCCGACACCGATAGGGCTTTGATATGGAAGTGGAATTCTACATCGAACGCCGGTACTGCCCACCCACCTCGTAGAGCGCAGAGGTGATCTGCCCCAGTGAGCAGACCTGGACCGCGTCGATCAGCACCTCAAAGACGTTTTCATTGTTGATTACGGTCTGGCGCAGCCGTTCCAGCATGGGCCCGCTGGCCTCCTTGTGGCGTTCCTGGAAATCGCGCAGGCGCTTAATCTGTGATTGCTTTTCCTCTTCCGTTGAGCGGGCCAACTCGATCTCAAAGGGTGTTTCGCCGTGCGGGTTGCGGAAGGTGTTGACCCCGATGATCGGGTAGGAGCCGTCGTGCTTCTTATGTTCGTAATAAAGCGATTCTTCCTGGATCTTGCTGCGCTGATAACCGGTTTCCATGGCTCCCAAAACCCCGCCGCGCGCGGCAATGGCCTCGAATTCCTTCAACACCGCCTCCTCCACCAGATCGGTCAGTTCCTCAATAACAAAGGCGCCCTGGTTGGGGTTTTCGGTCATGGCCAGGCCCCATTCCCGGTTGATGATGAGTTGAATGGCCATGGCCCGGCGCACCGACTCCTCGGTCGGGGTGGTAATGGCCTCGTCATAGGCATTGGTGTGCAGGCTGTTACAGTTGTCGTAGATGGCGATCAGGGCCTGCAGGGTGGTGCGGATATCGTTGAAGGCCATTTCCTGGGCATGGAGGGAGCGGCCCGAGGTTTGGATATGGTATTTTAGCTTCTGCGAACGCTCATTGCCGCCATACTTGTGTTTCATGGCCACGGCCCAGATGCGCCGCGCCACCCGGCCGATCACCGAGTATTCCGGCTCCATGCCGTTGGAGAAGAAGAAGCTCAGATTGGGGGCAAAGTCGTCAATGTGCATGCCGCGAGCCAGGTAGGCCTCCACATAGGTGAAGCCGTTGGCCAGGGTGAAGGCAAGCTGCGAGATCGGGTTGGCCCCGGCCTCGGCAATGTGGTAGCCCGAGATGGAGACGGAATAGAAGTTGCGCACCTGATGTTGCACGAAATATTCCTGAATATCGCCCATCATCTTGAGGGCGAACTCGGTGGAGAAGATGCAGGTATTCTGGCCCTGATCTTCTTTGAGGATATCGGCCTGCACAGTACCACGCACGGTGGAAAAGACCCGGCAGCGGATATCGGCCGCCTCCTCGCTGCTGGGTTCGCGGCCATGTTCAGCGGCAAATTTTTTCAGCTGCTGATCAAGAGCGGTATTGAAGAAACAGGCCAGGATAATGGGCGCAGGCCCATTGATGGTCATGGATACCGAGGTGCTGGGCGCGCAGAGATCAAAACCGTCGTAGAGCACCTTCATATCGTCTAAAGTGGCGATGGACACCCCGGAGTTACCGATCTTGCCGTAGATATCGGGCCGCTCGTCCGGATCGCAGCCGTAAAGGGTGGCTGAGTCAAAGGCCGTGGAGAGCCGGTGCGCAGGCATGCCCGCGCTCACCGTCTTGAAGCGGCGGTTGGTGCGGAAGGCGTCGCCTTCGCCGGCGAACATGCGGGTCGGGTCTTCATTTTCGCGTTTAAAGGGGAACACGCCCGCAGTAAATGGGAAATAGCCGGGCAGATGCTCCTTGCGCAGAAAACGCAGCAGTTCGCCCTGGTCATCAAAACGCGGCAGATAGACCTTGCGGATGGTGGAACCGGACAGTGAAATGCGGGTGAGCTTGGTGCGGATTTCCCGGTCGCGGATCTTGACCACATGCTCTTCACCGCCATACTGGTTAGCCAACCCAGGCCAGTCTGCCAGCAATTTTTTGGCCCCTGGAGCTAGGTCGTTTTCCCTTTTGGCGATGAGTTCAGAAAACTGCTCCGTGCTTTTTCCTTCTGCCGCCAAAACATCCTGGGCCGTGTGCAGGGCCTGCAGTTCACGCACTTTTTTCACCCGGCGTTCGGTCTTGGCATGGTAGCCGCGCAGCTCATCTGCAATTTCCGCCAGATAACGGGAGCGCTCTGCCGGCACAATGGCCCTATGGCCTGAGGCGGCAGGCACCTGAATATGCGGCAGCTTGCCCGGCTTCAGCTCAAGGCCCAACTCGCTCAGCTTGGGCAGCATGGCCTGAAACAGCGCGGTTACGCCATCATCGTTAAAGCGGGCGGCAATGGTGGGAAAAACCGGCATCTGCTCGGGCGGGGTGGAAAATGCCCCCTGGTTACGCTGATACTGCTTGCGCACATCGCGCAGGGCATCTTCAGCGCCGCTGCGGTCAAACTTGTTGATGGCCACAAAATGCGCAAAATCAAGCATGTCGATCTTCTCTAGCTGCGAGGCCGCTCCGAACTCGGGCGTCATCACATAAAGGGAGACATCCACATGGGGCACTATGGCGGCATTGCCCTGGCCAATGCCCGAGGTTTCGACAATAACCAGATCAAAGCCGGAAAGCTTGCAGGCGGCAATCACCTCGGGCAGGGCTGCGGAAATCTCGCTGCCTGTTTCGCGGGTGGCAAGTGAACGCATGAAGATGTTGGCATGCTCAATGGCATTCATGCGGATGCGGTCGCCTAAGAGCGCACCGCCGGTGCGCTGGCGCGAGGGGTCGATACTGACGATGGCCAGTTGCAGGCTGTCTTCCTGATCCAAACGGAAACGTCGCACCAGCTCATCGGTAAGCGATGATTTACCGGCACCGCCCGTGCCGGTAATACCGAGTACCGGGGTCTTTTTCGCACCGACCGCCTCTGTGATGGCCTGGCGCACATCTTCGGAATAGGTCCCGTTTTCAAGCGAGGTGATGATGCGCGCCAGCATGCGGCGATCGCCGCTCTTGAGGGCCGAGAGAACCTCCTCCTTGCCCTTGGGCGCGAGTGGGGCCAGGTCTGTATCGGCCAGTTCGATCACCTCGTTGATCATGCCCTGCAGGCCCATGCTCTGACCATTTTCGGGCGTGTAGATGCGGCTAACGCCATAGCTGTGCAGATCCTGCAGTTCCTCGGCCACGATGACCCCGCCGCCACCGCCGAAGACCTTGATATTCTCTCCACCGCCGGCCTTGAGCAGGTCGATCATGTATTTGAAAAATTCGACATGGCCACCCTGATACGAGGTGATGGCAATGCCCTGCACATCTTCTTGCAGGGCCGCGTTGACGATTTCCTGCACTGAGCGGTTGTGGCCGAGGTGGATCACCTCCACACCGCTTGCCTGCAGTATCCGACGCATGATGTTGATGGTGGCGTCATGCCCGTCAAAAAGAGAAGCTGCGGTAATGAAGCGGACTTTATTCGTAGGTTTGTATGGGGGGTGCTGACTGGCCAGGTGTTCCATGAGATGTCCTCCTCAGGTTGCAAGAAGCGGGAACAGCGTGGTACAACATCCTCGACAATACAATAAGAAGATTCAAAAATATCAGACTAAAAAAAGAATCACCGATGGGAAGCAATTTGGCAAGGCAAAAGTGCTTTTCCTTGTTGCTTGGGCGCAGTCTTTTCTTGATAGCAGAGTTGCTCAAGAAAAACAACGCCCACACAAGGTGTTGGTCACCTGAAGATACCCTTGGACTGTACCAGGACTCTTTTTATTTAGTCGCCCTTGAAAATGGCTTTTTCTAATTTTCGGCTTGCGTCAAACCATCATCTGTCTGGAGTCAATCAGGACAGTCAAGGAGCCACAAAAGCCTATCCAATCGCCTGCTCGGTGATGCGTTCCACTTGCGCGGTCGTCCTGTGGCCAGGGTGTGGCCGTTATAGGGATTGCCTGGCTCGGCCTGCATGCCCACAATACAATTGTCATGGTTAGTCACCCTTACACTCACCTTGACTCCAAACTCGAACTTCTTGTGCGCCTTGCCTTTGCCGATGCATTCCACCTCGGGCGCATGCAGGCTGTAGAGTTTGTTTTTGTCCTGCCGCTGCTGGCCCAGCAAACGCTTTGCCAGGGCAAGCTCCGACGAAAATGCAGCCTGCAGTTCGGCTTGCCCCTTGATTTTTCGGACAATGTCCCGATACATCCGACCCAGAAAAACCTTCAAACGCCTGATCTCACGTTATGCCCGTTTCGCCTGGCAAGCATAAGAGTACCGGCCAACCCACATCAGGGTCAGGTGGCCAGGGCGACTGTAGCTCTGCTGCAGCCGTATACCATGTTTCCTGGCAAGATGAACCAATCGTTGCCGACTGCGGTTGAACAGACGCGCATCTGTGGGATAGCAATAGCCTTTTCCTGCACCGTGGTGTCGATGGTGACCCGTTCAAGACTGCTGGCCTTGACTGCACCGCTGATTAGGCCGGCCTGCACCGTCATTTGCAGAATCAACTCAGGACCTTTTTCACCGATGCGTTTGCGAAAGCAGCTCAGTGACGAGGGATCAATGGGCAATTTATGACAAAAGTACTCTTGCCCACAGAAATACTGGTGATACGGGTTTTCCAGCCAACGTCGCATGGTTTCTTTGTCCGAGGTTTTAAAGGCGTGACTGGGGTAGCAAAGCCCTGCCATCAGGCGGATGGGGATGCCGGGTCGGCCATGTTTCGAATAGAGTGCGCCGAACTCTTGCTCAAGCAGTGCCCAGTCGATCAGGGCTGTGAGCCGGTACAATTCATGGTTCCGGCCCAAGAATATTTTCCAGACGGTTGCGGAACATATCCAACTGGGGTGTTGCAATCGGCTTTTTATTCTGGTCAGATCACCCGTGCAGAAGAGCGCTGCAACAGTTTCCTGATGCCAAGAGCAAAGAAGAAAGGCCAAGCCTATGCACTATCTTGAGCCAATACTCAATTTCGCCAGCCAACACGCAGGCCTTGCCTATCTGACAGTTTTTCTGGTCGCTCTGGCCGAATCCCTGGCCCTGGCAGGCCTGATGGTGCCTGGCAGTATCATTGTCTTTACCTCCGGTGTAGCAGTGGCTACAGGTCATCTGAGCCTTATGCCAGTCTTGTTGGTGGCCATTACCGGTGCGGTTGCTGGCGATGGGCTCAGTTACTGGCTGGGATACCATTACAAAGAGCAACTGCGCAACCACTGGCCTTTTTTCCGTTATCCAGACTTGCTGGCAAAGGGTGAGGCATTTTTCATCCGTCACGGCGGCAAAAGCGTACTTTTAGGCCGTTTTGTTGGGGTCATGCGCTCGGTAGTGCCGATGGTGGCGGGCATGATGGCTATGAAGCCGACTCATTTTTTCATCACCAATGTCTTGTCGGCAATTGGCTGGGGCTTGCTGCGTGTTCTGCCCGGCGTGGCATTTGGGGCTTTACTTGCTATGATAGGTGCTGTCAGTGCTCGACTGGTCGTGCTGGTGCTTCTATTCAGCTTCAGCGTTTGGGCATTTTTCTGGATTTGCCGCAGGCTACTGCTCGTCGCAGCTGAATTTGGACACACGTGGCTTCCTGCCCTGCATCAGTGGGTAGAGGGCAAGCCATCCAGGCACGGCTTTATCCGACTAGCCCAGCGCTTTTTCTCCTGGCTCTTTTCTCTGGGAGAGGGTGCAGGACTGTTTGTCGCCTTTTTAGGCATCCTCGTGCTTGCTGCTGGAGCCGGTTTTGCTGCGGTTGCGCAGGATGTGCTCGCTAAAGATACCCTGGTGCTGGTGGATCGGTCGGTATTTCACTTTTTCCAGGGACTGCGCAACACCTGGACAGATACGGTTTTTGTGGCGGTCACGGAGTTAGGCGACTCCCTAGTCAATATCAGCCTGGTCGTGGCCATTTTGCTTGTGTTCCTTGCCCTGCGGCTGCAGCGCACGGCCCTCTTCTGGTTACTGACTGCGGTGGGCGGCTCTCTTGGCATGCAGTCCCTCAAATGGTTCTTTCATTTGCCACGGCCGACGAGTCTGTACGAAGGTTTGTCTTCCTTTAGTTTCCCCAGCGGCCACACCACCATGAGCGTAGTTCTCTACGGCTTCCTTGCCATTGTCCTGGCCAAAAATTTGGCCGGCATTCGGCAGTGGCTCCTCTTTTCAACTGTGCTGGTGATTGCCATTTTCATCGGTTTTTCCCGTTTGTACCTGGGAGCGCACTGGTTTTCCGATGT
>Ga0334892_1002393_pt1 | contig 13433 bp, 11 predicted proteins | sample GraSluR3_MG_4_FD_207213 | JGI IMG/M metagenome (GOLD analysis project Ga0334892, IMG submission 207213) | Sludge microbial communities from methane-producing bioreactor in Wageningen University, Netherlands - Granular Sludge_15_04-R3 | ecosystem: Engineered > Bioreactor > Anaerobic >...
CTTGTTGATTTACTATCCGTTCTTTAAAGTGTATGACAAGCAGTTGGTCGAGCAAGAGCGCTTGGCTGTCCTTGAAGAAGCACAAACGCCGGATACGGGTGCGGAAATCGCGACAAGCGCGACGGAGGCACGTGTCGTGAAGCCGGTGGATGCATCGAAAACGTATAACGTCCTCGTCTTGTGTGCGAACGGTGCCACGAGCGGGATGCTCGCGAATGCGATTGCCAAAGGGGCGAAGGAAGAAGGGCTTCAACTCGAGTCGACGGCTATGGCTTACGGTCAACATAAAGCGGTCATTTCAGAGTTTGACTTGATCATCCTTGCTCCACAGATGGCATCGATGCTTGGGGAGTTGGAACAAGACTCGGCATCTAGTGATACGAACGCCGTTTCGACATCGGGTGCAGAATATGTGTCGCTTTGTCGCGATCCTAAAGGGGCACTCGCCTTCGCTATGAAGCATATGTGATACAAAAGGGGCTGGTCATTCACAGCCCCTCTAATCTTTTCAGTCTAGACAAAGAGGTGGAATCAAAATGAGACAATTTCCGGAAGAGTTTATTTTTGGTGCGGCAACAGCAGCTTATCAAGCAGAAGGTGCGGTGAACGAAGGGGGACGCGGTCCTTGTTATTGGGATGAGTTCCTACATCGCCCGGAGAGCCGTTTCAATGGAGACGTCGCCAGTGATTTTTATCATCAGTATCCAGTCGATTTGAAGTTATCCAATGAGTATGGATTGAACGGCATTCGCATCTCGATTGCCTGGAGCCGTGTCATTCCGGATGGGGCCGGTGAGGTGAATGAGGAAGGACTCGCCTTTTATGACCGCTTGATCGATGAGTGTTTGGCAAACGGTGTCGAGCCGGTCGTCACGCTTCATCATTTCGATACGCCGCTCCCGCTATTCCATCAAGGGGACTGGTTGAATCGTGACAACATTGACCACTTCGTCCGCTTTGCGGAAGTGTGCTTCGAGCGTTTCGGAGATCGCGTGAAGAAGTGGGTGTCAATCAACGAGCCGTGGTCCGTCGTCGCGGGACAATACATCATCGGGCACTTCCCGCCAAACATTCGTTACGATGTCGCCAAAGCGATTCAAGCCATGCACCATATGATGATTGCTCATGCGAAAGTCGTGGACGCGTATAAACGGATGGAGCTAGACGGAGAGGTTGGGATCATCCATATCCTCGAATCGAAATATCCGATCACCGAGTCCGAAGAAGACCGGGAAGCGGCATATGTGGAAGATGTGTTGGCGAACCAATTCATGTTGGATGCCTGTTTGAAAGGAAGTTACACAGCCGAGACACTGACGGTCATCGAACGATTGATGTCTCTTCAACAAGCTACTCTTGTAGTCGAAGAGGGGGACATGGAATGGTTAGCGCGTGGCAGTGCCCAAAATGACTTCCTCGGGGTCAACTATTATGCGAGTCATTTCTTGGCTGCCCATGATGGCGAGAGTGGGATTCATCATAACGGGACAGGGGAGAAAGGGACGAGCGTGTTCGGCTTAAAAGGAATCGGGAAGCGCGTGTCGAATCCGGAAGTGCCTACAACGGATTGGGATTGGCCGATTTATCCGGCCGGCTTGACGGATATGCTAGTCCGGGTCCATCGTCAATATCCGAACTACAAAACCATGTATGTGACGGAGAATGGAATGGGCTATAAGGACGACCTCGTCGACGGCTCGATCGATGACACGCCTCGAATTGATTATATCGCCCAGCATTTGAACGCTATTTTGGATGCGATTGAACAAGGGGTCACGGTTCGTGGATATTTCCTCTGGTCTCTCATGGACGTATTGTCCTGGACGAATGGGTTCAACAAACGGTACGGCTTGTTCTATGTGGATTTCGAGACACAGGAACGACTACCGAAGAAAAGTGCACGTTGGATGAGAGAAGTGGCGAACCGACGTCAAGTCATTCAACCGGAAACTGTAAAATGAACAAAAAGTCGGTTCTTTTGAACCGGCTTTTTGTTTGTTTCTGTTCTAAAATGATAGTCAAGGAGTGTTCAAGTTGAGTATACTGAAAGAAAGAAGGAGGGTGATCGGGAAAATGTTGAAGGAACAGCGATGGGATCGCATCTTAGAACTGGTGGATACAAAGGGGGTCGTGAAGACGACCGAAGTGACCGAATTGCTTGGTGTCACGCCGATGACGGCACGTCGCGATTTGCAGATGCTTGAAGAATTAGGGCGACTTGAACGGATTCACGGAGGTGCGAAATCCTTGAACATGGACCGTCCCCTGTCGTATGAAGAGTTGTCTCATGTCGAGAAGAAACAACTTCGTTCGGAAGAGAAGCGGAGCATCGCCAGAAAAGCGGCGGCGCTTATTGAAGAGAATGCCACGGTGTTCATCGGACCGGGGACGACCAATGAACTCATTTATGAATACATCGACGTGAATGCCCGGATTTTTACGAATTCGTTCCAAGTGTTCGAGCGGTTTAAAAACGATGCGCGATTCGAACTGATGCTGATTGGTGGACGCTACCGCGAACGGACGGGTGCTTTTGTTGGAAGCTTTACGAACGATATCATGTCCCGCATCAACGTATCACTCGCTTTCATCGGAACGAACGGCGTGCACAATGAACGGATTACGACGGCCAACGAAGAAGAGGGCGCATGTCAAAAGATTATTCTCGATAATGCACAGTTGAAGTACATCTTGTGCGATTCAAGTAAAATCGGTCGTGTCGACCTATTTGACTTCTACGGCTTGGATCACGTCGATGGACTGATTACGGACGAAAACATTAGCGAAGCGACGTTACACCATTACTCCTCTTATACGGAGGTCATCGTGGGACAAAACGAACAGCAATTGGTTTGACCATATGAATCAACGACCTGGATTGTTACGAAATGTGACAATCCAGGTCTTTTTTTGTTAAAAAACAAACAAATAATGTTCGAAAATGATTGAAAATAATCGAACTTGTGCTATTATAAAAGTGTAAATAACGAACAAAAAAGAACAAAAAGAAAGAAGGGATTGTTGTGAAAGTAGCACTTTCGGCAGACAAAGCGAGTGAAGGGCGTAAGCAACTGATCGTGAATCATATGGAGGAACTCGGACATGAAGTCGTAGATTATTCGGGTGATGACGTCGTGGCAGCGATTGTTCGAGTGACGGATGCGGTTCGCGATGGAGAGGCAGCTCGTGGTATCTTACTCGATTCCTTTGGGTCATTGTCCTACATGGTCGCGGCGAAACAATCTGGAATTGTTTGTGCACAAGTATCAGATGAACATTCTGCGAAAATGACACGAGACCATAACAACTCTACGATCATCGCGATGGGAACGGAAGTCATCGGTGATACGTTGGCACGTGAAATTGTAAGCGCATTCCTTGGAGCGGAGTACTCGGGTGGGCGTCATCAAATTCGCGTAGACATGTTGAACAAATTGGCTTAAGGAGGACGAACAGGATGAAGATTGCAATCGGTTGCGACCATATTGTGACAGATATTAAAGATGAGATGGTGCGGTACCTTGAAGCGCAAGGCCATGAAGTCATCGACTGCGGGACGTATGATTTTGAACGCACGCACTACCCGATTTACGGGCGTCGTGTCGCGGAACAAGTCGTCACGAACGAAGCGGAACGTGGAATCGTCATCTGCGGAACGGGAGTGGGGATTACGACATCTGCCAACAAAGTGCAAGGTGTCCGTGCACCGCTCGTGCGAGATGTGACCACTGCAAAAATGGCGCGGAAGCAGCTTGATGCGAATGTGATCGGGATTGGGGGACGGATTACTGGTCTCGGTTTGATGCAAGAGATTGTGGACGTCTTCTTGAGCACGCCATACGTCGAAACAGAAGAATCGAAACAACTCATCGCCTCGGTCGATGCGTTGGCGTCAACGAGTCGAGGGTTAGATGGTGACGAGATTTTTGATGAGTTTCTAGAGAAATGGGAAGCGGGCTGCTACGTCGATTAACAAATAATCCAATGAGGTGAATGAAGATGGAAATGACAAAAACAGGTGTCATCAATACAAAAGAGATGCTACGCGATGCACAAGTGAACGGCTACGCCGTCCCAGCGTTTAATATTCATAACCTAGAAACGGCTCAAGTCGTCGTAGAAACGGCGGCAGAGCTCCGTTCGCCAGTCATTCTAGCCGCAACTCCTGGAACGTTCACATACGCTGGACGCGATTACATTCAAGCGATTGCAGACACGGCCGCACGTCGTTACGACATTCCGATCGCGCTTCATTTGGACCACCACGAGACGATCGAGGACATTCAAACCTCGCTTGAACTTGGGACGAAATCGGTCATGATCGATGCGTCACACCATGCGTTCGAAGAAAACATCGAGACCGTACGTCAAGTCGTCGCATTGGCTCAAGAATACGGTGCATCGGTTGAAGCGGAACTCGGTCGCTTAGGTGGTCAAGAGGATGATCTGGTGGTCGATGAGGCGGACTCGTTTTATACGGATCCTGCTGCTGCGGCAGAATTTGTAGAGAAGACAGGCATTGATTCGCTTGCCGTCGCCATTGGAACGGCCCACGGGTTATATAAGGCAGAACCGAAGTTGGATTTAGAACGGTTATCTGAAATTCGAGCAGTCGTCGACATCCCGCTCGTCCTCCATGGCGCATCTGGTGTACCGTTTGATACAGTACGTGAATGTATTCGTCGAGGATGTTGCAAAGTCAACATCGCCACAGAGTTAAAAATGCCATTTGCCGCGACACTTCGAAGCGTCTTGACAGAAAATCAAGAAGAGAGCGATCCGCGTAAATATTTCGGACCAGCAAAAGCTGCGATGAAGACGGTCGTGGAAGAGAAGATTCGAATGTGCATGAGCGATGGACGTTATTGAGGTCTGGATATGATATTAACCATCACGTTAAATCCTGCGATCGATGTCCGGTATGACATGTCGCAGTTCCAATTGAACGGGACGAATCGAACGGATGCCCCTCATCGGACAGCCGGTGGGAAAGGACTGAATGTGACGCGGGTCATCGCACAATTAGGTGAGCCGGTGATGGCCACGGGCATCCTTGGTGGCGAAGCGGGAGAGTGGATTACTTCTAAACTTGCCAAAGACGGGATTCGTCAGAACTTTTATCGAGTGTCCGGCAACACGCGTACGTGTCTGGCTTTCTTGCATGATGGGAAGCAAACCGAAGTACTGGAAAGTGGACCGTACGTATCGACAGATGAATGGGAAGGGTTTAAACAACATGTGGCCACGCTCTTGTCTGAAGTCTCACTCGTCGTGGCATCCGGTAGTTTACCAAAAGGTGTGCCGGTGAGTGCCTATCGCGAATTAATCGAGCTGGCAGGACAACATGGGAAAAAAGTGATTCTCGATACAAGCGGAGAGGCTCTTCGTGAAGGATTATCGGCCCGTCCTTTGTTAGTGAAGCCGAATGAAGAAGAATTGAACAGCCTGGATCCCGCTGCTCCAATCGAGCACACGCTCAACCGGATCGGAGATAGGAGTGACTGGGTCATTCATTCAAAAGGGAAGCGAGGGGCGGATGCGATCGTTCATGGACAACGCTATGTCATCGACGTACCGAACGTGGCGGCCGTGAACGCCGTCGGGTCTGGCGATGCGATGATTGCTGGTCTCGCTGTCGGAATGGTGAGACGTCAATCCGTGGAAGAGACGCTTCGTCTCGGTAGTGCGACCGGCACGCTTAACGCCCTTGAAGAAGGCACGGGAAGTATCAACTGCGCACATCTTGAAGACATGCTCAGTCAGATTCGGGTGACACGGATGTCTCCCATCTCCTCATCATGAAAGAAGCGACCTGTCGTCATCGAGGACAGGTCGCTTCTTTACGTTTACACCAGCTGAATCAACGTCCCACCGAGTACCCCGGCGATTACGAGTGCCCACGGTGGTAGTTTCCAATAGGCGATCATGACGAACAGGAAGGCGGCGAACACGAAGTCGACCGCATCGTTGACGGTACTCGTGAAGATCGGGCTGTAGAATGCCGCGATCAAAATCCCGACCACTGCCGCGTTGACGCCGATAAGGGCGCCAGCGACTTTCGGGTTATGACGGAGCGCATCCCAAAACGGAAGTGACCCGAGGATGAGCAAGAAGGCCGGCAAGAAAATGGCGACCGTCGCCAGGATGCCACCCGGCACACCGTTAATCACCGTTCCGAGATAGGAAGCGAACGTGAAGAGCGGACCAGGGACGGCCTGAGCGGCACCGTATCCTGCAAGGAAAGCTTCTTCACTCAAGAAGCCGGCGGGTACAAGTTCTCGTTCTAGTAGTGGCAAGACCACGTGTCCGCCGCCGAAGACGAGGGCACCGGCCCGGTAAAAGCTATCGAACAAGGCAATCGTCTGATTTTCAAACGTCTCCCGTAAAATCGGTAAGATGACGAGAAGAGCACCGAATATCGACAGCAAGACGGCTCCGAGTCGTTTCGAAATGGGGAACGCGCTCGATTTCGCATCGAGGCGGTCCGGCTTGAACAACAGGAATCCTGCGAGGGCCGCAAGGAGAATGAATAGCACCTGACTGAACGTCGTCTGCCAGAGCAAGACGCCTGCCAAGGCGAAAAAGGCAATCGTTCGTGTCTTTGTATCAGGTGTCAGTTTACTCGCCATCCCTAAGATGGCATGGGCGACGATGGCGACGGCGACGACCTTCAAGCCGTAAAGCCAGCCTGCGTCGGACACGTCGAGCCCGGACAACAATAAAGCGAACAGGATGAGGGCAACAACTGACGGCGTCGTGAAGCCGATGAACGAGGTGATCCCACCCAATATACCGCCGCGGACGATCCCGATGCCGATCCCGACCTGTGAACTGGCCGGTCCAGGTAAGAATTGGCATAAGGCGACGAGGTCGGCATATGCTTTTTCATCCATCCATTTGCGTCGTCTCACATACTCCTCGTGGAAGTAACCGAGGTGGGCGACCGGCCCACCGAATGAGGTGAGGCCGAGCCTCGTTGAAACGAATAAAATCTCTAGTAACGTCTTGAACGTCACGCGTTGTGTCGTCATGTCTTCACTCCTTAATTTCTTTGAATAACTCGTATGCTTTTTGACGGGCTTCCGCCAACACAGAACGTCCTTTTTCGGTCGTCACGTAATTTTTGCGAACGTGTCCATCGACCGTCTCGTTTTCACGGACGAGAAGGCCATCCTTCTCCATCCCGTGCAAGATTGGGTAGAGCGTCCCAGCACTGATCTCGTAACCGTGTTCCCGAAGCTCATCGACCATCCATGCTCCGTACACGGGATGTTCCGCGGCGTGGTGCAAGATATGGATGTGGATGAAACCGAGAAACAGCTTCCGCAAGACGCGGTCTTCCATACGTGTCATCTCCTTAATATCGAAGTTCGATATCGGTTTTCGAAATCAGTCTAACAAAGGTGAGGGGATGGGGCAAGGGAAGACCATGCAGTTTACGAAAACTTAAAATAAAAAGTTGGGAATGAGTTCGGAAAAAATAGGGAATCTATCACAAATGAGGTAAACTAAATGGAGATTTTATTTGCTGAGGAGGAAGTGACGTGACAAACCCCCATCATTCTTCATACGACACATTGTTGCGTTATATGCCCCAAGGCTACGTCGAGTTTAAAGTGATTTACGACGACGCTTCGGAGCCGATCGACTATGAATTCTTTGAAGTGAATCCTGCTTTTGAGAAGATCATGAAGGGGAAGCGAAAACACTTCATCGGGAAAAAAGTATCAAGCGCCTTAAAGGACTTTGAATATAGTGAGCGGGAGTGGATGATTCAAGTGGCACACGTCGTCAACGAAGGCGGGACGGTGACGTTTGAACATTTCTCTCGGCGCAACAAGTCATGGTTCGAGATGTCCGTGTTCAGTGAACGCCAAGGATTCGTATCGGTCATGTTCCATGACATCACCCGACATGTACAAGAAAACAATGCGTTGAAGCAGCTCGTCAACGTCTCCCATCGCTTCGTCTCGACGGGTAGCGATTTATTGATGAATCAACAATTCCTCGACCAGATTCGTGACTTCACGGGAGCGAAGGCGGTCGCGCTCAATTTAATGGAGAACGATGGAGAGTCCTACACGACCGTCGCCTTATCCGGCATTGACGAGATGTTAGAAAGAAGTCTCGATATCCTTGGATTTCATCCGGTCGGAAGGAAATGGCCGATGACGGATCAGCGGCGTGACCTGTTCAAACAATCGAATCCTCGTGTTTTTGATGGGATTGACCCACTGATTGATGGCGCGCTGCCGAAACGGCTCATCAAAAATCTACTCCGTATCTTCTCGCTTGGAGAAGTCGTTCTCTTTAAAATCGAAAAAGACGGCGTCTTGTATGGGGATTTGACGATTGTGATGGAGCAAGGGAAACAAGCGAATCGCCTCGGTCTCGTCGAGTTGTACCTCGTCCATGTACTTCAGCAATTGACGAAAGCCGATCATCAAGTGGGTGAGACGAAGAAATCAATGTTCGATGGATTTGGCACGCTCGACTTGGAATGCATCATGGCCTTCAACACACGGCAAGTGCTGCACTTGAACGAAACATGGGAGCGCGTTTTAGGATTTTCGCTTGATGAGTTGGAGAATATCGATTTTCTTAGTCTGATTCACCCGGACGATGAGGTGATCACGGAAGCAGGATTTGCGGAGCTTGAAGAACGTGGCGAGTTGTTCCGATTCGTCAACCGCTTCCGGACAATCGACGATACGTACCGCTCAATCGAATGGCATTGTAAACTTCAAGGGGATTACATTTATGCGGTCGCGAAAGACGTGACGGACCGGGTCCAATTGGAAGAAAAATTGGCCGACCGGGACCGCCTCTTGACGAAACTATCCGACCAAATCCCGGGTGCCATCTATCAATTCGAATTGTTGCCTGACGGAAGCTTCAACTTCCCGTTCTTTAGCCGGGGCTTTGAAGATATGTTGGGGATTTCGGCAGAAGAGGTACAGAGAGATGCGAGTCTTGTCTTCCGCCGGATGCACCCGGATGATTATCCCCATGTCATGCAGTCGATTGATGAATCGTATCGTAATTTGACGATTTGGGACGCAGAGTTTCGTGTGTTGACCGAGGACGGACGAACCATCTGGATTCTCGGGTCATCTCGTCCGGAGAAGATTGCGGAAGGCCATGTCTTGTGGCACGGCTATATTGGAGATGTCACGGAGAAGAAGACATACGAGAAAGAGATTGAATATCTCAGTTATCACGATCAATTGACAGGTATCAAAAACCGACGCTACTTTGAAGAGGCGTTGGAGCGTTATGATGATGAGCATTTTTATCCGCTCACACTCATCGTCATCGATATCAATGGTCTGAAACTCACGAACGATGCGTTCGGTCACTTGGTCGGAGACCAGCTGCTCGTCGAAGCGGCGAATATTTTACGAAATGAATTGCGCGCGAAAGATGAAGTGGCGCGAGTCGGGGGCGATGAGTTCGTCGTCATCTCCCCGAATACGACACTCGATGAGGCGAAGCAACTGTCGGACCGTCTCGGTCGTCTCTTCCACGAACAGACGGTAGAAGGGTTACCGATTTCCGCATCGTTTGGTGAAGCGGTTAAGCACGACGCCACCATCGAGTTGAGCGAGGTGTTCAACTTAGCGGAAGACCGGATGTATCACCATAAGGTTTCTGAAAAGCAGAGTCGACGCCACCATTCCATCCAAATCATCATGCGGACGCTGTATGAGAAGATTCCACGCGAAGAAGCGCACTCTCAACGGGTCGCCAATTTAGCGGGGAAACTTGCGGAAGCGATGGGCTTCACGAGTGCTGAAGTGAATGAGATTCGAACGGCTGCCATTCTGCATGACATAGGAAAAGTGGCAATCAGTAATGACATTTTAGATAAACCTGGTGCATTGACCGAATCAGAATGGTATGAAATCAAGCGCCATCCGGAAATAAGTTACAACATTTTGAGTACGGTACCCGAATATGTCGCCTTGTCCGAGATTGTCTTGGCGCACCATGAACGATGGGACGGTAAAGGATATCCGAAAGGCTTGAGCGATTATGACATCCCGCTCGCCTCGCGAATTATCGCCGTCGCCGACACGTTCGATGTCATGGTGACGCGGCGACCATATCGACAAGCGAAGACGATTGACGAGGCACTTGCCATCATCAAACAAGAGGCAGGGAAACAGTTCGACCCATCTCTCGTCGACGTCTTCTTTGAAAAAGTCGTACCGACACTTCAACAATAAACAAGCGAGTCCTCCTGAATGTGGGGGACTCGCTTTTTCAAACGGTCAGAGGTCGTTTCTTCAACACGAGGATGGTGAAGAGGAAGACGATGCCGGTCATGCCGATCATGACAAGGATGGAGAGAGACGGGAACTGTCCCTCATACATCGTGATGACGCCGTTATTTAACCAATAGGTCGGTAGGAAACGACCGATGAGTTTCAATGAATCGGGTAACCAGAGCAGGCTGATGAACGCCCCGCCGGTGATGGCGGATGCCATCGTGACCGAGATTTGAAAGATGTTCGCCTTCTCCCGGTTCGTCGCCAACACGGCGATGAGACCACCGAGTGCCAGACAGACGAGCAAATAGGACGAAAACAAGGCGAACACGATCGGGAGATAGGACCAGACGTCTTGACCGTATAAAGCAAGGCTCACACCAATCAACAGCATCACGTAGACGAATCCGACGAGATAAAAGGCGAGGAGCAGGGAGGCGAAATAACGCCGTGGTGTCACCGGTGAGGCGAACAACCGCGCATAGATCTTCTCGTCCCGGTCGTCTGCGACAAACATGGGGATGAACTGGAGAAAGGTCGACATCATGATGAACGACAATAGACCGAAGAAGGCTTGTGTCCGAGCGGTCGTGGCGACACTTTCTTGGAACGGTTCACTTCTGAGTGTGTAACCGTTCGCCGTCTCAATGGATGCGAGCTCTTCGAACGTCGCTTCCTCATAGTTGCTCGCTTCGAGCAGTTGACGTTCGCGGGACAGATGACCGTTCAGCGCCTGCTCGATCAACGAGGCATCACTCCCGGCGATCGCGGAGAAGGAGAGGCGGGGCATGTCTCCTGTGAACGCCTGTTCCGTGAAGTCTTCTGGAATGATGAGGACGATGTCTTCTCCTTCTAACAAGACATCCTCCGTGCTCGACTCGAGCAATGTGACCCGACCAAATCGTTCGGCCTCGTCAATGAGACGTTCGGCGAGGAGTCCACCATCCCGGTCGACAATCCCGATCGATGCGTTCAAACTGGACGTACCACCGACGAAGGAGAGGATGAGCGCGAAACCGAACATCGACACGAAGGTGAACACCCACAGTCCTTTCTTTCGAAGCATCCGTTTGGCCACATGTCTAATGAGTACCATGACGCTTCACTCCTTTCGAGAGAATGTAGCTGAATGCGATCAAGACAAGGAGATGAATCCCGAGCAATCCGAGGCTTTGCCAATACAGATTCATGTCCCCTTCCCGCAGGAGGACGGCTAGCATCCCGTCCCGCATAAAGATCGGCATGAACACGTAAGCGGCCCAGGGCGCGTAGTTCAGCGTCACTTGGTCAAAACCGGGGACGTAGCCACCGGATAAGATCATGAGGATGGCGACGAAGCCGTTGACGATTGCATCCTTTGTCGTCGCGCTCAACTTCGGCAAGTTGACAATCAGGAATCCGATGGCGACCCCGTACGCGGTTAAGGCGAGCCAAGACAGAATCAGATAGCCGAACTGCACGTTCGCCAAGTCGAATGTGCGATAGACGAAGTGACTGAACCAAAACAAGAGAATGAGTTGCAACAAGATGATGACGTAGCGACTGAACGTCCGCGCAAGTCGATACTCGACCGTTCGGACGGGTGCCGCTTGGATGCGTAAATAGCTGCTTGTGTTCGGCTGTTCTTCTCGTGCCATCGCCGTGATATAAAATGACCCGAATAATGCCGTCATGATCGAGATGGTGACGGTGAAATATTCGAGCGACGTCGGGGTGCGTCCCGCCAGGTCGACACTTTCCGTATCGAGCCACGCCTCATTCTCGTAAGGGGCCGACACGCCTGCTTCGGCGAGCGTGATCTGTTGATTGGCGATCGCCGTATACTGACCGAGGATGGCATCGAGGACGTCAAACTCGACGGTCGTCGGTTCCTCATAAAAGAGCGTGATGTCAGGTCCGTCGAGTTGCAGTATGACGTCGGCATCGCCATCGTTCACACCTTGTTCGGCAGATGGGAGGTCGGCGTATGGAACGAGTCGGATGAAAGCTTGAATGTCTTCTTCTTTTAAAAAGGTCTCGAGTGGCTCACGATACTGGTCGGTCGACGATTCGACGTAGGCGACATTCGTGACCGGCAGTTTGAACGTGTCACTGAAGACGGCCGACAGCATCGTCCCCAGTCCGAAGATGAGGATGAGCGGAAAGATGAGCATCCAAAAGAGTGTGGCGCGGTCCCGTAGTCGCTGTTTCACATCATATTTGATGAAGGTCCACATGACGACCCTCCTATTCCCGAAGCGTCTTCCCCGTCAATGCCAAAAAGACGGTATTGAGGGAAGGACGGTCGACCGTGATGGAAGTGAAATGGACATGTTCTTGATGGAGCGTCTCAAGGAGCGGGGCGAGCGGCGTGTCCTTGTCTAACGACACCTCGATGTACGGCTCTTCATACTCCACTTTTTGAACGTGGTCGAGTGCATCGAGTCGTTCGAGCAAATTTGGCGTGAGCGCATCGACTTTGATCCGGGCCGTCTCGAGCGTCATGACACGGTCTTTCAGCTCGTCCTGCGTCCCTTCGGCGATGATCTTTCCTTCATCGACGATGGCGATCCGGTCACAGAGGAGTTCGACTTCTTCCATGTAATGAGATGTATAGATGATGGTGGCACCGCGGCGATTCAGTTCGCGGATGTTCTCTAAAATGGTATTTCGCGACTGTGGGTCGATGGCGACGGTCGGTTCATCCATGAAGATGAGTTCGGGTTCATGGACGATACCACAGGCGATATTGAGGCGACGGAGGAGACCGCCGGACAGTTCGGGCGGACGTTTCTTTTGATGGGCATCGAGTTCGACGAAGTGGAGCGCGGCCTCGGTCTTTTGTTTCGCTTCTTTCGGACTGAATCCATACAGCTCCGCAAAAAATTGGATGTTCTCATAGACGGTCAGCTGATCATAGACGGAGACGTGTTGCGGCACGATCCCGACACGGCGTTTGATGGCCAGTTCGTCTTTTGGCATCGCTTTTCCAAAAATGTGAATCGAACCGGAGTCCGCCTCGTACAGATTCAACATGACCGAAATGGCGGTCGTCTTCCCGGCACCATTCGGTCCGAGCAACCCGAAGAGTTCGCCTTCTTCCACTTTCAGAGTGAGGTCGTTCAAGGCAATCGTATCCCCGAACCGTTTCGTGACATGGTCGAGCGAGATAATGGACATCGT
>Ga0334892_1002397_pt1 | contig 13420 bp, 13 predicted proteins | sample GraSluR3_MG_4_FD_207213 | JGI IMG/M metagenome (GOLD analysis project Ga0334892, IMG submission 207213) | Sludge microbial communities from methane-producing bioreactor in Wageningen University, Netherlands - Granular Sludge_15_04-R3 | ecosystem: Engineered > Bioreactor > Anaerobic >...
CCGGTGTTGACAGGGATATAATCCAAAAGGGCGTGGATATGCTGGGTATGGACCTCACCGAGGTAATGGCCGAAACCATAAAGGGTATGCAGAAGGTGGCGGAGGAAATTGGCCTCAAGGGCAGCCTTTAAGCGCGGCGGGGGACTACGGTTCCTTGGCCCGTTTGACGGATTACCGGTATTAATTATGAGAACCGGGGCAGTTCATGAAACCCCGGTTCTTTCGGTATGTATATCATATTTACCCAAAAATCTGCAGCATTACAGCCAAACAAAATTTCACAAGGTTTCCTTCCTGGAACGGGTCCGTTCCAAGTAAATCTTTTATCTTAAGCAGCCTGTAGTTTACGGTGTTTTTGTGTATATAGAGCCTGTTAGCAGTTTTATTGACATCTAATCCTTCAAAAAAATGTATTAGCATCGTTTTTAATAAATCTATACTATGATAACTGTCATACTCAATTATTGGCTTCAACAGCTTATCGCTATAAGCCCTTAATGTAGCATTTTCATGTATGTGCTCTATAATTGAGATGTATTCAATATCTTTATAATGTAATACAGGCGTTGGTAGAGTATAACTAAACTTTGAGTGAAGCATTGTACCCCATCTAATAACCTTATTCGCTTCATTGTAGCTATTATAGAGCGACTTTAAGTCAGAATAGTGCTTGCCCACACCTATAATGAGATTACTTGATTCCTGTTTATCAATATCTTTAATTAAATCGTGTTCTATCTCTTCTATCTTACTTTCCAGGACATTTTCGTCATAACTATAAATATAGGGAATCACTATGATTTCATTAGTCCGCTGCACGAGGATATTTTTAAGATTATTGTGTTTAATGCTTTTATACAACTGATCGAACAAAGCCTTGCTGAAACCATTACTGTTAAAAGTTTTTATCACAATTATTAGATATCTATTATGCATATCTAGGTTTACAAGCTTTCCTCTTTCTATAATTTCATTGCCTGATTCGAATTTTCCCTTTAACAAGTTTGTAATAAAACTCTTTTCATATCTTCTTTTTATTTCTTTGATTTTTATATAGTTTTGTAATTGTATACCGCATATTACCAATGACATGCTGATTAAATATAGGTTTGTCTCATTAAGTATTTGTTTTGTTACTGATACATTTAATAAATAGCCTATTATCTTTCCTCTGGAATCTTTTATGCAGGATATAAGGGCTACTAAGTTTTCATCATCTATGTCTAATAGTAAAGTATCATCCTTCAACGCTACAAAGCTTTTTTGTTTGTAATAATCTAAACACCTTTCGATCAAACCGTTTTTAAAACTCAACACAAGGTCATCACGTATACACGTTTCTATAATACTAAAATCATGATCGATTATGGCAATAGAAGAGTTGAGTTTCTGTGCCAATACTTTTATGAGGTTTTCCAGACTATGTTGTTTGCTAATGTTGCTATCAATAATATCATTAAAAAACGATGACATGTTTTTTTTATATTTATCAAGAGTTAAATCTTCCATTATGGGCTTTATTATCTCTCCGTAAGTTAAATCTCCGGGAGCCTTAAACATAGGAAACTTGAGTTCATCGGCCTTGCTAATAAACTTTTTCGAAATATTGTTAAGATATGAATTATAATTAAATAATATTATCCCTGCAGCGCCACCCTTATTCATATTTTCCAACATGTTTATTTGTGCTTTTTCGTCATCTTTAAGACTATATAGCGCCGTTAATAATAGCTCGCCGCCCTTACACCACAGATATGCATCAGGGATCTCTACAACGCTTACGATTTTTATTTTACGCTCCAGACCATTTTCTCCACCCAAAAGCACACATCCAGCAAAATAACCCCTCTTTATTGCATCGTTTACACTCAAAGCCATTCAAATCGCCCCTATTTCTTTTTTAGTCAACGCAGCAAAGCTAATCTCCTTGATAAAGATAATTCCCAAAATTAATCTTTTAATATCTATACCCTTCGCAAGCATTTCTATTCTCCTCACCCTTAGGATACATTGAAAAATGCCGACCCCAAGATAGTCCTATGTCTTTGCTTGTAATGTATTATACTGTGTTCACGTCGATTAAAAAAGAAGTACCTTATGCATAACCCAAGTCCGTTTATATAACCGGGATTGGTATATGTGAAATTTGTATATTATTCATATATGACAGGATTTTATCCTATCATATATGAAATTTAGTATTGCCGTCAATTCTAACTAGCAAATAAAAATGACCCAGAGAGGAAGAGAGACAAAAACAGGGTTTCCCGCCTGCAGTCGCCTTTGGCTTTTCATCTAAGATAACAGCCGTCAAATTGGGGAAACCCTGTTTTGAACTTTTATATCAACGTTTATTGTTACTTATTTAATTCGATAATCTATCTAATCTCCTTCAGCACTGCAAGTAGGTATTCCCACATCCTGTTTATAGACGATATGCTAACATGTTCATTGGGACTATGTACATCATACATATCGGGACCAAAGGATACCATATCCAGATTCGGGTTCTTTTCTTTGAATATTCCACACTCCAATCCTCCATGAACAGCTATTACTTCAGGCCCATCGTTATACATTTTTTTGTAGACCTTCTCGAAGATAACTCTTAACTTGGAATCCGGATTGAATTCCCATTCGGGGTATTCACCATCCGTTAATAGTTCAACCTCCAAAACGTCTGCAATTAGTTTATTCTGATTTAGTATTTTCTGTTTAAGGCTTCTTATGCTGCTTCTTATCCCGCTTTCAAATGTTACTTCGTTTTCCGATGTTTTGACCACACCCAGATTGGTGGAGCTCTCTACCAGTCCTTCGATATCCATACTCATTGACTGAACACCATCGGGAATTAATACCAACAATTCTATAACCTTTTTTTTAGTATCATCCGAGAATACTTTTCCAGCATCAACATCTGCTTTATCTGCTACAACGAATACATCAGGGTCTGAAACCTTCAATTCGTTTTTGAATGTCCTATCCCATTCATCTATTTTGGCTACTAATTTATCCTCGTCCCCAGAATAGGTTAGAATCACAACATCAGTCTCTCTGGGTATCGCGTTCATTTTAAAACCGCCATTTATCTCCTTTATGCTAAACTCTATTTCATCTGTGAGACTGTTTAGCACCCTGCCCATTAGTTTGTTGGAATTCCCCCTGTATTTATCAATCTCTACGCCTGAGTGGCCCCCTTTAAGCCCGCCTATGCTTACCCGATAGCAGATCATATCCGCCATCGCGGCTTCCCACACCACTTGCAGGCAATGCTTGGCAGTTATACCCCCAGCGCAGCTTGCCAATAACTTTCCTTCTTCTTCTGAATCGATATTAATCAGCATATCTCCCTCAAGAAATTTCGGGTTTAATGCTTTAGCGCCATTAAGGCCCACCTCTTCTTCTACTGTAATTAATACCCTTATAGGAGGATGAGGTATGTCCTTTGAATCCAATAATGTAAGGGCATATGCAACAGCAATACCGTTATCTGCACCAAGTGTAGTGCCCTTGGCATAAATCATATCGTCCTTGATAACAGATTCGATCGGATCCTTTTCGAAATCATGATCAGTACCTTTGTTCTTGTCGCAAACCATATCCATATGTCCCTGTATTATTACAGTTGGTGCATTCTCATAGCCAGGATATGCAGGTTTTTTAATCAATACGTTTAGGGCCTTATCCTGCTCGACTTCAAGGTTTCTTTTTTCTGCGAAATCTACAAGATAATCGCTAATTGCCTTTTCATTGCCTGAGCATCTCGGTATATTCGAAATCTCTTTGAAAAAATTCAATACCTGTGCCGGTTCCAACTTATCGTAGATACTATTCATGTACAATCACCTCGTTTTCTCACTTTTTTTAACTATTTATTCAAATCTTCAATAGTTTTATAATCCCCATCGTAACCTAATTTCTCCATAACATGCTTGAACACTTTATAGCCATTGACTTTTCTCCACTTACTGTGACATGGAAAACCTAATACGGCTATTTCTAGTCCGGTTTCCAGATCGGCGTTTGTAAGAGGCTGACCGTCCAACGAGATGGTACATATTAGGTCCGGAACCATGGCTACTATCTTATCCTCTTTCTTTGCAAGCATGTTCTCGTTCTTGTAATCAACGATAAGGGTACTTCCTTTATAGCTTCCTGTGCCTTCTATTGTATAGCGTCCAAAATCAAAACCTTCCCTGGTTTCTATCGTCATATCGATGATTTTACCCTGTAATAGCTCATAACCCTTAAATTGTTCTATCAGTGGTTTTATGAAGTCTTTACCGTTTTTCTTCGCTTCCCTGATGGTTGCGCCAACACCTTCGGCTATAGTAACCGTATCCGGGATCATACCGTTTTTACATTCCTTTCCGTCCATTTCGTAGGAAGCTACACCCCCACTCATTCCTAATGCAGCAATTACATTTCGTGCTATATTCTCACAATCGTACGAGTTTTCAGTATAAACCACGGCCGCATTCTTTTCTTTATCAGCTATTGCAAATGGAGAGGGCAAAATATCATTGAAATGGAACATCAACATCTCAAGTTCAGGAACAGCCCTTCCTGCACCATCCGCATCTACTATTGGCAAACCTTTAACCGCACCGGTATATATGGGAACAACTGTATTGAATGCTCCGGTTTCTACCGGTATCAAATAATCCAACTTGTGGCCTATTGTTTTTTCAAACAGCTCCAAGGCATTGATCCCTTCTTTATTAAAACCGCTTTCAAGTAATTTCTTAGGTGCTCCCATACCAGCAACCATAGCAATTTTTTTGTTATCGTCCACCTCGTTTATATTAACCAAGGTCGGCTCGACGTTTAAATCGGCGATCTCGTCCACCAGCTTAAGACCGGACTTAATTGAACCTCCGCCGCCGGCACCCAAAAGTCCAGCACCGTTTACTATGTCAACCATGTTTTGATAATTCAATTTTCTCATTGCCACACACTCCTTTAATATTTATTCTTTATCCTGCTCCATCACAACTACCAAATCTTCTATGATTTCATCCATCATAGAAATAAACTCCTGCTCATCAGTCATACAACTGAATTTCTTTTCATCTATATTGTTTATTATCTTCTCAATCTCTTCGTCATCGATCAGCCCATTATCTTTCAACATATAGTACATTTTGCTAGCGGTATCCATCAAACGAAACGGACCATATATTTTGGGTTCTTCAACACATCCTCTTGCACTAGTTACTATATATGTCAATATTTTCACAAAATCTTTTCTATCCATTACTGTTCGCCCCCCTCCCATCGATCAAAGAAGGATACCTCCTTTACACTCCTTCGCTTTGGAGTATTAATGGTTTTATTGAAATAACCAACGCTTACAATTAAGTCCGGTGAAATATGTTCAGGAAGTTTCAATATTTTACTGACCGCATTCTTATTGAAGGACCTGACAGCACATGTGCCCAGTCCTTTTTCGGTTGCTAATAACATTATGTTCTGGGCAGCCATAGATATGTCCATTAAGCATAGTTCATCTCTTCCCAATATACTGGCTCTTTCAAAAGCTCTTTTCCTATCCGTACAGACTACTATCAAATTGACGGGATCGCCCAATAATCCGGGGCTAAATGCTTTAATTTTTTCAAGTACGCCTTCATTTTTAACGATAATATAATACCACGGTTGTATATTGCTTCCTGTTGGCGCCCAAATAGCAGCCTCGATCAATTCCATCAGCAGTTCTTTCGATACCTTTTTAGGTTCATAGTCTCTAACACTGCGCCTTTTTTTAATAATGCTCATTAAATCGTTTGCCATTTCTACTTTCTCCTTTCCTTCTCGGGTGGCATCATAAAACTCAATTTACTTTGTTTATAGCCAAGCAATATCATCGTTTGCATAAGATGTAATGCAGCAGCCCCCGGGCTAACAACCGGTATATATCTGCCCATCATATTACTGATCTCCGATTGCAACCTTTCGGCAATCCCCATCATCCCTGTACAACCAAGCACCAGTACTTCAGCATTATCATTCTCAATTGCCTCTTTTGCTGTTTTTAATAGGGTATCGAATAAGCTATCATCCTGCCCAAGCTCTACTACAGGTATATTAGTAACCCTAATAGATGCCAGGCCAGAACTCAGCTTGTTTGTTTCAATCATTTCCCGGGTAACCATAAGCGCGTTCTCAACTGTCATAAGAACGCTGTAGCTTTTCCCTAGGAGATTTCCATATAACACTCCTGCTTGTCCTGCACCTATAACCGGAATATTTAGCCTCTCCTTACATGCGTTTACTGCAGGATCATCAAAACAATATATAACTACACCGTCAAATCCGTCCTTCTCTGCCTTCTCTGCCACTTCGATTATATACGGAGCTGCCACAGCAACGTCATATTCACATTCAATAGAAGCCGGTCCCTTTGGTAAAGATTCTATATCAAATGAAATCCTCGTATCCAACGAGAAATTTTCCAGTTCTTTTTCTACAATTTCGTTAAACAATTTTGTGCTTACAGGTAAAATTACTTTTATGCGCTTCATTTTCCAGCCTCTTCTCTATAAGTTGTATTCATACCTTATATACTAGTATGAACATGTCCCGAAGAACATGTTCATACTAGTATAAGAATTAAGAGGATAACTAAGGAGTAAGCTCATACCCTTTCTTGCTTAGTGCTATCAGAGTTCTCAAACCAAGTATTACCATGAGCAGTGCAATAATTAGTACTATTGCTAATGTCCCGCCCGGTGCTGCATAATAGGTCGACGGTGCCATAACGAAATATCCCACTCCGAAGCTTAATGGCATCCAAGCCGTTTCAACTATAACTTTTGCAAGACCTAATGCATTATTTGAACTTTCAAATCCATACCTCAAATATGCAATCAATGACACGACTATTGGTCCTAATGCTATACCTATATATAACCCTCTTGTCCTCGGCAGATCAACAAAAAAACTCACTACTATAGCTAAAACACCCAGTATTATTGAATACAGTGGAACATATTTCTTATACCACATCAAATCTTTAAGTTCCGAATTGGAATTATTATTTTGGCTCATTTGTAATCCTCCCTTCAAAACATTTATTCAACATCCGAAAATCATTATATCCACTTATTGACATGTGTCTAAAAACCGTCAGATGTTTCTATATAGCTTCCCTGCTCGTATTTGATATTTGCTTTCTCCGCCAATGTTGCTAAAACAAGATATACAACGAAGGCTATGGCTATCGAGTTAAATCCAACAGCTCCCGGCAGATAAGGCGATGCTATGGTACCTGCAACCCAAGATATTATCCCTACCCAGTTCCACTGAGAATATTCTGTTCCTTCTCCGAACACATAACGCTTTTTCGGATCCTTAATCCCTAATACATAAGGTCGGAAGATGTAGTAATCAGCTATTAAAATACCAGCAATGGGGGGTAGGAACCTTCCAAGCTGATTTAAAAATTCCATAAACGGATCTGCGCCGAAAACCCCAGCGGCAGTCAATGAAGCCAGTACTGCACCAATGCCGCCCATTATAAGCGTTATCTTTTTCTTGCTAATTCTTACCGTATTAGCGAAGGCCAGTGAACCATTGTACAGGTTATTATCGTTCGTTGTCCACTGTCCAAAAATAATTAGTGCCAGTGCCCCCAAGCCCATGCCCAGGAAGGCCATCGCTTGTGCAATATCGCCCATAGGAGTCAATAAGGTCAATAGGCCTGCGCAAAGCATTAATACGGGCTGCAGCACGACAACCTGTAAAAACCATGCCGCTGCGCCAGCTTTCGGGCTTTTAGCATATCTGGATATATCGGGTGTAATAGTCGCACCTGCAACGTACATACCAATAACAGAAGTAATCGCAGCTGACATAGTTATCGATGCTTCAGGCGCGGCTGATACAGCCTGGTTAAAGCCACCTGCTTCTGTAACAGCTGCGTAAGTACCAGCCAGAAGAAGTATCATGAATAACGGAACTGCTAAGTAGCTTAAAAAAGCCAATCCTTTATATCCAAAGTATGCTGTCAGACTCATCAAACACGCTCCCCAGAATGCGGCTACCGGAGCGCTTGCAATCCAGTAAACCTCTCCGAACACTTCCATGCTGATTGTTTCAAATACTGTACCAAAAAGGTATGCCTGGATAAAAAACCATCCAATACCACAGCCTATACCGCTAACCGCTGCCCCTGCCAGCTTTGAACCCCCTCTACCAAACGGATAACGAAGTAACAGATAGGTCGATGTCCTTGTATTGGCACCTATTACTGCAGTCAAGGCACCTACTATACCCAGAATTACTGAACCGGTTACTGAAGCTATTAGAATATCTTTAGCGGATAGTCCATTCCCAAGACCCGCACCACCGTATAGTACTGCAATACTTACCAGAACACCTGTGAAAACCAAGAACATTCCATAGAAAGACTTAGTTTTGTCTTCAGGCACTTTTACATTTGCGAAGTCGCCAAACATATCCTTTTGTACTCCATTTTGAGGCATATTTTCTTTGTCCATTTTTCTCCTCCTTTTCTACCGTTTTTTCTTAATATGATATGCTCCCAGGCACATTTGAGAAATAAATATTTCGTACTGCTAATCATTCTGTTAGCCGGACACTATAATAGAAAGTACTGTCTGGAATCTGATAACCTTGGAAGCATATCATATTGTTCCGTGCAGATACTGATGCTCCGCTAGTATGCCATATTATTTACTTCATTACCTCTTCTATAGGTTTATGTTTGATATTAAACCCATAATGGGTTGGTCCTACCCTATCAATCCCTGCCTGTGTTGCAAAAGCTTTTCTCTTCTTAACACCAACAACCGAAACCTCATCTCCTTCAGCCAAAGCAGGGTTAGTTATTGGTTCACCAGTCTTTGAATCAATAACCTGAATAATATCAGGGCTTGTTACATATACTTCGTTATTCAGCCAAGAAATATGGTTTTCGTTCTTGAACCAAATCTTAAACTCTTGTCCTGCAAATTTATCTACACCACTAATAGTGTGTGTACCCCAGAAATAACCTTCTTTATCCTCCCAGTCCTTATCCACTACCTTACCCTTAAAAAGTACCCAACCATTAAGCAGCTTAGCAACTTCTTCGGCGGGGTCTTTGCCGGCTTCTCTAGCTTCCCTGAGAACCTTTCCAGCTTCCATGCTTTCAGTTACAGTACCCCTTACGAGTATCTCTTTCAAATCCTTGCCAGTCATCACAAAAGCAGTTTGGCCGACCAAACCGAATGCCACGGTACTTATTGCTTTTCCCATAGCCTCTGCACAGGCATGATTTCTTACTTTTTCAACAAATGCAATATTTCCCCATTCGTCCACACTGGTCATTGGGTCTAACGTTTTGTTGTTCAATGACGGAGTAGTTTGAACAATCTCTGGTATCGCCCTGCCTGCATAATCTCCATCTACTACTTTTTTCCCAAGCCTTGCAGCGGCATCTATCGGTGCTGGTGTATTAATACCACCAAGCTCTACAGGAACAATCGCGTCTATTTTTTTGCCCAGATGCCTTTCAAGAGCTTTTACTGCTTCCGGAAGAACCCTGTCATACGTTATCTTAGTTAAGCCTAACTTCTTCATTCTTTCTTTAACTTCAGGCGTGTGCGGTGCAATTGATCCCATGTAAAAACATGTGCATACCGTTGCATTGTCATCGAGCTCTTCTACGTCAACAAGTTCAATCTTGCCTACATCCTTAAGGGCTCCTTTTAAAAACTTAAGTCCCTTTTCAGGTTCTCCTCCACCTCCTGTACCGAAAAATGTAACGCCCCTAACAAGATCCTCAACTTCTTGCACTGTAGTTATTACTTTGGACATTAAATCTTCCATCTCCTTTCATATTTAGTCATAGTAATGCTTAGTCACAGGCTATGCTTTACCTTCGTTCAGTTATCTAAAAATTCTCCGCTTGCTTGTCGTTTTTTACAAATTATCATGGTTTTATTTTCTGTAATATCCATATAATGTATTATGCGTGCCCTATATAATAACATTATGCTATACTCTTACTGGACCTGCTGTATATCCAATCTTCTCAAGTATATGTTTCCAACAATTGAAGCCGCCTTCATCTTTCCACCAGTTTTCAGGAGCAGGTACCCCGTATAAACCAATTTCCATTCCTTTTTCGGTACTTGCGTTTGTCAAAGGCTCCATAGTTTTCAAATCCAGCATGCAAATCAAATCAGGTACTGTTACCAAAGTATTCCCTCTGTCATCGCGTACTAACATGTTCTCGTTCTTAAAGTCGATATAGAACTCCGTACCTTCATGTTTTCCAGCTCCATTTATGATCGTAGTACCGAAATCAAAACCTTCTTCGGTTCTTATTTCTATCTCGCGAATCTTGCCTATACAGATCTCTTTGCATTCAACTTCCTTATTTAACTTTTGTAGAAGAGCATCCTTATTCCCTTTGCTTGCACTGCTGATTGCTTCGCCTATCCTTTGCGATCTTGTTATGGATTCCGGAGCCAGCTTATCAACAATATCATGCTTGTCTACAACCCAAGTACAGAATGCAGCAGACATGCCATAGGCCATAGATATATGGCGTGCAATGTTTTCGGCAGCCTTATGATCCTTTGGATCCTTTAGAAATGCAATAACAGTATCCCCGTTCCCTCCTGCAAGCGTCAGAGGAGTAGGAGGAATATCATATATTGGATACAATCCCGTGCTGAGTTCAGGGACTGCACGACCATTACCATCTCCGTCAACAAAGGGTATGTCCTTCAAGATTGAAAGATACATTGGAACCATTGTATTGAAACCACCAAGCTCTCCGGCCATTAAGTATTTTAGTTCTTTCCCGGAGAAAAAAGCTATTTTCTGCATTGCTTCGAATGCATACCCTGCCTCCGGTCCGAAATTGCTCTCTTCCATCGCCTTAGGTGCCCCGATGCCAGCTACCATAACAGCATACTCGTTACTACCTATTTCGCTGGTATTGATTAACTCAAGTTCTATTGTTTTCTTCGATGCCACATCAGATAAAAGTCGCAGTCCGTCTTTTAGGGTTCCTCCTCCTCCGGAGCCTAAAAAGGTAGCCCCGTACAATATGTTCTTAATATCGCGCTCATTCAATTTTCTTGCCATTGTAAAAACCTCCCTTTTATATACTTCTCCTATATACTTCCTATTAATTTCATTCTGTCATGCCACATATTTGCCCTTTGTACAAAAGAACTAATATTTCGATATCTGTTGTATAAATATATAAATTTGTTATCTAACCATTCTGCCTGCTACCGTGCATATATTTATACCTCTTTTTTTGTTCCATTGTTTAGTATTATATTCAAATCGAGTGTTTATACGGTTTATTTTTGTGTCAAACTTTCTTTTTTTTTCATTTTTCTCACTCATCTCTTCTATGATGCTATTTTTATTTATCTTTACAGTATTAAGTAGCGGCGGGCGGGCTAGATCTCACAAAACAGCCGGTTTTTTATGCTGTTAAGAAAATATTGCCAAACCCACCCCGCTTTTATGCATAAAAACAGGGCAAATCTGGCAATATAACTATAACTAATGTATAAAACTGTATAATTTTTTCTTGCCAACACCTGCATATCTGATAGTCTACCCTTATGGGTCAGCTATCTTGCACTGTGAGCTTTTTTAAACAGCTCCAGGTATCCTTTCTTGTCTATCATCCTTGGATTGCTTTCGGTGGATATATTTTTTGCCGACATTTCAGCCAGTGTTTCAAGGTCCTCTCCTTTTACGTTAAGGCTGTCAAAACCCGGCAGTCCGATCTCTCTGGATAGCTTCTTAATCCTTTTTATGCCGAGAGCAGCCGCCAGCCGGTCATCGCCGTGCTCCACCCCCATGGCACGGGCTATCCTAGCGTATTTATACTCTACTTCCGGAAGGTTGTATTCCATAACGTAGGGCAGCAGTATCGCATTGCACAACCCGTGGGGCGCGTCGTACATTCCTCCCAGTGCTTCGGCCATGCAGTGTACAGACCCAACATCCGAATGGCTGAAGCAAAGGCCCGCCAAAAGGCTGCCCAGCATCATCCCGGTCCGGGCTTCAATATTTTTGCCGTTATGTACCGCTTCCTTAATATTGGCGGCAATAAGCTCGGCTGCATAAAGCCCCAGCGCTTCCGCAATGGGCTCTGTAACGTTTACCGTATAACCTTCTATTGCATGGGTTAAGGCATCGATACCTGTGGAAGCTGTAACGGCCGGCGGCACCGTAACCGTCAGTTCCGGGTCTATCAGCGCCACCTTTGCAGCTATCGCAGGGCTCTTTATGGTAAATTTATAGTTCTCCCGGGTATCGGTAATAACCGATGAAAAGGTTACCTCGCTGCCGGTACCCGAAGTGGTCGGTATGGTCACAAGGGGCAGGCACTTATCCTTTATTTTTCCCTTACCCTTATAATCCGCTGCCCTGCCTCTCTGCAGCGCCAGCACGCATACCGCCTTAGCCGCATCTATCGGGCTGCCGCCTCCCAGTGCCACTACACAGCCGGCACCCGTATCCCGGGCAAGCGCCGCGGCCTCTTCAACATTACGGTCCTTTGGATTGGCCTCAATACCGTCATAAACGGCATACTCTAATTTGCCCTCAACAAGCCTTATTACCCTGTCCAGCAGCCCTGCACTGACAATGCCCCTGTCGGTCACTATCAGCACCCTGCCTGCTTTAAAACCATCCAGTTCACTTACCAGCCGGTTGACAATGCCAAGCCCGAAATTTATCCTGGTTGGAAGTATAAACTCAAAGCTGTCTAACAGGCCCATCTTCATCCCCCCTATTATTGTGTCTATTATTATTTCAACGGCGATGTATGTATTCCTCTTGTCATGGGAATATTTATTCCCTTGCTCGTATAACCAAAAAACTCCGGACATAATCCGGAGTTTTTTTAATCGTATGCCCTTCGCATTTCCTCGTCACATATGACATGCTTTATTGTATCCTGCCACGTATCACTGTTCCATGTTGCCAGTTCGCTGTGGGTATCGTAGTAGTTCTGCGGAATGGGGTGCGTTCCCACCACCGTATCCAGTCCGAACTTCTCCTTTATGAATTTTTTGAAATAGCTAATTCTGGGACAGGGCGGATATCCCACCACCAGGCCGGTCGCAAGGTGTATTACCTCGGCTCCGTTTTTCTTCATCTCCGCCGGGGCGTATTCAACGTTGCCGCCGGGGCAGCCGTCGCATGTGGCATATCCCACTATTTCAACTTCCTTACCTTTATACAGGCTGAAGGCCCCTTCCCTGTTCCTTAACGCCCTTAGGCACTTCCCGCCAGCGCACCGGTGATACCTGTTACAAATAATAATGCCAACCTTCACTTTGCCTTTCAACACATGACCCCCTTCGAAATGTAGTACGGCTGGTAAAAGCCGTACTCTGGCTGTCTTCCAATACCATTGTACTTTTTGCAGGGG
>Ga0334892_1002403_pt1 | contig 13398 bp, 15 predicted proteins | sample GraSluR3_MG_4_FD_207213 | JGI IMG/M metagenome (GOLD analysis project Ga0334892, IMG submission 207213) | Sludge microbial communities from methane-producing bioreactor in Wageningen University, Netherlands - Granular Sludge_15_04-R3 | ecosystem: Engineered > Bioreactor > Anaerobic >...
TTGTTGTGGTTTGGGGGGGGGGGGGTGGGGGGGGGGCCCCCCCCCCCCCCCCCACACCCCCAATTCCCTTGCACGCTGAGTAGTTACCATTCAATTGAATTTTACGGTATTTTCTCTGAGACATATAATCTTCAACCTATCAAGACTAAGTACAACATCATTAGCAGGTCCGACAAGAAAAATTAGAAAACACCGACTTACATTATTGACTCATCCGCAAGATGGTCGCCACGGCATCAGGGGTAATATCGTGATGTTCTCCCAACATCGTCCCCCGAGATTCAAACCTTGCCTGAACTCGCTGTGCAGCTTCTTGGGCATCGATTTGATAATCGGACAGCTTAGTGGGCATTTCAATGCGGTTAAAAAACACCTTTATCTTATTTAGGGCATCACAAATCACGCCATCTCCATCTCCTGTTAATCCCCAAACACGCTGGGCGTATTGGATCAATTTATCCGCCTTTTTTTGACGTTGATGCCAGAGCAAATGCGGCATCACCACCGCTAAGGATTCAGCATGGTCAAGCCCATAAAAAGCTGTCAGTTCGTGACCAATGGCGTGGGTAGCCCAATCCTGTGGCACGCCCTGACAAATCAATTTGTTGAGCGCGTTGGTAGCCGTCCACATCAAATTTGCGCGCGTCTCATAATCAATCGGTGTTTCCAAGGCTTTTTCTCCAATCTCATTGAGTGTCAACAAGATCGCCTCTGCTTGTCTATCTTGCAGTTTTGCTCCCACAGGATAGGTGGCATATTGTTCCATCACATGGACATAAGCGTCCACAATCCCATTCCGAACTTGATTGCTCGGCAGTGAGTAAGTGGTGGTTGGGTCCAGGATCGAAAATTCTGGAAACACTGCTTCGCTTGACCAAGCTAATTTCTCCTGAGTAGCTCGCCGCGAAATGACTGAGTTCCCGTTCATCTCCGTACCGGTCGCTGGCAATGTGAGCACCGTCCCTAATGGGAGTGCCTCACCCAAATTTACCTTAGTATCCATTGTGACAATATCCCAGACTTCTCCATCTCCGTGAGGTATCCCTGCAGCCACCAACTTCGCCCCATCAATCACTGATCCGCCACCGACAGCCAGGATAAAATTCACCCCCTTTTCACGACCCAATACAATCGCTTTCAACAGTGTGTCATAATCCGGATTGGCTTCAATACCGCTAAATTCATGAACTTCCCAAGCCGTGAGTGCTACCATCACTTGATCGTAGACACCATTCCGTTCGATAGAGCCTCCACCATAACACATCAGAATAGTCGCCGCCTTAGGAATTTGCTTTTCCAGTTGGGCAATGGTGCCCTTTCCAAAAATGATCCGGGTGGGATTGTAGAACTCGAAGTTTTTCATAAACGCAATCCTTTTGTTGATGATTAGGTATTATAGAGATTCAGTTGACATCAAAACGCTGTGATCATACCCGTAGTCAACCTTTCAAACAAATTTCTATCCCACAATGTGTGCCAAAGGGGCTATCACAACCCCTGCCTCCTCAAGCTTACATCGGACATGCTGTGCATTACCGACTGCAGCCGGGTTATCCCCATGCAGGCATAAAGTATCGACTTTAAGTCTCTCACCATTGGCAATCATGCCGTCTTTTGCTAAACGTACCGCGTTGCAAGCCACTGCCTCAGGATCGGTAATTAATGCGCCTTCCTGGTCCCTGGACATCAATTGACCGTCGGGGAGATAACCCCGATCAGGAAAACCCTCATGGGCAACGCGTAATCCCAATGCACTTCCAGCTCGGGTCAATTCTGAGCCTCCCAACCCCACCAAAATCAGTTGCGGATCAAGAGCGCTCACAGCCTGTGCGATCGCATGCGCGGTTTGATGATCGCGCGCAGCTAAATTATACAAGGCACCATGCGGTTTGACATGTACCAGGGTTAACCCATTAACACGGGCAAAGGCTTCCAAGGCACCAAGTTGGAAATAAAGAACATTGGCAATCTCCTCGGGGGATAATCCCATCGAGCGCCGTCCAAAACCCTGCAAATCCGGATACCCCGGATGTGCACCGAGCGCGACATCGTTGTCTTTTATCAGAGCAACCGTGCGTGCCATCACCTGTGGGTCACCGGCATGGAGCCCGCATGCCACATTGGCAGAGGTGATCCATTTCATCATCTCAGCATCCACGCCCAGATCATACCGTCCAAACCCCTCGCCTAAATCACAATTGAGATCGACTGCTACAGTCCTATCCATGGTTCCTCCTGGCTATCTATCGCTGAGTCAATTTTCCTAATCGCTTCAGCCCACAACGAAACGGCTTGGTTTATGTGAATGGGTTCAAACCGCAGGGTCCCGTATCCAGGTTCAACTTGGGCTAATAAGGGCATATCTACCCTCGCCACTGTCCCAATGCAGGTGTAACCCCCAGTGGTCGGATGATCCGGCATCATTACGATCGGTTGACCGTCCCCGGGAACTTGGATCTCACCCAATGCCATGCCCTGTGAGATCAGGTCCGCGCCATCCTTGTGGGTCAACATTGCTCCGGTTAAACGATAACCCATCCTGTTAGATTGGGCTGAGACATAATAACCATTTGCCCAAAAACGATCCCAACTCGCCTCTGTAAACCGGTCACGGTGAGGTCCAGGAATAACACGGATTTTTGGTTCCGGCCCATATGCTGGGCGAGCAGTGGGAAGGAGTGATCGACCAGCCAAGAAGCAGGTATCTCTCCCTAACCCATTAATAGGTATTTGATCACCTGAGGTAAGGTTGTGCCCCAGCCCACCAGCGGGATAATAACTGCGCGAGCCCATCCATAGGTTGGACTGGATCCCACCCGCCAAAGCCAGGTATGCCCAATTGCCGCCTGGGATTTTCTCCAATCGAATGTGGTCTCCCTCTCTGCCCATAAAAGCCATCCACAGCGGTATTTCACGTTGATTGACAAACAAGCGATAACCCACACCGCAGAAGGCCATCAATAAACGGCTTACCAAGTCCATTTCAGCGTTTGAAAAACCAATCTCCAAGCAAGCTTCATCCAGAGCGTTGCCTACCAGCCGGTTAGCGGCTCGAAAAGCCCACCAATCCATCGGTCCAGATTCGGGCATGCCAAAACGCTGATAGCCATAGCGCCCGCTATCCTGGACGGTCATCATCAACGCTGCGGTTTGAATAAGCAGCGTCATGACAAGGGGTTGTCCTGTAAGGGGATAAAACACACTTCATCACCCGGCGAGAGTGCAAAATAAGGCTCATTAACTGGATCAAATAAGACCTGGTCGGTCCTGCCAATCAGCTGCCAGCCACCCGGGGCATCTAGGGGATAAATACCGGTCTGCGACCCAGCAATGCCCACAGATCCAGCCGGCACATGTGTCCTGGGTGTCGCCAGCCTGGGAGTGGCTATGCTTGGATCCAGCCCCAATAAATAAGCAAAACCTGGCATAAAGCCCATCATGCCAACCCGGTAGACCCGCCCAGTGTGCTTTTCGATCACATCAGCCAATGAAACGCCATGATACTCGGCAACAAAAGGCAGATCCGGTCCTTCCGCACCCCCGTAACGCACGACGATCTCGATTCGCTTTGGGTGCCGCTCTGCGTCAGATTCCAGGTTTTGACAAGCGTTTTCCGCCCAGTCTTTGACAGCGCTCATCCCTACCCTGAGCGGATCATATAGAATCAGGACGCTGGCATAAGCGGGTATGCATTCAACCACACCCTTTAAAGGGAAACGCTGAAGGTGGAAGTCAACCGCGCGCACCTGTTGGACAGCTTCAGTTGTCAGGGTGTCAGCAAAGGTGATCAGGAGCGCCCGCTCTCCAACTGCCACAATTTGGGGAAACACCGTATCACTCGTGAGCATCAAACCGTTTCAACCTCGCCTTTTGAATCGAGGCAGTCAGGTGAGCACCCATCAAGACAATCATAGCGGATAGGTAAACCCATAACAACAGCACCACCACTGTTGCCACCGAGCCATAAACGAGCTGGTACTGGTTGAGACCGCTGCTGAGATACCAGGTAAAGCCATTATTGAGGAGCACCCACGCCACACCCGCAATCAGTCCGCTTAAGGAAGAAGCTCGCCGGCTGATCTGGACGGTCGGGACCCATTGGTATAGGGCCCAGAACATGAGCCAGTTGAAAAACACCGGTACCAAGAATACCCCGATTTGCCACAGGAATGTCTCGTGCAAATTAACACCATTCAAAGGGATTTTAATCGCAGGGATCAAACCTGATATAGTCGAGGCTGCCAAAGACAGCAATAGTAGAAGCGCAATCCCAAAAAAGATGATCAAACCTCTTAAGCGGCCTTTGATAAAATCTAAATGTTCGGCATGTGGAAAAGCACGGTTGATGTTTCTGGCTAAAATATTGAATACACTGGTCGCGGACCAAGTTAATGATATCAGAGCGATAAAGGTGACCGCGCCGCGCAGCCTGAGCACCTGGTTGATGTTTTGAATCACAAGGTCTTCAGCACCAGGCAAAACCCCTTCCAGCAAGATCAACAATTGAGTCTGGGCCACTTGCGTATCGACAAAAAAGCTGCCGACCACAATTAGGACTAGAAGCATCGGAAAGATCGAGAAGAACGCATAATAAGCCAAACTGGCTGCCGCCTCAGGACCGCGTTCCTCAGTGAAGCGCTCGATGGCAATGCGGACCACATCCAGAGCACCGCCGGTGAAGTCGTCTGCCCGCCGGTAGAGGGCTTTCAGGGTATCAATAATTTTTCGATAAATGCGTTTGAGATCCATAAGCGAACCGTTCATGATGAGTTGACGGTCTAATTATACTGTCTTATGATCAACTGCTTACAGCCCTGACTCCAACAAGACCGCGATAAACCAAACATTCATAACCTTAAGAAAAAGATACCTGTGGATTGTATTGTATAATAGCCCTTGGTTTTACAGCGCCCCAAGGAGTGAATATGGACATTCAAACCATCCAAACCTACTACCAAGCACGCGGATTGCAGTGGCCTTCTGCCAAAGACGCGCTGTGGTTTTTTCTATCAGAGGTGGGAGAGCTAGCAGAAGCCTACCTGGTCCATCATGAAGCGGATCTTACCGATGAGGAAATTGAGATGCTGGAGACCTTTGCCAATCAAGGGTTCCATGCTGATCAGATTGTCTCACGCGTGCCGGGCTGGGTGCGCAATAATGACCGGGTTAAGAAAGAAGACATCAGCAAAGAGGTAGCGGATTGCGAAATGATGTTAGCGGTTTTTATGTACAGCTTAACCCACACCTCGCCGGATGAAGCATTATTGAAAAAGATGAAAGAGAAATTGGGGGATAAATCCGGTTTGCTTAAATAAAGCCGCCAATGATACATTTGACAGGCTAACCCTATTCGGTTACACTCTTGTTCAGTCAAACCATTGAATCCAGAAAGGAGGCGTATATTATGTCACACATCTTAAGAACAACACACAGACAATCTGGTACCGCGCTTCCTGCTGGTTTAAACGACTAAGAGTATTCACGTTAAGTTCTGCTACCACAGGTAAGCGCCTGTGGTTTTTCTTTTCCCCATAACAAAAACCATAGAATTGACCATCCTGGCATTTGCCAGGAAGAGAACAACTTGCATATGATATGTAATAATGAGGACTAACATTACCGAAATGAATACGTACAACAACTTTGAGCTTTTTGAACAACTGGAAGATCTAGACGAAGTCCCGCACATTCGAAACGTTCCGGGTGACCAGTTACAGAACAATCCATACCTCAAACCCCGCCAGAGCAAACCTGATGAACTGGTAGAACTTGCTGAAAGTGAGCATGAGTTCCAATTTAGCTACCATGCTGCCAAACACGAGCAAGCGTGGCTGGTAGGTTCATTGGAAGATTTCTACCGACAGCAGTGGTTTGATGATATTTTGAGGTTAGTCAAGGGCGGCGGCAAAGAGGCTTCTGTTTATCAATGCCTGGCCAACCAAACCACCGGAAAAAATTATCTGGCAGCCAAGGTTTATCGCCCGCGCAAATTCCGACAGTTGCGCAACGATACGCTCTATCGCGAAGGCCGGCTTTACCTAAATGACGAAGGTCATGAGATTACAGATGATGGCGCATTGCATGCCATTCAACAACGCACCACTTACGGTATGCAGCTTCTGCACACCTCGTGGATTGAGCATGAGTATCAAACCATGACCCTCCTTCACAGTGCTGGAGCAGACGTTCCCGAACCCTTCGTCAGCGGGAACAATGCCATCCTGATGGCATATATTGGTTGGGATGATCTCCCAGCGCCGACCCTTAATATGGTCGACCTGGAAAAGCGCGCAGCCCAACGGGTCTTCAACCGGGTGCTGGACAATGTCGAGATCATGCTCGCTAACCAGCGTGTGCACGGCGATCTTTCAGCTTATAACATCCTTTATCGTGAAGGAGAGATCACCATAATTGATTTTCCCCAAGCCATTCACCCGCGGGTCAACCGTAACGCGTATGCCATCTTTCAACGAGACCTTCTCCGTGTTTGTGAATACTTCACAACACAAGGGGTGGATTGCGATCCACGCCGGCTTGCCGAGGACTTGTGGCAAAAGCATGGCTACCCCATCAAGCAACCCGTTGATCCAAGATTGATGGCACCTGATTATTCATTTGATGAATGACAGAAAACCGCATTAATCACTGAGGCTGTCTTGCTCATCCCAGACAGCCTCAGTGAGCTATTCATGAACAATAATAGGTTTTGTCCTCTTGAGGGAATAGTGTGGATCAATTATCCGCATCTATAACAAAGGTTTCGCTCATGCCATCGACGCGTAAAGTGTACGCTCCGGCTGGCAGACCCGCTACATCCAGGGGAAGTTCCTCTTCAAAGGGGACAATGGCCATTGTGCAGGCAACATCACCTGCCGGTCGTTCTGTGACAATTTGGATCGTAAAGACATCGCCATCTCGGGAAGAACGGATCTCATGGATCGTTGTGCAGCCGTCAGGAAGGTAGCCAGACAGACTGACACGCACCTGAACCGGGTCAGATTCCAAGATCATCACTGCCAGATCTTCAAGGACAGCATCCGATGTGAGTAGGATATCCTCACCACCCTCAGATTGTAATACATTGTCCACATCCAGGGTAAATTGTGCCCGTTGCTCCTGGGCAGTCACGGTGTAGATACCGGCAACCAGGCCTTCAATCTCTAAATTGACGCTCTCTTCAAAAGGCACCAAAGCCTCTGTACAGGCGACATCACCTGTTGGCCTGCGGGTGGTCAGGGTGATCATGAATTCAACCCCATCCCGTTCAACCTCGATCTCATACAGCTCAGTACACCCATCCCGCAAGTAGCCCTTAACGACCGCACGTGCCTGCAGCGGAAATGATTCCATCAGGAGCACATCCAGATCCTCAACGATTGCATTCTGCCCATAAGCATAGTCGTCCTCTACCAGGGGCGTATCAACCGGAGGAGCAGGTTGACAGGCAGACAAAAACAACCCCGCAAAGAGGGTAAATATCAACATTATTTTAATTTTTTTCATCATTTAATGTTCCTTTCTGCTTCTTTGAGTCTCACTACATTAACGCAATCAACCCTGGTTTTGTTCCATATTCAATTTACTATCCAAATATTATAAGAATATAAGCGTGAGGATTGGCAATGGATAAATTGACGCCCAGCATGCCTGGCGTAGCGCTTCCCTTTTCTGAATATTGATGCCATAAGCCAGATCAATGGTTCCAAAAATGAACATTGATCTTTTGTGCGGCGACCAAACCTAAAAGACCTTTGGAGGAGAAACAAAACAACATTTCCATCATTATTCTGGAAAATTATGCAAGGATAATGAGTTTAGCGATTAAATAGCTCACCCCTGCTCTGCTTTCTGCAGGGGTGAGTATGTGAATAACAAATATCCCAAGTAACTGCTCTGAAGGGTGGAGGGTGTGGGGTGGTGGCTTTGCCATCACCCCACACCCTCCCCATTACCCTCACACACTGACGAGGTACAATCCCAATATTACTCGTACAAGTATCTGTAACGCGCTTGCAAGGTGTTATAAATATAGTTCTGCCAAAGATTGATCATCTCCTCAGTGCGATAATCATGGGTTGAGAAGGTTTGCCAGATCATGCGCCCATCCAAACAATCTGAAATTAAACCATAAGAATTAAACTCTTTCTGCTGTGAACCCGCTAATAGCACCCCTGCTGAAGACCCAGGGTTGACCTTTAATAAGTCACCAGCGTCACCCCACCATAGGATGCCATAAGGTCTTAACATACTCATTGAATTAGGCTCATTGAATACAGGATGTGATGGATCAAGCAAATACACCAGGAAATCATTCCAGTCTGAGTTATTATTACGCGGCCATTCCCGATGAAAGGCAAGACCACAGCGTTGTAATACCGGTTGAATTCTTCCAAAATGAACCTCGTCCAAATACCAGATCTCCAGTATAACGGAGCTACCACGGTCCAGGGAGGTTGCCAGCGCATCAAAATATTCACCAGAGACTGAATCACGCCGTTCCGCTGCGATGATGACCAGGTCCCATTCGGTAGCCGAATTCATATGTTGGAGTAAAAATCCCATAGCATCTTTTACATTGGTGGTGTTCCTTCCCAAACCCAAACTGTCAATAGCATGTGAAATCACAACTGGTTGGGGATCCCAATACCCATACATATCATCATACAGCAGGATTTTGGCATCTTTGAGCCAGTCCTCAAAGCTCAGCGCGGGTTCAGGCTCAGCGACAGTTGGCTGTTCGACAACTGCAATGGTTGGTTGTTCAACGGGCGGGGGTTGAACCACAGCTTCACTGGTATAGGTTGGATAGGGTGTGTATGTAGGCTGGATCTGTGCTTCAGGCACGGCAGCAGGCGGCTCAGCCAGGGCTACACGGGTTTGCTCCATCGCCATGCTGGTTTGTTGGATGGCAATGGCCACCCGGGTGCTCTCTAATTCCTGAGAACCAGACGATGAAGATGGTGATAATAATAAATCACAGGAAGTAAGAAAAATCCCCACAATTAGTAAAACAATCACAAGCATCGAGATCTTCCTCACCATTACCTCCTCAAGAAAACATTTGTTGAAATGTCAATCATTACCCCATTATAAACGGGATTTTATAAAATTTCATTAGGAATCTACATTTAAATTTATAGCGAAAATTTTTTTACCGAACAAATAAATAACCTCTTTTACTTCAAGTAAAACCTCAATACAATGATTCTATTTCGCGTGATTGGATGTTGTATTGGGACCATCCATGGAATCAGCCATCGAATAAGATTACTGATAATATCATCCGTGGCTGGAAAGGTGATCAGAAAGATCAGGGTAGAATTATAACGTACAGTCTTTAGATCACCTGGAGGAAAAATGGAAAAGAAGCAATATAACTACACACAATTAGGCATGCTATTTGGCATTTTCATCGGTGGGGCAATCGGTGTGCTGCTGTTTGTCTTTACCGGAAACGCACTGTACTTCACCCTGACAGGCCTTGGCTTGGCGTTAGGCTTGGTCTTTGGCGCAGGTATCGACCAGCAGAAAAGATCATCTCAAGATTAATAGCTCATAACCAATCACACAAAAAGGAAATCAAGCATGATCAACCCAATCGATAAAAAAAGGATCCTGATCTACCTGGCATTGGCCTTTGGGATCTCATGGGCGACCGGGTTGATCATCTTTCTGACCGGCGGTCTCGAAAACAGCCCCCTCTACGAAATCGCGGGCTCCCAGATCAGCCTGGCTTTGATTTTGCTCCCCACCGGCTACATGTTTGGGCCTGCCCTGGCAAATTTGTTAACCCGTTGGGTGACCAAGGAAGGAAAACACAACCTTTATTTGCGGCCAAATTTTGATCACGGTCGTTGGTGCTATTTCCTTGCTGCCTGGGTATTGCCCGGTCTGCTCACCATCGTTGGGTTGATCCTGTTCTTTGTGATCCTTCCGTCTTATTTTAACCCAAGTCTTTCAATGCTCACAGACCAGCTTGATCTTGCTGGAGTAGGGAGTGTCAACCCCTGGCTAATTGCGGTCATCCAAACCATACAAGCCATTCTAATCGCCCCCCTGCTGAATGCCATCCCAACCTTTGGAGAGGAATTCGGTTGGCGGGGATATCTACAACCCAAGCTGATGCCTTTGGGTGGTCGAAAGGCCATCCTGCTGACCGGCGTGATCTGGGGCGTATGGCATTGGCCTGTGATTTTGATGGGCTATAACTTCGGAAACGACTACTTCGGTGCACCATTCCTAGGGCCCTTAGCCATGGTGTGGTTTACCATCATACTCAGCGCGTTGTTGGGTTGGGTGACGATCAAAGCGGATAACGTCTGGCCAGCTGTGATTGCCCACGGCGCACTGAATGGGATCGCCGCCCTGGGATTGATCTTTTTTCAGGGTGAACCTAGCACGCTGCTTGGCCCCACACCCGTCGGGTTGATCGGCGGCATTGGATTCACCATCGGGGCGCTAATCATCTTCCTGCTGCCAAAGGCGCTCGAGTCTAAGCCGGAAATAGGCCAAACCTTAGCAACTGACAAAACGCCTTAATCCTGCCAGCCCTCCTCGCCGATCAGCGGTACAAATACCACCGGGATATTGGAAGATTTCTTAAATTCTTCCCCTTGCCGTTCCCAAACTTCCAATCGTTGAGAGTAACGCGGCCCCACAGGGAGTACCAAACGACCTTGGGGACTCAATTGGTCTAAGAGCGCTTGGGGTACGGAGGGTGCTGCTGCCGCAACAACAATTCGATCGTAGGGAGCAGCCGGGGGATAACCCTGTGAACCATCCCCCACCACCACCTGGATATTCACATAACCCAGCTCCTCGAGCAGCGCCTGAGCGCTTTCAGCCAGCTCAGGATGGCGTTCGATTGAGGTCACTTCCGCTGCCAACTCCCCTAATATCGCCGCTTGATATCCAGAACCTGTGCCCACATCTAGGACATGGTGTTCAGGCTTAACGTCTAACAGGTCTGTCATCAAGGCCACAATAAACGGCTGTGAGATGGTCTGCCCACTACCAATCCGAACCGGGCTGTCAGCATATGCATACGGTCGCGCATCCATCGGCACAAAGCGATGCCGCGGTACCTTGCGCATGGCAGCCAGGACCTGTGCATCCTTAACGCCCTTGTTGGCGATCTGATATGCCACCATTCGTTCACGCTCTGTTTGATAAGGATCCATTGGATTGCTCCTCCATAATCCGATCAGCAATCTGCCGATCGACCTTGCCCATCGGGTAATCACCCAACCGGTCTGCATCCACCCATGCCAGATCTTGGCTGGCCAATGCTTGAGGCTGCGCACCCTCTGGTAAAGCACATAAAAAAGCATATAACGTTATTTTAAAATGGGTATAGGCATGCTTGTAGCACCCAAAAGAGTCCCCAACGCTGATGTCCACACCCAATTCCTCCTGGATCTCGCGCTTGAGGCAAGACTGCAAATCCGGATCACTCCCTTCAAGTGTCCCTCCTGGGAATTCCCATAACCCGCCTAACAAGCCATCCGGGTGGCGTTGCGCAAGGAGCACTCGCTTATCACGAAAAATAACAGCAGCTGTTACCGTAAGGTGCGGCGGTTTTTTCTTTGGCAGCTTAACAGGTCGTTCCTCCTGAACGCCGAGCAAGCGCGCCTGACAGCCTCCTGCAATCGGGCAGCTTTTACAATCCGGTTTTTTGGGTTTGCAGATCAGCGCACCTAAGTCCATCTGCGCCTGGTTATAATCTCCCGCCCTGCCTTTCGGTAGATGCTCTTGAGCAAGTGCACGCAGCTGCGCTTCACCCTCTGTTGAGCGTGCTGGTACGCGAACATCAAATAAACGCGCCATGACCCGCCGGATATTGCCGTCAACGGCAGTGACATCTTCCCCAAAGGCAATCGATGCAATCGCAGCGGCTGTGTAAGGGCCAATGCCAGGCAGGCGCTGCAGCTCATTATATGCATTTGGCAGCTCGCCATTCAGATCAGCCATGACCTGTTTTGTCGCCTGATGCAAATTGCGCGCTCGGCTGTAATAGCCCAGGCCCTCCCAGATGATGAGGATGTCGTGTTCATCGGCTGCTGCCAGGCTTTGGATATCCGGGAACCTTTCCATCCAACGGATAAAATATGGGATGACCGTCTCGACCTGGGTCTGTTGAAGCATGATCTCTGAAACCCAGGTGCGATAGGGCGAAACATGACAACGCCAGGGTAACTCCCTGGCGTTTTGTTGATACCAATCCAGTAATTTTGGAACAAAAGACATCAAAACTGAAATCCGCCTTCTAGAGGGGCAACCTTGATCTCGTAATTCTTGACAAATCCCTGTAATCGCTGATTCAACTTGTGCCAAGCCTCCGATGCGATGATTGCCTGTGCCTTTTCTAAACCGGGCACCACAGCGCCCACCAGGATTTGGGGATGATCCCCGTAAATCGTCACCCACGCATCACTCAAGGCCATGCCGAGTTTCTGCACGCCGGGCATGAAACTGCGCACAACAAACTCAAAATACGCTTGCTCCTGGCCTTCAACAATATCCCAGGACATGATGACTTTAACGTTCATAGCTGACTCCTCGCGCTCCGATGCGGCACCATGTGTTATAGGCTCAAGTCCAGAACCATCACTCGGGTTTCTTCAGGAAGGACGTTAAGGCTTTGCAGCTTGACCGATTCTTCTGTGTCAACCGAGGTCAGTCCCATTTCTTTAAGGAATTTTACAAGAGGATCCAATTTTATCGATGAGCCGCTCATCCCATAATGCATCGGGATGACAATACTCGGCTCAAGCAAGCTGATTACTTCCGCTGCTTTGGCTGCATTCAAGCTGGTGCCCCCGCCAATCGGTACCAAGGCCACGTTGACCTCACCCAAACCCTCGACCTCCGTCTGGCTGGGCACACTGTTTAACTCACCGAGATGGGCTACCTTAATGCCATTGTAATCGATCACATAGACGGTGTTGCGCACATCATCCGTGGTGCTTTTCTTTTTACTGCCATTGATCCTGACCCCCGTGATAAAGACACCACCAATTTCATATTCTCCCGGGCCAGTGATTTCAAAAGCCTTCCCGCGGATCGCTTTAAGGAAATTGTGCGCTGGGTCATCACAGCTAACCGTCACCACTTCTGCCCGGAGTTTACCCGGGTCAATACCAACCACCTCTGGGTCATAGGGATCGGTCACCACGGATGCCATACCGCGTTCATTGATTCTGAAACAAGAATGTCCATGCCAAGTAATTTCCATTAAACCTCCAATAATATTTATTGAATTATACAACGTCCTGCCAAATCTTTCCTAATAGCGCCCTCAACCTGAAATATCGACAGGAGCCAGCATTTGCGTGTAAAATAAAAAATATCGTAACTACTCAGCCTTCAAGGGAAATGGGGGGTGTGGTCTGGCGGCTT
>Ga0334892_1002406_pt1 | contig 13392 bp, 11 predicted proteins | sample GraSluR3_MG_4_FD_207213 | JGI IMG/M metagenome (GOLD analysis project Ga0334892, IMG submission 207213) | Sludge microbial communities from methane-producing bioreactor in Wageningen University, Netherlands - Granular Sludge_15_04-R3 | ecosystem: Engineered > Bioreactor > Anaerobic >...
ACTACTGTTCCTACATTTGTTATTGTTCCTACTATTGTTACTTCTAAACTGTCTCCACTTGCTAGTGTTCCTGTATATGTGTATCCTGATTCTGTTAATGCTGTTCCATCATATACTTTACTAGCATTATCTGCTGTTACTGTTAAATCTATACTTGCTGTGTCCATTGTAAGTGAACCGTTTACATAACTTACATCGTAATTACCTGCTAATCCAGTTGTGAAACTGTGAGATTTTACTTCATTTACTACTGGACTTTCTGTTGGGTAAGTTATTGTTCCTTCTACTACTGCTGTTATTGCGTCAGATCCTACTAATCCTACTACATCATATCCAGCATTTGAGTGTGGACTTCCATCATAGGTGAAGTTTTCACTTGCTGCTGTTATTGTTACTGGTGCTTTTGTTATTTCTAAGCTTCCATCTACTTCTGTTATATTGTAGTTGGCTGTTACATCTGTTGTTCCATTCATTACTTTTACTTGTGTTATTTCATTTACTACTGTTCCTACATTTGTTATTGTTCCTACTATTGTTACTTCTAAACTGTCTCCACTTGCTAGTGTTCCTGTATATGTGTATCCTGATTCTGTTAATGCTGTTCCATCATATACTTTACTAGCATCATCTGCTGTTACTGTTATGTCTTGTTTTTGAGCAAACGTAGCCTTATATGTTGCATCAGCTATTACATTTTCTTCATGTCTTGTTGGATTAGTGTTGTTATCATCCCATTTTACAAAGTAGTAACCTGCATTTGGTACTGCTGTAACTGATGTGGTGTCACTTCCGGATGGTATAGTTTGTGTAGCATTACCTGTTATGGTACCATTCCCATCTGTTGTGTATGTTACCGTTACATCCGTTACTTCCTCGTAAGCAAACCATACATGTGCACTTGGATTTGCAGCTGTCAATGTTATTGTATCTGGATTAGGGTTACCTACATTTCCTGTGTCATTATATTGGTAATCTATTCCACCAATATTTACTGTTGCAGGTCCAGTTACTGTATAAGGTGTGTTGAAGGATAATGGCCCCGGTGGGCTCGTTTCAAAGTCTAATACTTGTAACTCAGCCTGTTCTTTAGTTATAGCTTGACCTAATGAATTTATAGGCTGCCCTGTTGAATTAACTCTGTAGTAGTGAATCTTTATAGTTCCTGCATCTATTCCTACTTCTGGTTCTGGATAGGATTTTCTTGCACTTTCATCTAGTGCATTCGTATAATCGACATAAGTGTGCTGGTTTGTTGGATATACCTGCCCACTTACTGCACTATTATCAATTTCTACAATATACCACATTGTAGCTGGATTTCCTTCTGATATGGTGGCTAGTTGCCAGGTTATAGTTTCTGTTATATTATCCCAGCTTAATGTTCCTCTATTTACATGGATTTTTGACGCATAGTTTGTAGCATCTATTCCTGGTATTGAGAACATGGCACCCATTGGGTCTGTAATTGTTGCATTTGTTGCTGCATAAGATAAACTTCCAGCTATTGTTTGGAATATATTTTGTAAGTCACCTGGACTAGCTGTAAAAGCCTTTCCTGGATCTGCAATTCCATCTAATGTCCAATCTCCTTCGTCACCTGCATCTAAAGCAATTGTATATATTTCATACCCTTCTGCTTTAGCAAACCCTGCTTCTGCTATTGAACTTGCTCCATGACGGTAATAATTTCTATATCTACCAGAACCAGACGTCTTACTTTCATACTGAGTATAATCACTGCTACCATTTCCTACTGTGTTATCATAGTCAAATTCATTAAAAGGTATGTTGGATTTTGTCCTATAATAATCATATTCTGTTGAAAACCAACCTTCAGTCTCCGTCTTCCAAAATTCTAAATAATCATTAGGATTATTTATCTTATAGCTATAGGTTGCAGCTCCATCTCCTAATAATACAATGTTTTTCTTACTAGCCGAGCTTCCGTCTAACAAAGCACTTGCTTGCTTTATACCCGCTTGAATGAAAGTTCCTCCACTAGCATTTAATCCATTTATAGCAGATATTAAATCATTTTTATTCGTGGAGTCTTTAAAAGGATCTGATTCATAGTGGGTTGTTGCATCGCCTGCAAACGAAACTACGGCTATTCTTGTAGAAGTATCGTTTGGATCATCAAGTAAAGTGTTAACAAATTCTTCAGCTGCATCCTTAGCAGCTGTCATCCTTCCTCCTGAACCCATACTACCAGATCTGTCTATTACAAGTACGATATCCGAAGTACTAGGAATGTCTTTTCCTGTTAAAGTTAAGTCTACTCTCCATTGATTTGGATTAGCTGTAGGTGTCGCCCATTTATTAATGTCTAATGATCCTGGTGCCGGTGGTTCTATATTATTATGGTCTCCAGAAGCATCCATTGTGCCAATTTCTCCTAAAGCATTTAATGTTCTCATTGGAACATTCATAGTTTTAAGAATTTTATTATTAAATGGTCCTAATGAGCCTGGTCTATATGTTTGAATATATGGTGCACTTATATATTCTGGTCCAGATAATCCATCTGGGTTTTCACCCCTCTCGAATGATTCTTCATATACTAATTTAAAAACATTATCTTCTTCTTGTAATGTCAATTCTTCTGGGTCACTAAATAAAAACTCAAGGTCATCGTTTAATAAAAATTCATCTCCATAAAACGTTGAACCTACTTCTAAGCCTTCAATAATCTCTGATTCTATTAGTTCTTCTTCTCCATTTTCAAAGAGTAAAACATGATTAACTGTTAAGCTTGTATTTTGAACTTCTACTTCTTGTGAATAATAGATTACTATCTTATTAAGTTCTGGATCCTCATTTATTGTAAATTCCATTGTTTGATTTTCTAAAACTTTGTACCCTTCTACAGTTGGGTGATCTACTACTATTACATCATCTAGCTTTGCTGACTTCTCTATTAGAGCCAATCCTGGCACTTGATCTTCTGTATCTTTAATCAAATACACTATTGTGTAATTTATCAACTCTTCAAGTTGTTCTACTGTTTCTTCCTCTAGCTCCCCTTCTGCTTCTGGTGTTGTCACTATTTCATTTAGTCTATTTTGAAATTCTGTTTTTTCTGCTCCATCTGCTAACGCTATCACTAAAGCTTGAGCTATATTTATATCTTCTTCTAGCCTGTTTTCTTCAGCTTTTTCAACTGACTTCGTCGCTGTTTCTAATTCTTCTGCTGCTTTAGCTTCTTCTGCTGCCTTGACTTCTGGATCATCTGTTAGTGGTCCATCGGAATCCCCTGCGCCTCCATCAGGATTTGTTGCACTTGATTCCAATGTGGTCATATCTGTTGGAGGCACTTCATCACCTTGACTCTCCACCTTATTCACTTGCGCAGCTTCATCAATTGCTTGTGCGAATAGAGTAACGTTCCCTGATAATATCATCGCAAATACAATTAAGAACGCAAGATATTTCCTTGCCTTAACTCTCATTTTTTAACACCTCCATTTTCTATATTAAGTCCCCTAAAACTATCTATTCCAGTACACATAAGCATTCCTCCTTTCGCAAACCCAATAATAAATTTAAAAATAAAAAAGGCCAAGCTGCATGTTTGTATAACATAGCAGCTTGACCATCATAGCTAAACTTTAGCTTTAGATTCACAGCTTTGCGTCCTTAGCTTTCACTAAGTTTGCCTTTGTTTGTTTGTATTCATATAAGTGCCTAGCAAAAGCATTAAAGCTCCTAATATACTGTGTAAATCATAGTTTTTACCTCCTGTTTTCGGTAATGTAACTAATGGTATTGTCTCCTCAATAGGATTGTTAATATCAACTTGTATAAAGCTTGGTATTGCAACTGGTAAAGGTTCATCTATTATAACTATTTCCCAATCTTCGGGATACTCTTGATCTTCTTTCTCCTCCGTACTCTTTTCTTCAATAATCTCTACTTCTTCTATTACTTCAACTTGTGTTTCCTCTTCTGCTATTACTGATACTTCATTCACTTCTCCTGATATATTATTATCAGCTTGACTCGCACTTGAAATTAAAGGATAGTGTAGAAGGATTGTTGAGAAAATTATAAGTCCAATAATAATATTTATTTTCTGTAGAATCTGCCCCATAAAATCCCCCCTTATAATTCAAATGCCAATAAAAAAAGCTGCCCTAATAAATATAATTATTAATAGCAGCTGGTCGGTCATAGCGTTTGCCTTAGACCCTGGCTTTGCGTCCTCACCTTTCGGTAAGTATGCCTTTATGGTATCTATTTAATTTTGTAATCTTTTCTATAATATACCCTTTTGTTTTTTTTTAAACCTTATTTATTAAAATAATTTTACCTTAATGCAAGTGAAGTGTCAAGCTTTATATATCAACACTTCTAAACTATTTTATTCTAGTACTCAAGCAGTTGATTTACCTTAATCTTACCATTATTTTGAAGTCAATTCCATAAATAATAACTATATTTTATTTATTTTAAGTAATTATTAAAAAGGTGCCTAGTCATAGACTAGGCACTCTCTTTAGAACAAATATAATACTTTATTTACTTATCTTCTTTTTTCTTTTTAAGAAGTAATCCTAAGCCTAATAAGGCACCTCCTAAGCCACTAAATAACATTGGATCTGCTGTGCCAGTTTTTGGTAAAGTAGCTTGTGGTGTTTCTTCTGCTACTTCAATTTCTTCAACAGCATCTACCACTGGTTGCGGGTCAACTATAACAACTGGTGTAGATAGAGGTATTACTGATGGAGTGAAAAATACATCTGTTTTAACCCCTTCTTCTGGTTCATCTTCATCATCTTCATCATCATCACTGTCTTGGTTTTCTTCATCCTCATCATCATCATCTGCTTGATTGTCATAAATTCTTGTATTTATAACTTCTAATTGTAATATATCATTTGGTGTTGTTTCTTCATCTAAAGTTAATTCTTTACCCTTTATTCCAACTCCCTCAATAAAATCGTTTCTATTTGTTTCATATAGCTTGTATTTTCCTTCGATAAGACCTTTAAATTCAATAACACCGCTTGAAGTTGTAGTTTTTACAATTTCTTCTACCTCTTCACCTTCAACTATCCTATATAGCTTAAACTCAAATCCTGATAGGCTTGGTGAATCGTTTCTTCTATCAATAACTGATTTTATTACTCTTACTGTTTTAAATTTTTCATTCCTTAGCTTATTTGAAAAAGTAACCCAATTACATACTCTTTGGGAGTCTGGTATTTGTTGTTCCATTGTTCTAAAAGAAGTTGGAGTTAAAGTACACTCTTTTACAATAACAAATACATCTTCTTGTGGTTCAAACATTATTGCTTGTTGAGTTGAAAGGACTTCTGTAACCTCGTACTTTCCTGGTAGAACATTCTTAAAATAAGCTTCACCATATTCATTTGTAAAAACAGGCCCATATTCTTGTCCATCATTTCTTAATATAAACTGAAATCTTTTTTCACCTTCTGGCAATTCACCTACATTAAATTCAAGTTCATTACCATCTTTATCTAAAATTATTTTTCGAACAAGAACATCTTCATATTGTCCTTCTTCTTTAATATAATTATTGAAGATTTTTGTAAATATAAACGGATTTTTAGGATCTACAATGCAGTTTGATTCAGTTATTTTATTAGGAGTCATCTCACAACTACAAACTACTTGTACATTTTCTTCAGGTTCAAATATTATCGCTTGTTCAGTTGTAAGATTTTCAATAATTCCGTTTCACGATCAATTTTCCTTTTTCCGTTCTTTTCTTTACCTCTAAGAACTGTTATGTTGTGCAAATACTCAAATTTACCTATACTTTGTGTAAATAATGCTATATTCCTACTAGACCTTAAATCCGTAACACCTTTATCTAACTCTGTAGATAGGATTGAATAAAAAGGTTCATACTGAAATATTTCATATATTAAAGCTGAATATCCATAGTCTAAATTGCCTTTTAGTCCATTATGTATTCTTCCTTTATTAGATATCCATCTTTTTTAAACTCTTCATTATTACTTTCAACTAAGTATTTATTAATACTTTTTATGCATTCCTTATAATATCTAACATGTCTACCTTGTAGATACTTAAACTCATTGTTTTCTAAGTCTATTACATACTTTGGAAACATAAGCATGAGGGTTCCCAATAAAAGTTTAATCTCAGACCTTTCAAAAAACATATCTGACCTTGGAGAATAAACATTAATACTATTTTTCTCTAAATATTTTGACAGATTTATTGCCTTTTCATTTTTAACAGATCTAAACAAAAATGCTATTTGATTATAATCTTCAATATGATTATTGTCTTTTAGTTTTTGTATAAAGTTAAAAATATTTTCATGCCATTCATCATCACTCTCAGCACTGATTTTTAATACAGCAGAAGTAACAATTTTCGATATGTTTTCTGGAACAACCTTCTTTTTAAACCTGTATTTACCCCAATCAAATTTAAAGCGCCTACCCTCTGTTGTATTAATCCATTTGTTATAAAAGTTTACAATATCAATAGGTTCTTTTCTTGTCATGCCCGTTAAATTAATTAATTGATTACTTTGACCCTGTTCACTAAATAATAAACTTGTAATATAATGCTGACAAATTAAAGAAAAAAACTCTTTATGCATTTGCTCTAAAGCTAAGTAATACTCGGATACATGCCTATTATTATCTATATCATACCAATTAAAATAGTCTTTAAGATTTATTAAGTCTATGTTATCAAGAATAAAGCTATTATATGAAGTATCATCTAAACACCTTTTAAATTTAAACTTATATTCTAAAAGTGCAAAATAATTATTGATTTGAACCCAAGATATGTTAATTCCATCTATGTATTTATCATTTAAAAAGATAATTTCTGCAAATCGGCCATATCCAGAGCTTGAATATTGTAAACGAATATAATCATATTTTTGTATAGAAGTTGGCTTTTTATAATAATTTTTTACACTATATTCTTTTTTGGAAAGGGAATATAGTTTTTTCAACAATCTTCCAACGCCATTATTTGATAAGACATCATATATGTCTATACCTGAAATCACAGAATTATTATAATAATCCGTACGATTTAACCATTCTGGATGCTCCTTTTTAATATATTCACGATGGTTTTTATCTCCAACAAGTTCGCTTGATTTTATATATTCTTTAAATTCATCAGTATTAATATTTTTTTTATAGTATTCTATGCAATTCTTCTTCTCTTTTTCTATTTTTATTCTTAATAAATTTATCATTTCCACCCCTTTTATGAAGAATAAAATCTAAGCTTTAAACTAAAATTATAATTAGCGTGCCTACAAGGTATTTTTATTTCTAGTCTTCTTAAAAATAATTTTCAAATATTTATAAAAGTCATTAGTATAATTTACAGAGGTAAAGTCTTAAGCTATTCTATTTTCAACATTTCTTGCTTGTGTCATCATTATAACACCATCCCCTGCAGCTGGGTCAACAATAATATCTGTTGGTGTAGGTTGCATCAAATCCACCATCATTTTGATGATGTGTCTAGGCGTTCTAAACTGACCATTGGTACCTGCGGTTGCTACCTTAGAAAGTAAATACTCGTATAAATCCCCTTTGGTATCATCCGTTGTATTACCTTCTTTAATTGGTAGTCCATCAATATTTGTAACAATCTTCTCTAACATCTGCGGTGTTGGAATCATAAAGATAGCATCATCCATGTATTTGGTAAAGGCTGAATCCTTGTCACCATGCATGGTTTTGATAAATGGAAATACCTTTTTTGAAACTGTTTCATACATCTCTGTAGCACTCATTTGCTTAAACTTATGCCATCTTAGGTTTTGCTGATCGTCATTGAATATTTTATTGAAGTCAGTACCGACAAACTCAGCAAGTCTTTCTTCTTCCTTTTGCTTATCATCAAGCCCCTTTATAAATAAAAGGTAGGTAAACTGCTCAATAACAGACAGTGGATTGGTAATCCCTCCTGTCCAGAATATCTCCCAGATTTTATCTACCTTACTTCTTAATTCACCTGTAATCATTGCATTAATCCTCCCTTGATTTCATCTATCTATTTCTAATAGTCCAGTAAATGCTTAATCAATGTTTCGTCCAGTCCTTTTTCTTTGCAAAGTTCATATAGTGCTTTCTTAGCCAGCATGTTGGGACTGTTTTTGCCATTTTCCCACCGATTTACCGTGGCAAAACTGACGTGAAGCTCTCTAGCTAGTTGTTCCTGACTCATATTCAATTTTGTTCTAATCTCTTTTACTGTTTGGGCAAAATCCATTCCATACACCTCCAGTACGTCACTTTATATTATAACAAATGTTATAATATATGCCCACCTTAATTTGAAAATTATTCCAAAGAAAAATCCACCGATATTATACCAGTGGATTCACATTTGTTATTCAGTTTCTTATGTCCCTACATTTCACATCCAAAAGCCAAGCCTTACAACAATTTCATTTTTTAATTTCTTATTGCGATAATTTAAGACATCTGTCTTAAACATGAAAAGCTTTGTTTTCAGCGGTATACTGGCAAATATGATTAGTCTTTTTTGTATAGTGCTACTATAGTCTCCACATGCTTGGAGATGAGGGCATAGCTGTCAAAATCGAATTTTTGCGCCCCTTTTTTTTGATGGTCGTTTGAGGGAACATATCCGACTTTGACTCTCGTATGTGGGAACATATCGTCACTTCTGCCTAGGTATGAAACAACTCAAGATAAATCAAATTTTACATCTACGGATTATTCTCATTTAACATGTTCATCATAAAATCTTACAATATTGTTCATCAGTTCTTCATCAATATCATATAGTAATTTTTTATCCAGGTTATTATTTAAATATGACGATTTCAATTCAGCAGTAAACTCTTCATCTGTGGAATTTAAATAATCATCAAATTTCCTATTAAAGTCTTCTTTATACTCACGGGATCTATCAGAATAATAAATATAATCATGTCCTCTGTCTTCAAATTTCACAAAATTAAACCGATCATCTTCCATGTAAATTCTATGAAAAATATCAAAGCTCTTTTCTTGTGATATCATCTCATCGTCTAAACTATAAATAATCATTACTCCTGAATCCGAATTTTCGAATCCATTAATAGAGTTGTATGAAGCGTACTTTCCAAATTTAATCCTCTCATATAATGATATATAGGGTAAAAGCACATGAATCCTATCCCCAGCAATTTTTTCGCCTTCTTCCTCAATTATATCTATAGATTTATCAAAACCAGCAACCATTACAACAGCTTTAACATCAGGATGAAGATTTAATACACTTCCAACAGAATACCCCCCTAAGCTATGCCCAAATAACACTATAGGAGAGCCATCGAAGTCTGGTGTTTGTTTCACGAATTGAATTGCGTAATCCAAATCTATTAAGAATTGTGGAAGTCCTTTTACAGAGTTACCTTCACTTTCATCATTTCCAGTTGCATCATATGCAAAAACATCATATCCCTTCGAAGTGAAAAAGTCAGCCACACCCATATACGTATTATGACCCCCATCTCCAAGGCCATGGGATATGATTACGACTCCCTTACTGTTTTCAATATTTCTGTAATATTTATAACCAACAAGTGTCTGTCCTTTATTCGAAAGAAAAGTATATTTTTGTGAATTTAATCCTTCAAATTCATCGATGTTACGTGCGTATGGAGCATATGTTTCATAACGATCACCAAAATTACCCTCATATATCATTGCTGATAGACCAAAGGGTATTATCAATAGTAAAATAATTAGTACTCCACTTAAAATTATTATAGTTTTTCTTTTCTTAGTATTCATTTTTCCCTCCATATTAATCTTTTTCCTAAATAGGTAAGTCAATTCTCCCACGCTTACTATATTGGAAATCCTGCCTACTCTTTGCAGTATTTCGAATTCCCATGCCCTAGAAATAACCTTTCTTTGGTAAGATCTATAAAATCCTCTATGTTTAACTTCTTAAGTACTTTTCACTCTGTTAGTCATTTACTCATGGAATTGTTCTCCTTTTGTTTTATTTATAACCATCTAAGGAATAGCCGCAATACCTTAAACCTGTTTACCAATTTCAGACTTATAAATTAACTCCACGTCTTAATTTTCAACAACTCTGCAATATCTGATGTTTCAGGTAGCTGATCACTCTCTAACACTTCTGATAAATCAAAGATACGAGATCCTCTGGGTGCTCTAGGTGTGATCTTCTTAAAGTCCGTTTCATAGAACTTCTCTACGAAAAAATATCTGTGTTTAATAGTTCTTAAATCATACCCATGCTCATCACCATCTTCGATAGAACGAAGAATCTTATTTTTCCTCTCCTCAGTTAACTCACCATACTCTACTTCATATTGCATCCCATTCTCTGTCTCAATTGCTAAAATACGAGCACAAACCTTACCAATAGCTCGTGCACTTTTCAGCTTGTATAAACTTAAATAATCATGCGCTCTAAACCCTCGATCAGCATTGTCATAATAGACATTTTCTCTGAAATTAAAATCAAATGTAACTCCAGCAAGCTGCATTCTCATATATTTCCATGAATCTGAAACAGTTATTAAGCCGTCGTTATAGCAATAGTTCAGATAATCTTCTAATACTTCTTGCATGTCATAATCTCTATCATCAATAACTTCCTGGATTGCATTAGCAAGATTTTCAAAAGTAGTATTGATATGAATAACATGATGCTTTTGTCCAGCATTGTATTCCTTCAATTGCTTTTCAAAGTCATTCTTTTTATTTTCCGCCATCAGTTCAGGAGCAAGAGTGATCATTACCTTATACTTTTCATCTTTGAAAGAGTTCAAATGTCTCATAAGCTGATCAGAATAAAACCAATCAGACATTTTAGTTTCAACGACAATCTTAAAGCTTTCTTGAGTGATTGTTGCATCTGGAATGCTATCAACACTTTTCTCTTGTAAATTAAAAACAATTTCTGGTTCGAAAGAATCAGAGAAAATTTCCGACTTTAAGAACCGAAAAAACTTATCTGACGAATATTGATATAAACGAGATAATAATAGCATTGTATTAGCTGTAGCAACATTTTCTTTCTCATGGTATCGCTGAAAATAGTGGATTCTCATATCTACTGGCCACCCTTCTTTTTCTTATTGTAATTTCTAGGAAAATAATCTTTGCCAAGCTGCCAAACATACTGATCAATCTGTTTCAAGTTATACTCCCCCAAGTCATAAAAACTTTGAAATTCAATCAGTATACCCTTAAAGTCAACATAATTTTTCAAATCTCCATCTTTAAAATCTGAGAACCCATCACGATTTCTAAAATATCTAAGTACCTCATCGACATAACTATCGTAAATAGGATAATCAAGTGGATTATGATGGCTACAGTACTTTGTCGCGAAAGAGTAAAAGTTTTTCATTTTTTCACCGATCATGATTCGTTGAATATCGGCAACAAGGTTAACATCACCGGATTCAATTCTTGAATCAATATCTAATCCATGTATATGTTTTGCTACCGGATAGATGGAGAAAATATTAGTACTATAAAAATTATTGAGTGTTGATGCCTTTAAAAGAATATCGGTTATATCTTTGTTTTTTGGACATAGCTCAAAGAATAGTTTATTTAGAGCGTCTTCCTGTAGTCGATAACTTTCTAGTTCTATCCATTTTTCAAGGTAATAGTCTACCTGCTCGTTTGAAGGAGATGGCACATCAACTTTTATTTTTCTTTTAGTTTTTGCACGCTTCACGTCCGTTTGCTTATTAGATTGATTGGGATTAGCAGTTCCATCTGATGACAAAAACAAGCGGAATCTTCTTAGATGAGACATGTAACTGCTAACAAGTGAATTAACGTTACCAGTAGAATTCTCAGTAAGAGCTTTAAATAATGCCTCTTTTGCCACACTCTCAAAATCAGTAGAGGTTACTACATTCCAGAAGAGATCTTTACTCTCTTTTTTCCAAAGATAGAAGGAATCAGAGTAAGAAGTGTCGATTGTTGTTTGTTTATAATCCAAGCTATTTAAGAATTTTCTATATAAAGCACGAAGCTCCTCAAACGATAAAGCTTTCATCTTGTTAATATCCAAAGTAGAACCTCCCCCTTCACAAAATTAATCTACTCATCCTCATCCTCTTCTTCCTCCCCAGTATTATCAATGCCAAATAGCATCTGGAACTTATCGAAGTTATAAGGGTATGAATTATCACCATTGAATCTTACTGGCCTATGGCCATTGTTATATTCAAATTCCAACTCCCATTGGGTACCATCACACACGACATATCCGAAGCGCTCAGTTGAATATCGTCTGCGCCATTCCCCAATATAAAGATCCTTAAGTGCGTCGATAAAAGTGTCTTTTGTGAAGGGCTCTTCGTTATATTCATCCCATAAAGAGAGTGGTTCTTCATCTTCCCATAATTTTGTATAGGCTTTCAAACCATCTGTTAGTTATACAACATAGCTGCGATAGCCACCAAAGTAGCCCCCAATACTAAAAGTAATTCTACTGATGGCACCTATATTCGCATCAAAGTCTGCAGCCTTTTGTTCTGACTTTGATAAGGTATAAGTTCCACCAGCGTCAACATACGCTTGCTTTGCTCTTTCCAGGTATTCACGAGTCCAGTGAAGTCGTGTATCTTCACTTGGATGCATGATTTCTTCAATTCCATATTCCGGGCCTTCCATTGTATTTTTGAGGCGACCTATTTCTTGCTTAAGTCCCCGAATCGCGGTCATTATCTGTTCTTTAGTTTTTCCTTTAAGATACTCTTCATAGTAACTTTCTGGACTAATCATCATGGTAGGCCACCTCCTTTTACTCATTACCTGTCTTTATTTCATTGCCATCAGGCAAAATGAATACCTGCTCAAACTTTATATCCAAGGCATCAGCTATAGCTTTCAATTCATCCAAGGTTACAGTTTCGCGTTTTAATTTTTTGCTAAAATTCTGTGGAGTCTGACCAATACGTCTGGCAAGTTCCGCCACACTTATATTCATTTGTTCACACAGTTGTTTGATCATATCTGCCGTAGTCATACAGCACCTCCATATTCTACTAAATTAAATTATAAACCATTTGGTTGATATGTACAATAAAATTACCAATATTCTTATAATTTAATAACCAGAATAAAACCCACAACTCTTTTTTGAGTCATGGGCTATTTCAATACGTTTTTCATACTTTAATTTCAATGCCAGATTTAAAGCTTATCAAAAAGTGGTCTTCGTACACAGTAACGTTTTGGATCAACTTCCTTACTAAAGTGTCATCATACAGTAGGGTACGATATTTGTTCCTGCGGATAAATCCTATCAGTTCGTTGATCCGCTCATTCTCACCACTTAAGGATGCATCTTCCACAAGAAGGCTCTGTCGCTCTTCACGGAGCTTATCAATCTCATTAG
>Ga0334892_1002414_pt1 | contig 13362 bp, 12 predicted proteins | sample GraSluR3_MG_4_FD_207213 | JGI IMG/M metagenome (GOLD analysis project Ga0334892, IMG submission 207213) | Sludge microbial communities from methane-producing bioreactor in Wageningen University, Netherlands - Granular Sludge_15_04-R3 | ecosystem: Engineered > Bioreactor > Anaerobic >...
CACTCTTCCTATACTCAATATAACACCGGTTAAAATTCCCGGCAGAGCACTGGGAAGGACTACCTTTCTAATAGTCTCCCACAATGTTGCCCCCAGGGCAAGGGATGCTTCCCGGTAGGACTGTGGTACCGCCATCAGGGCTTCCTGTGCTGCAGATATTATGCTAGGCAAAACCATAATTCCCAAAGTTAAAGAACCGGAAAGAATCGATACCCCAAATCTGAAATATTTAACAAATATTGCCAATCCAAAAAGACCAAACACCACAGATGGTACCCCGGCTAAATTATTGATGCTGATGCGAATGATATTTACTACAACACTTTTCGGACTATATTCACTCAAGTATATCGCACTAGCCAGACCAAGGGGAATAGAAAAAACCATGGCTCCCAAGGTTAGATAAAGGGTGCCTACAATAGCCGGAGCTACTCCTCCGGTCGTCATAGCCTTTCTGGGTACTTGAGTTAAAAATTCCCATGATAAGACTGCAAATCCCCTGGCTACAATAAAATATATAATAATTCCTAAAAAAAAGATGGTAGTTAAAATACAGATGAATAACAACAAAAAGCCAAGATTCTGCTTAATTTTTTTATCCATTTGAACTACCTTCCTAATCCTAATTTTAATCGGTATCGGCGGCTTATTATTTCTGCAATAATATTAAACACCAGGGTTATTAAAAATAATATTAGCCCAATAGCAAATAAAGAATGATAATGAGTGCTTCCTACTACTGTTTCACCCATTTCCGCGGCTATAGTTGAGGTCATCGGCCGCACAGGCTTTAAAAAAGAAGTGGGAATAACCGCTGCACCACCGGTCACCATTAAAACAGTCATGGTTTCCCCGACTGCACGACTCATTCCCAGGATAATGCCGGTTGAAATCCCTGAGCCGGCAGCTGGAATAATAACCTTTGTTAAAGTCTGCCACCTGTTTCCCCCTAATGCCAGAGAAGCCTCCCTAAAACTATTGGGGACAAAACTGAGAGCATCTTCTGAAATACTGCAGACAGTAGGAGTAGCCATAATACCCAACATTAGGCTTCCGGTAAAAGCAGTCTGGCCAACAGGGATATTTAAGGTTCTTTGCAGATACGGTGCAACAATAACCATGCCAAAAAATCCGTAAACTATAGATGGTATACCTGCCAATATCTCAATAATAGGCTTTAAGATGGCCTTTTGTTTATGTGTTGCCAGTTCATTGATAAAAAGAGCACTTCCTACTCCTAATGGTACACATACCAATATTGCCCCGATTGTTACCATTAATGACGCCATAATCAATGGAAGTATACCAAAGTCCGGGGGGTCATAAGTAGGATACCAATCTTTACCAAGGATAAAATTAAACAATCCTATTTCCTGAAAAGCAGGCAAACCTGTAGCTAATAGGGTAACCATTATCCCAACTAAAAATAGTAAAGAAGTAAAAGCCAGGATAGCAAATATCCATTTAATAATTCTTTCTTTTTTCTGATACATTTAGTTTTTGCCTTTACTCTCTTTTAGATTTTTTTGTTAATTTAAGGAAATAACCGGGCATAAACTCTTTACTGAAGCCATGCCCGGGAGGTCAGGTATCTGTATTAATTATTCAGTTATTTAACACTGATATAACCATTTTCTTCAACTAACTTTTGTCCTTCTTCACTCATTACAAAATTAATGAATTGTTTTACTTCACCTGCAGGCTCTCCATTGGTATACATAAACAAGGGTCTTGCCAGGGGATAGGTATCTGAATTTACAGTATCTTTGCTGGGTGCTACTCCATTAATTTTAATAGATTTTACTTTAGAGGTCACATAACCCAGACCAATATAACCTATTGCTCCTGGAGTATTGGCTACACTGGTAGCAACAGCAGCATTAGAAGCCTGTAACAAGGCATCAGGTCTTACCCTTTCTTTTTCCAGAGCTAATTCATTAAAAGCTTCAAAGGTTCCACTGGCAGAATCTCTTGAAATAACCACGATTTCCTGGTTAGTACCTCCCACTTGTGACCAGTTGGAAAATTCCCCGGTGTAGATTGATTTAATTTGTTCAAGAGTCAATTCATTAACACCATTAACCGGATTAACTACAACAGCAATGGCATCTCTTGCCACTATATTTCCAATTGGCTCAACTCCCTTTTCTTCAGCATTTTCTAATTCCTTCCCCTTTATGGCACGGGAGGCATTACCAATATCGCATGTACCATCAATTATAGAGGATATACCAACACCTGAACCACCACCCTGTACAGAAATATCTATTTTTGGGTTCTGATCCATAAAAACTTCAGCACAGACCTGTGATATTGGCAGTACAGTTGTTGAGCCTTTTACTATAATATTATCTGCAGCCAGTCCATTGGTAGAAGTTAAAAGGGAACAAATAACTGCTATACTCATAATAACCAGGTTTATTTTTTTTAATTTTCTCATTTTTATCTCCTTTTATTTTTTTGAAATGATTTTCATCTCTTTTTGTTGATTACAAATATAAAGGAGTTTTGTAAAGAATATATAAATATAGTGTTAAGAATATGTTAATTTTAATAGTTTTTTAAAAAATTCAGACATTTCTCTTTTATTTCATTCCTGATTTTTCGAAAGAATTTGATTTTATCATGCTCATTTCCCTTGAAATTTGCAGGGTCTTCTATGTCCCAGTGGATATTTTGATGATTTCCCGGGAATACAGGGCAAACTTGCCTGGCATGATTACAAACTGTAATAACATAATCAAATTGCCAGTTTAAAAATTCAGTAACCGATTTTGATCTATGTTTTGAAATATCAATACCAGCCTCTGCCATCACCTTTATTGCATAAGGATTAACCTGGGTTGGTTTAACCCCGGCACTGACTACTTGAAATTTATCACCAGCCATATTATACATAAAACCTTCGGCCATCTGACTTCTGCAGGAATTGCCTGTACAAAGAAAAATAATTTTTTTCATACTGCTTTCCTTTTTTGTTTATTATTTTATAAAAAATTAATTTTTTTATTATGTATATTTGTTTTGACTTCAAACTCATTATAAGTAGCTTAAAATAAAATTTTATGTTTGGTAGACAGGTAGCGTTATAATAAACCTGGTTCCTAATCCTAACCGGCTGTCCACTCTTATCTCTCCCTTATGCAGCATCACTATATGTTTAACAATAGAAAGACCCAAACCTGTTCCTCCCTGTTGCCGGGACCTTGCCTTGTTGACTACATAAAAGCGTTCAAAGATTCGACTAACATCTTCCTCTTTTATTCCAATACCGGTATCTGTAATTTTAATCTGTACTTTATTGGCTGTCAGCAAGTTGATGGAAACAATTATTTCACCTTTCTCCGTATATTTGATTGCATTATCAATCAGGTTGATAAATAATTGTTCAAGCTTGTATATGTCTGCTTCTATATTTGGTATATCATCCTGGATATCCATTACTAATTTTAATTGTTTATCTTTAATTGATGGCCTAAATATTTTGACTATACTCGTCATTAATTCTTTTAAGTCGATTTTTTCTATCTGTAATTTTCCACCTTTGTCCTCCAACTCAGATAAGACAAGCAGGTCATCTACCATACTGATGAGCCTTTCTGTATTTCTTTTAATAACCTGGATATATTTTTCTTTCTCAATGTCAGTAGCACCTTCCATTGTTTCAATATAGCCTTTAATAGAAGTGAGAGGGGTTCGCAATTCATGGGAAATATTTGTAATCAGGTTTTTTTTGATTAGGGCTAATTTTTTAGAACGGGTAATATCATTGAATATTAAAACCGATTTATCCTTTTTTTCAATATAAGTTCCTGTGCACAGATAATCTTTTCCTGATATATCAATTTCTGTGGTAAAATTATTTTTCTTTTCAATCAATTCGCTTACTTTCTTATTTAATTTGCTATCCCGAATTACTTCCCAAAAATACTTCTCGCCCATATTGTGTTGATAAAAATCTTTTCGGAATTGACTGTTGTATAAAATAATTTTTCCTTTATTATCCAGCAGTACAATTCCACTGGCTATTGTGGAAATTATGGCATCCAACTCCTCGGTCTGCATTGATAATGCACTAACAAAACTTTGTAATTTTTCAGCCATTTTATTGAATCCCTCAGATAATTCCTTAATCTCGGGTCCCTGCTGTTGAAAAATTATTCTTGTTTCAAGGTTGCCATAACCTACCCTGTCAAAAGCCTGCAGCAACCTCCCGGTAGGTATTGTAAATATTTTAGAAACATAAGAGGAGATACCAATAAAAAACAGCATCAGTATGATACTAATCAGTAAAATTGTGCTTCTCAAGTTAGCAAAAATATCCTGCATCTCGTCCAGAAAGGCACTCAGTCTGATTGCTGCAATAATATTCTCTTCCAGCCTAATCGGGGTAGAAAAATAAAGCATATCCTCCCTGGTTGTCGTGCTATATCTGACTATATGAGTTTGTTTTCCCTCCAGTGCTGTTTTTATCTCAGGTCTGTTGATATGGCTTTCCATTTCCTGGGACTCTTTTTCTGATTCAGCTATTACCTGACCGTTAATATGGATTATTGTAATCCTGGTACCTGTTTCCCTGGATATTTCTGTTATAAATTCATCCAGCCCGGACCAATCCTGCTGAATAAAAAAAGGTTTGACAGTCTTCTCAATTATTGTAGAAAGGTGAGTCATATTTTCAACTTTATTATTGATATATTGATTTTTTACTGATGATGTTAAAAGTATTAACGCTATTAGAGATAGCAGGGCTATTACAATTATATAAATAATAGATAATTTAAAAAATCTTGATTTTCTCATAGTTCCAGCTTATAACCGACTCCTCGAACATTTTTGATTAAATGACCTTTATTTCCTAATTTTTCTCTTAAATTCTTAACATGTACATCTATAGTACGATCTAAAACCGCTTTTTCTTCACCCCAAAGATAGTCTAATATCTGTTGCCGGTTAAAAACCCAGCCCTGTTTAGTGGCAAATAGTTTTAATATTCTAAATTCAGTTGAAGTTAAAGAGATTTCCCTGTCTCCAATAAAAACACGGTATTTCTCCAGCTCAATAGTTAAAGTTTCATCAATCACAATTTTTTTATCTTCTGATTTTGCTTTTTTTCTCCTTAATACTGCTTTTATCCTGGCAACCATTTCCCCTGGCGAAAATGGCTTTGTCACATAATCATCAGCACCCAGCTCTAATCCCAAAATTTTATCTGTCTCTCCAGTTCGGGCAGAAAGGATGATAACCGGTATATCCATATAGCGTTCATCTCTTTTAAGATATTTACACACCTCAAAACCTCCTTCATCAGGAAGCATAATGTCAAGAATAATCAAATCAGGAATTTTAATAGCCAGCTGCTGGTAAAATGTGGCGGCATCCAGAAAACCCTTGGTTTGAAAAGAGTATTTGTTTAAGTGAAGTGAAATTAAATCAACTATATCCTGTTCATCATCAACTATGTAGATCAAAGGCAACATGAATTTTAAAACCTTTCTATTTCTAAGAGAATTATTTTAATAATTAATGCCTAAAAACTGTTTTCTCTATTATTGTAATTTCTAAAGATAAAAATTGTGATTATGTATGTATATAGTTATAATAAATTTTATACATTAAATAATACACCCGAATTATTAATTTATAATTAATTTTTTTTGTTTTTCTTTATTTTTTACCTTTTTTTCTACAAAAATATTATCTCCTGTAAAAGGATCCATGCCGGTATAATACATTACTGAAGAATAAGTGGAAGGTGTAGGAATAAATATCTGCACCTGTTCTGGATAAATATGCAACTCTTTTTGAATAAATTGTTTAAGCAGAATCATATCTTTCTCTCTGCAGCCTGGATGTGCTGCAATAAAATAATAGGTTAAATATTGCTTTTGGCCTGTCTGTCGGTTAATACGGTCAAATAGTTTCTTAAAACTGGATAAATATTTGTTGTCTCCTTTTCCCATTAAAGAGAGTACCTTTTTCTCAATATGTTCAGGTGCTATTTTTAATTGTCCGGAAATATGATGTTGTATTATTTCCCTCAGGTAGTTTGTACCATTTTTTTTATCTGCCACCACTAAATCATAACGAATCCCGGAGGCAACAAAAATTTTCTTAATTCCTTTAATTTTTCTGATTTTTCTCAATAACCTCATCTGTGGTTGATGACTTAGTGCAAGGTTATTGCATATTACTGGAAACAGACAACGTTTTTTTAGACAATGACTATCTCGCCTGGGATCAGAACATCCCATACCATACATATTAGCAGTGGGACCACCTACATCCAGAATATATCCCTTGAAATCCTTATCAGTTGCCAGCTGTTTAATCTCATTGATAATTGATTTTTCACTCCTTGACTGGATATATTTCCCCTGGTGAACAGTAATTGCACAAAAATTACATTCACCAAAACATCCTCTGTGAGATGTTACTGAAAATTTAATGGTATCCATAGCCCTGACAGGTCCATCCTTAAAATAGAAAGGATGAACATCATTTTCATAATCAATTTCGTATATCTTATCCAGTTTTTTTGTTGATAAAGGGAAGGAAGGTGGATTATGGATAAGATAACGATTATCCTGTTGTTGTGCCAGAATCTTACCGTGGAAAGGGTCCTGATTTTGATAAAACAGGTGAAACATCTGGATAAATTTCTCTTTATCCTGTTTTACTTCCGAAAAAGAAGGAAGAAGAATGCTTTTTTCAACAGGATTATCAGAAATATAACAGATACCACGAATATCGCTAATGGATTCTTTTTTAGCAAGCCGTTTGGTTAATTCTAAGATACTATTCTCAGCCATCCCATAAACTAAGATATCAGCTTTACTGTCAAATAAAATTGATCGCCTTATACAATCATCCCAAAAATCATAATGGGCTATTCTTCTCAGGCTTGCCTCGATACCTCCAAGCACAATGGGACAAGTGTTTTTAAAATAGCGCTTGATGAGGTTGACATAGACGATAGTTGCCCGGTCAGGCCGGCGGTTATTTATTCCTCCCGGGGTATAATCATCTTTTTTTCTTTTTTTCCCGGTAGCGGTATAATTGGCTATCATTGAATCTACGGATCCGGCGGTTACTCCCCAAAAAAGGCATGGCTCTCCTAATCTGCAAATATCATCAGGAGAATTTATGTCAGGCTGGGCAATAATACCTACCCTGTAACCGGCTTTGAGTAAGATCTTCCCTATCACAGAAATTCCCATATAGGGACTATCAATATAGGTATCTCCGGTTACTATGATTATGTCCAGTTTTTCCCAGGATAATTTTGCCATTTCTTCCCGGGTAGTAGGTAAATACATCTAAAAACCTCTGTAGTCATTAATGTCCAGATAATTGGAATAATATTATTTTACCATACTTCAATGAAAAACAATTATATTAAACCAATCCATAATCTATTTCTCCCCACATGCCTATCCGGTCATCTTTGATAATAACCAATCCAAGAATTCCATCAATATTCTTTGCAACCTTTAATCCTTTTTTAATATCTGCTTTGGTAAGAATTATATTACCGATAGCCGTAGCAGCAGCATCTGCCAGGGCAGCAGAATTGGAAAGAACGGTTACTGCATCTGCCTTTCCCATACTGAAAGAGGGTCCTACGGTACCGGAGGAGGTACATAAACCAATACCTTTCTTACGGGAATCAATTTTCAGATATATTTTATTACTCAATGGAGACAATCCGGCATAAATGATTACTTTTCTGATGTGAGAGCTTTTAAGATAAAGGTCTCCGCCATTTTCAATAATTACCTCATCGGTTTTGGTTAACAGTCTTTCTGCAGTATACTGGGATATACAGCCGGCAACGGCTGCCATCGGGCCTACCTGACAGATTGCAGAAGCTTTAATCATTTCCTTTATCATGGGGTGTGCGAAATTATCAAAAGGATATGGCTTTAATGTATCCTTAAACTCCAGGTTTTTCCTGATATATTCCACCAGCACATTCCGAAAATGCCTCAGGGCAGATAACCCCTCTTTTTGTAGAAGAACAGGTGCTTGAATCAGTAAATCACTTTCTGCTTCCTTCACCTGAAAAGAAATTAAATCCCGACTTTTAATTCTTTGTCGATATGAGCGATTATAATGCTTCACATCGAAAAAATTGCTGTAATTAATATTTTGATTATCCATAATTAAATCAGGCTAAAAAATATATTCAATAGCCCCTACGGGACAGGCATCTGCACAATAACCACATACCACACAATCCTGATAATTGAATTCCAGGTGATAGTTTTCTTTATTCATTTTTATAGCCCCAACAGGACAGATGGAAACACAGGCACCGCAGTGATTACATTTTTTTTCATTCCAGAAAATTTCCTGTTCAAGAAATTCAACTTTCACATTATGTTCTTTTAAAAAATGAAATGCCTTATCTATCTGCTTCCGGTCTCCACGAATTTCAATAACCAGCTTTCCGCCAATACCAGGTTCAAATTTTGCTTGCAGTATATTAATCCACAAGTCATATTTTTTAATTAATAGATATGTAATCGGTTCTTCCACAGTGGAAGAAGTAAATCTTAAAATTGCTTTTTGTTTAATCATGATACCTCCGGAATTTTGGTAAAATTTTCTGGAATATTATTGGACCCGTTTAGTCTTTAATTGTTTAAATTCTCTCTTAGAAGGAAAAGGCTGAATAGGTTCCTGCAGGAGAAATTGTCCTTTTACTATCAAATCTTTTAGTGTAGAGGCAATCTCTCTTGCCTTTGCATAACTCGAAACTGATGAAGTGGGTATTTTTTTCCCTTTAATCTCTATCTGTCCACTTCTTAATTGGTTATAATTTACAACACCCAGTGAAGGTTTATTGAGATGTGGGTAGCTGTAATCGGTTATCTCTGTATATATCTCTTCATCTTTAATACTAACTGCCTTCAGCATCTCTTCATCAAGTATAGGTATGGGAACCCCGATTCCCATATAAAGAGTCACTCCATAACCTGAGAAAAAAGCAGCCTGTAAAAAGTCCGGATTCATTTCTTTTAAGTCACCTATTAAAGACAAGACTGCTCCTTTTTTACCAATTATCTTCTCTTTGTCATCTTTGCCAAAAATTGGTTGAGGATTAAACTGAGTTCCTTCCCAGATCACATAGCCTTGCGCACCACCAATAAAAATCCTTGTTCCAATGCCGATAGTTCTTAAATCAGGATCATTTAGTAATGGACTTAACTGGCCACTGGTAGAATAACTTGCATTTCCCAGCTCAGGGAGCAGTATTCCCATATAGGTGTATATTTTTTTGGATGACTGGTTAACTGCCACATTGTAATTCTGATAAGAATTCCTGGGGTTAACCATAAACGCCTGGTTAACTGTATTTTTAGAAATCGTAGCCTCTACTTCTCGGGCAGGATAGCAATCTGTTCCGCCAGAAATTGCCTTTAAGCGAATATTTTTTCCTTTTACAAAATCTTCAATTACATGTGCTCCACCATAATCGTTTCTCTCTGTTTCAGATAACTGGGTAGCACCTAAATAGAAATCAACAGCAGCTAATCCCGCATAAGCCATTACATCATTAAGCCATACTTTCTGCATGCGAATGGGTGGGTCACTATGTCCTACATTAAAGAAAGCCCCTGAAGAACACATTGGACCGAAAGTTCCGGTAGTTACCACATCTACCATTTCCGTTGCTTTGGCAATTCCCTGCTCTTCCTTTAAGGAAATTACTTCCTCGGCTGTCATTACTATTGCTTCTTTTCTGGCTATTTTATCATTAATTTCTTGAAATGTTCTCTTGACCTTCCCCATCAAAATACTCCTCTTCTATCTTTTATGAAATGTATTAATTAAGGTTTTTAAATATTTCCATAAATACTAAATCTTATTTGGGGGATTGTCAAATTTTTTCATGCCTGTCAAGCTATAATATTAATAATACATACTCTTTTTATATTTTTGTGGTATGACTATTTTAATTAAATTTCAGTTTTTTCTGAATTGACAATTAACTGCCTTGCATGTTTTGCAGGAATTTTCTTTATTTTTGAATATTTTTGGCTTTATCCCTATTCCTATCATAAAAGATAATGACTTTTTGGGTACCATCATATAGGAATCAGTTATATTTACTCCGATTTTGTCGGCGGGTATAATTTGAAAGATAGTTTTTTGTTGATCTATTGTCCATCCTTCTTCACCGGGACTAAAAGATCCAATAACCTTCAATCCCATATCCTCAGCTTTTTGACGAATCAGTTTACACATACAATCGCGGAAATTTCTAATTGCAACAGTTCCCGCAGCATCAAGAGCCATAGCCTTTGGAGCTTCACCTGAAGAGAAATATTCGGATATCTTATCCTCTAAAAAATGTCCGACGCTCACTATACAAAAAACAGCATATTTTATATCTGCTAATTGCTCAACCAGCTTATTATCAAACTGCAAGGATTGTTTATTTGAAAGAAGAATTTTTCCACTTCCCAGACAAAACTGTTTGACTTTAACAAAATCATAAATTCCTTTTGGTTCAATCAAACTATATGCCTGGGCTATTTCTTCCCTGGTCAGTTTTATAATTAACGGGTTGATATCCGAAGCCTCTTTCTTAAAACATCCCAGGTAACGCAACACCTCCTCTTTATCTATCCTTAATCTGATATTTTCTATAATTTCCATTTAAACATAACCTTTTTACTGTTAAAGTGAACTATGCTCTAATAAATTAATTAATTTTATTATCATTTATTTGCTTTTATTAAAAAATATTTCGCTAATAAATTCCTTTTGAAAATCGGGGTTGGAAGATAATTCAATATAATTTACCTGCTTGTAAATTCTTTCAGATAATAGTCTTTTCTCATCAGAACATAGAGCAAGCTCAGCACCTTTCCCAGCTGCATTGCCAACATTTTTTATTTTTATTAATGATAAATCAGGTATTAATCCTATCCTTACAGCATTTTTCTTGTCAATAAAATTACCAAAAGCTCCTGCTACCAATATCTCATTAATATCAGCTGCAGAAATACCTGCTTCTCTTAACAGAATTTTGATTCCTGCATTTACCGCAGCTTTGGCTAATTGAACTTCTCTAATATCCTTTTGAGTCAGATAAATATCTTTTCCTTTCAAAGTCTTCTCACCTTTGGCTAAAAGAAATTTATTTCCATTTTCGCCTTCTAATATTCTTTTTTTTATTTCTTTGTTTACTATGGAACTACACTCTTTTCTATCAAGAAGCTTTCCACTTCTATTTATAATTCCTAATCTAAGCAATTCGGCAATTATATCAATCAGCCCTGCACCGCACAGTCCCCTTATCTTTCCGTCTTCAATAACCCTGTAAACAATTGCATCATTTTCAATTTTTACTTTATCGATAGCTCCTTTTGCTGCTCTCATGCCTGAGGAAATCCTGGCACCTTCAAAAGCCGGACCTACTGCTGTTGAACAAGCCAATAATTCCCCCTGAGCTCCCAGCACAATTTCTCCGTTAGTTCCTAAATCGACCAGCAAAACAGCTTTGCCTTTCTTGTACAGACTATTAGCAATAATACCGGCTGTAATATCCGCTCCCACAAAGGCGGAAATATTGGGAAGTATAAAAACTTCGGCAGTCTGATTAAGGCAGAGACCGGAGATATCTGCTGCTTTCAAATTGAGACTTTCTCTGATAACAGGGATATAAGGTGATGGCGCTAAATTGACAGGGTTAATTCCTAATAATATATGATGCATACAGGTATTTCCGACAAATACACTTTTATAGATGTTTTTTTTATCTATTTTTGCCTTCCGGGAAGATTCAGTTATAATTTCATTGATAACTCCAATAATCTCTTCCTGTAACTTTTGTAAGCCATGATTGGCTTTCTTAATAAATCCAATCCTTGAAATAGTATCATCGCCATATTTAATCTGGGGGTTTGATTTTGCAACAACAGCAATTTCTTTTCCGGTTATCAGGTTAATCAAATATCCTGCTACTGTTGTTGTCCCAATGTCAAAAGCAATACCATAATTATCATCAGTAGTATCACCTTTTTCAATATCAATAATCCTATTCTGAAAAAGAGTGACTGTAATCTTATAATCAGCTTCTCTAATTAATATGGGAATTTTTTGCAAAATTTGTAAAGGAACTGATAAATTAGCTGGAACTGGTTCATTGTTTATCTTTTTTTGAGATAATACATCCTTAATATTTTCCCAATCAGATACCTGATTATTGATAGAAGGCCTTTCTAACTCAATATATATTTTCCTCAAATTATTATCTGGATGAAAAACATTACTCGTATTGCATACATCACCTTTTGCCCTTGATAAAAGAAATTCCTTGAGATTTAACCTGACCTCCGAAGGAATCTCTATTATTGTATCCTGGATTAATTTTGTCTGACAGGCTAACCTGTAACCTTCCGCTATTTCTTTATCTGTTAAGAATTTCTTCTCTACAGAACCTGCAGGTGGTGCACCTTTTACTATTAAAATCTTACATTTGCCACAAGTTCCCTCTCCACCACAGGGTACATCAATATCTATCCCGGCTTTATTTAGGGCATCAAGTATTCTGGTCTCTTTTTTTACTTCAATATTTCTTTGTTCAGGTAAAAAAGTTACCTTTATCATTACATCTTAACCTTCCGAATTGTCAATCTCTGGGTTGAGGAAATATTTTTTGATATCTTGTCAGAATTATTCTTATAAGCAAGGAATATATTAATATATTAATCGGTACAGATACTAACCTCGGTATAATTAATACCTTCCAGGGTATACCAAATAAAATATGTAAAAAGTAAGGCACCATTATGGCTGTGGTTATAATCTGCCCAATGGCAATTGCTAAAATTAAATTTAAAATGTTCAGGCTATCTTTCCGGCTAATATGTAAAAAAAGCACAGGGATTATACCGGTCAGGGCAGAGCTAAGAGTAAAGTGTGGCATATATGCCCCTATGGGATTAACAATATACCCTAATATATCAGATACGCCCCCGACAATACCTCCGGCTAAAGGGCCAAACATTAATCCACCTAAAATTATCGGCAATCCACCAAAACCAATCCTTACACCCTCTATTCCTCCAATAGCGATTCGAATACTTGCTATTCTTGTTAAAATTATACTCAATGCAATTAATAAACCAATATTGGTTATAATACGTGATGATATTTTCATATTCATTCTCCTTGATATAGCTTTAATTTCTGCTACATCAAGTAGAATGTTAAAAAATATCATTTTCGATGTAGCAGCGGACGCGATAACCTACCGCAGGATAAAATACCCTTTCGTTTAGAGACAACGTCCCATTCTCTAACACTTGGACGCAGGTTACCTACTCTAGCTTATTTTTCCTAAAA
>Ga0334892_1002417_pt1 | contig 13345 bp, 5 predicted proteins | sample GraSluR3_MG_4_FD_207213 | JGI IMG/M metagenome (GOLD analysis project Ga0334892, IMG submission 207213) | Sludge microbial communities from methane-producing bioreactor in Wageningen University, Netherlands - Granular Sludge_15_04-R3 | ecosystem: Engineered > Bioreactor > Anaerobic > Unclassified...
TCGCTGCACATGATCGAGCTGCCGGTTTCCGCGTACCTGAGCGGGGGACTGTGGCGGCTTTTCGGCGGGTCGCTCGACGTCTGGGGCCGGGCCACCGCCGTCGCCTTCAGCGTCGGCTCCGTGGCCTGGCTCTTCGTTCTCGTGCGGCGGCGCCATGGGGTCGCCGCGGCCTTCGGAGCGGCCACGGCCCTTTCCCTCTCGCCGATCAGCATCGTGTACGGGCAGAACTTCATGCTCGAGGCCTCGCTCGTCTTCTTGACCGTGGCCACGTTGGACGGGTTCGACCGATGGCTTGAGGGCGCCCGACTTCCGTGGCTGCTCGCGTCGGCCGTCTGCTTCGGCTTGTTGCTGCTGACGAAGATCTATATGGTGGTCCTGCTGCTGCCCCTGGCCGCGACGGCCCTTCGAGCCGATCGGCCCGCGCCAGAGGACTCCGCCGCAGGGCGGAAACTCGGAGGCGCGCGGTCGGTCGGCGCGCCGCTGGCCGCCGCCGCGCTGGCCGTCGTGCCCGCCGTACTTTGGTGCGTTCACGTGATGCGCACGGCCGCCCCCGACCGCCCTCTCGCCGACCGCGTGTACTGGAGTCTCCAGGGAAGCGCCGACGGCCACCGCCCCCCCGACCCTTTGCTCGCCGATCCCGACTTCTACCGGCAGATGCTCGACGACCTGACGGGGGTGACGTTGACCCCGATCGGTTTCGGGCTCCTGCTGGCGGGTTTTCTGAATCGGCGATGGCGCCGGTACGGGCCCTGGCTGCTGGCGATGGCGATTCTCGTGGCGCTGCTGCCGCGCAAGTTCTACGCCATGAACTACTACGGCATGGTGCTGCTCCCGCCGCTGTGCATCCTGGTCGGACTGGGCTGCCAGGTCGTCTGGCAGGGCGTGCGCCCGGGACGCAAGGCGACCGCCGGTCTGCTGCTGGCGGCCGCCGCGCTCTCGTTGCGTTACGCGGCGCGCCCGGCCTTCGTCACACCGCACGACGACCGGGCCGTCGTCGCGGCCGGCCGGGCGATTCAGCAGCGAACCGCCGAGGGCGAGCCCGTCGTCACCATGCACGGGGCGTGCATCGACCTTTTGTATTACTGCAACCGGCCGGGCTGGAACCTCGAACCCGACGTTCCCGACCCGCACGCCGTCCTCGACGCCCATCGCCGCCAAGGCGCCCGCTACCTCGTCGTGGCGGGCGCCCAGGCGTCGACCGAGCGGCCCGGCTGGCTGGATTCCGATTCGCTCGTCGTCGTCGGCGACGGATTCGGCATCTATGCGCTCGACCGCCGACCAGGGGGACGGGCGCGCTGATGGGCGAACGAGGAGGCGCCGAGGGCATCTCGGCGCGACGCTCGGCGCGCCTGGCCTCGTTGCTTCTCTTGGGGAAAAAAATGCCCCGCGCGACGAAATCCGCCCGAAATGCCCTTGACCCGTTCTGGCGGTCCCGGTATTTATCCCGCTCTCTTCTACCGAAATCCTGAAGAACCATTCTACGAGCGAACCACCGTAGGCGCACCTGTCCGTCGCGCGCGGAATGCGCGTCGACGCGCCGGCCGGAGGGCGACCGCGCCCCGAGGTCGGCATGTCGTCCGCGTCCGCCCGGCGTTTGGAGTTGAACGATTCAGAGTCCGTCCCGTCCGTCAGGGAATCGTGCGAGTCTCGAAAGGAGAATCGTGTTGAAAGCGACCGCAAGAATCCTCATCGGCCTGATCTCAGTCGCCCTGGGTCTCTGGCTCGCCCCGTGCTTCGGCGACCCGGGGTCGACTGGCAGCGCCACCTTTCCGACCAACGCAGCGTCGGGGTCTTCCGGCGGCGACCGCGCGGCGTCGAATCGTCGACAGTGCGACGATCTGCTCGCGCGGGCTCGCCAAGCCCTGGCCGAAAACGACCTGAACGCCGCCGAGTCGCTGGTCTCCCGGGCTGAGGCGTTGGGAGTCAGCTACGGCACGTTTTACCCGGGAGAGACGCCGGCCAAGGTTCGGCGCGATTTGGAGCGGCAACTCAAGGCCGCGGGAAGGGCGCCAGCCCAGCCCGGCCGGTTCTTCTCGCCCTTGTCGGTCGGCAGCGGCACCGAGCCGGTGACCGATCCCTTTGCCGCTCGCCGCGAGGCTTTGCCGGCGACCGGCTCGGCGCAGGGCATTACTCCCTTGCCTCCCGTCGCCGGTGGCGATCGCCTTCAGAGCGATCAGCACCTGCTGGCGGCCCGCCGGGCGCTGGCCGAAGGCGACGTGCGCCGCGCTTGGGACGACCTTTCGAAGGCAAAGCGGCTTGCGGTTCCCTACGGTCCTCGCGACGACGGGCCCGCCAAGGTCGAGTCGCTGATTCAGGCTTACGACGACCTCATGGCTCAGAAGTCGTCGCGGGGCAACACCGAGGCCTTCAGCCGGCAGTACGCTCGCATCCTCATGGATCAGGCCGAGGGGCTGCTTCGCTACCGCGACTACGACAAGGCGGAATACCTGGCCCGTCTGGCCGCGGGGCAACGCGTGAATTTCACTCCCTACGAACCGAGCCCCCAGCAACTTCTCGAACGAATCGCCCAAGAGCGACGCCCGGCCCCGGCGGCCTACCCGACGGCGGGAGCCTCGTCGGCGTCGCCGCCGTCGATGGCCGCCAAGCAGCATGCGGCCGGATTGCTCAAGCAGGCCCGCGCCGCCCTGGCGGCGGGCGATCTGCGTGCCGCGGAGAGTCTCGCCCGCCAGGTTGAGCAGATGAACCTGCCCCCCTCGTCGTTCGCCTTGGGAGAGGATCGGCCCGACCTCGTGCTTGTCGACGTTCAGAAAGCCGCGGTGCGAACCGGTTCGTCGGTTGTGCCCGCCAGCGACACGGTCGTGACGGCCGCCGGCGAGTCGCCCTACGACCGGCAGGCGTCGAGGGCCCTGTACGATCCCGCCCGGGATTCGAGTCACAACACCTGGGCAAACACGCAGCAGCCGGCAGGCTCGATGATCGACGAGACGTCCGCCGGCCAGCAGCGCCTCCTGCAGCAGGTCGCCATGGACGTGGCGCACCAGGAAGGCGAGGCCAAAGCCCTTCGGGAAACCGACCCCATGGGCGCCCTGGCCCTGCTCGAGCAGACGCGCCGCAAGGTCGAGGCGTCGGGGCTCGAACCCGGCGCTCGGGACCGCTTGTTGGGGAGGCTCGATCGAAGCCTGGCCGACATGCAGCAGTACATCGACGCGAACCGCGCCCGAATCGATCTGGACGAGAAGAACCAGCACGTTCGCCAGCAGATCGAGCGCGAGCAGCAGTTGAGCCTCGAGGTCTCCGACAAGCTGGCCTCGCTGGTCGAGGAGTTCAACCAGTTGATGCGCGAGGAGCGATTCGCCGAGGCCGAGGTCGTGGCACGCCGCGCCGCGGAACTCGATCCCAGGAATCCCCTGACGCAGCAACTGGTGCTCAACGCGAAGTTCGTGCGCCGCTACCAGGCGAACTGGGACCTTCAGCAACAGAAGGACGAGAACTTCTGGAAGACCCTGGCCTCGGTCGATCGCTCGGCCGTGCCCTTCGACGACTCGGTGCCGATGGTCTTCCCCGACGCCCGGGAATGGGAGCAGATGACGATCCGGCGCCGCGAGTGGCTCAGCGAGGGCGGCCGGCGCCGCTCGGAGCGGGAGATCGAGATCGAGCAGAAGCTCAAGACGCCCGTCCTGCTGCAGTTCCAGAACGCGCCGCTGAGCCAGGTGATGGACTACCTGGCTCGCATGGCGGCCGTGAACATGCACCTCGATCCCGAGGGGCTCGCCCAGGAAGGCATCTCCACCGAGGATCCCGTCACGATCAATCTCAGCCAGGAGATCTCCCTGCAAAGCGCCTTGAACCTGATTCTCGAGCCCAGGCACCTGGGATACGTGATCAAGGACGAGGTGCTCAAGATCACCAGCGAGCAGCTCCGTGAGGGAACGGTCTACGCCTACGTCTATAACGTGGCCGACCTGGTGATTCCCATTCCCAACTTCGTGCCCAGCTCGGGTATGGGGTTGGCCGCGGCCTACAACAACGCCATGAGCAGCGTCGGCTTCGGCGCCAGTGGCCCCTTCGGCGGCAGCGCCGCGCCCCTGGCCGTGCTCGCCTCGCGCGACGGGTCCCGGAACTCCGCCATGGTCAGCCCCTCCGTGCTGGCCCAAATGCCCACCAGTCCGGCGGGCACCTCGTCGAGCACGATGCCCATGGGGTTCGGCCCGGGCGGGCTGGGCGGTGCGGCCATGGCCGATTTCGACAGCCTGATCGACCTGATCACCACGACCGTCCAGCCGACCACCTGGGACGACGTCGGCGGGGCGGGCTCCATCGCCCCCTTCGAAACGAACCTGAGCCTGGTGATCAGCCAGACCCAGGACGTCCACGACGAGATCGCCGATCTGCTCCAGCAGTTGCGACGGCTCCAGGACCTTCAGGTCACGATCGAGGTGCGCTTCATCACCCTCAACGACAACTTCTTCGAGCGGATCGGCGTCGACTTCGACTTCGACATCGACGACGACATCGACCGGCCCTTCCAGGTCTTCGGCCGGCGCGTCGAGGGAGAAGACGACGACGACGATGACGTTACCTTGGAGCCGAGGCGAGACACGAGGGACGTCGACCACGATCGAAGCGTGGTCGTGGGCTTGCAGCAGCCGGGGGTCTTCTCGGCCGACCTCGACATCCCCTTCACGCAGGGAAGCTACAGCCTGGCCGTGCCCCAGTTCGGCGGATTCGACGCCACGGCCGGAGCCTCCCTCGGCTTTGCCATCCTCAGCGACATTGAAGCCTTCTTCTTCATCAATGCCGCCCAGGGCGATCGCCGCAGCAACGTGCTCCAGGCGCCCAAGGTCACGCTGTTCAACGGGCAGCAGGCCATGGTCTCCGACACGTCCCAGAGCCCCTTCGTGATCAGCGTGATCCCGGTGGTGGGCGACTTCGCCGCGGCGCAGCAGCCGGTGATCGTCGTCCTCAACGAGGGGACCCATCTGACCGTCCAGGCCGTCGTCTCCGACGACCGCCGGTTCGTCCGGCTGACCGTCGTGCCCTTCTTCAGCCAGATCGGCGACGTGCGAACCTTCACCTTCGAGGGATCGGAGACCACCACCGCCAGCTCGTCGCAAGAAGGGAACCAGACGGATCCCGACGACAACACGAAGAAGAGCGATACGTCGACCGTGTCCCGACGGGGCACCACGGTCCAGTTGCCGACCTTCTCGTACATCACCGTGACGACCACGGTGAGCGTCCCCGACGGCGGCACGGTCTTGCTGGGCGGCATCAAGCGGCTCAGCGAGGGACGCAACGAGTTCGGCGTGCCCATGCTCAACAAGCTGCCGTACATCAACCGGCTGTTCAAGAACGTGGGAATCGGCCGCGAAACCCAAAGCCTGATGATGATGGTCACGCCGCGGATCATCATCCAGGAAGAGGAAGAAGAGGCTCTGGGCATCGTCACTCGGTAGCCGAGACCTGCCCTCCGCTTCGGAAAGCTCCGGGGCCGTCGCCCGCCCATTCGGCTGGCGACGGCCCCTTTTTTGTTGCGGTCGCGCCGCCTCCCGTCTCCTGGTGCTTTCGACTCGCTTGCCGTTTTCGGTGGGAGTTTTTCGATCTGGCACCGGATCGGGGTCGGCACTAGAATAGGCCGCCCAATTGCCCCCCCATTGGAGGAACATCATGGCCACCGTGTCGACCTCCGACCGACCGGACCTGGCGGGTCGAGCCTTCGAGGATCGCGCTTTCCGGCAGAAGCCCCTTCCCGCCGCATCGCCGGCTTGGTATCGGAGCCGGCGGGCGGTGCTCGCCTGCGCGGGCCTCGCCGGATTGGTGCTTCTTTGGTTTGCGCCCTGGTTCGTGGCCCACAGCCCGCTGTTGAACTGGGCGCTGGGCGCCCTGGGCCCCGAGCTGAACGGCACACTGCATATCGGTTCGGCCTCGCTAGGCTGGTTCTCGCCGGTGCGGCTCTATGCCGTCGAAATCTGCGACGCCCAGGGCGATCCGCTGCTCCAAGCCCCGCTGGTCCGGGGCGACCGGTCGCTTTTATCGATCCTGTGGGACGCGTCGGACGGTGGCAGTCTGCGATTCGAGCAATCGACGCTGCGAATCGAGGTCCGTCGCGACGGCAGCAACCTGGAGGACGTGCTCGCGCCCTATCTTGTGGCCGGCGACGAGCCGACGGCGTTGAACGTCGAGCTGAACCTGGCCGGTGGCAAGGCTCTGGTGCGCGACGCGTTCACGGCGGAGACCTGGCAGATCGACAACTTCCATCTGGCAATCGGCCCGGTGGACGAAACGCCCGGCTCGTTGCGGTTCCGCAGTTCGGGCACGGTGGCCGACGGTCGTCGGCCGGGCCGGTTCCTCATCGAGCTGGCCATGCGCCCCGACGGAGAACCGGGTGGCTCCGAGCTGACCGTCAAGAGCGACGCCCTGCCTTGGGCCATGTTCGACGCGGTCATCGAGCGTTTGGCCGCGGGAACACGTGTGCGCGGCCACCTCTCGTCGAACCTCGAACTGCGATGGAACGAACCCGAAGCCGCCGACCGGCTCGCGGTTCGGGGGCAAGCCTCGATCGAGGCTTTCGAGCTGGCCACGCCGCGGCTCGGCACCGATCGGCTTCAGTTCGCTCGCCTCGATGCCGCGGGCGACGGGGCCTGGCACGGCTCGCGCATCGAGGTCGAGCGCCTGACGCTCGTTTCGGACGCGGGCAAGGCATCCCTGGCCGGCTCGTTCGATCTGCCGTCGGGCGGACTGAGCGACGCGCTCGCGGCGATTCCGCGACAGACGTTGCAGATCAACGGAAACGTCGACCTCGCCCGACTGGCCGCGATCTTGCCCGGCACGCTTCGCATCCGCCCGAGCACGCAGGTCACCTCCGGACGCCTCGATCTCGATCTGGCCAGCCGGCGAGGCCCCGAGGGCATGACGTGGCAAGGCCGGATCGAGGCACGCGACTTGACCGCCGTCGACCGCGGCCGGTCGATCTCCTGGCAACAGCCGCTGGCGATCGCCCTGGCCGCGCGCGAGAGCCCGCAAGGGCCGATCGTCGAGCGGCTCGAATGCAAATCCGACTTCCTCGAGGTCGACGCGGTCGGATCGCCCGACCGGATGCGCGCCTCGGCCGGTTTCGACTTGAACCGGCTCATGGGCAGGTTGGGCGGAATCGTCGACCTCGACGGCGTGGCCCTGGACGGCGCGGGCCGGGCCGAGGTCGAGTGGAAACGGACGGCCACGCAGGGCTTCGAGGCCACCGCGGAAGTCTCCCTGCGCAATCTTCACGTCGCCCTGCCCGACCGGCCCGCCATCCGAGAAGACAGTCTGGCCCTGGTGCTGGCCGCGACGGGTCGAACCGATTTCGACGCCGACACGCGAATCGACGCGGCCCACCTCGAAGTCACGGCCGGCACCGAGCGTCTCGAAGCGCGGTTGACCCAGCCGGTGCTCGATCTGCGCCACGGGGGCGCCTGGTCGGTCGAGATCCGCGGCGCCGGCGAATTGGCCCGCTGGCGCTCCCGCGCGGAGCCCTGGATCGACCTGGGCCAGTGGGCGATCTCCGGGGCCTCGCAACTGGTCGCCGAGACCACGGTCTCGGCCCAGGCCGTCCAGATCCGACGGGCACGGCTCGCCGTCACGGGACTCGAGTTCGACGGGCTGGGCTACCGCGTCGGCGAGCCCCAGGCCGAGTTGATCGCCTCGGGCAACTGGGACATCGCGCGGCGGCGCCTCGAATTGCCGACCGCCACGCTCACCGCCAGCAGTCTTTCGGCTCAGGCCGAGCGCGTCGTCGTCGCCCTGTCCGCTCAGGGCGCGTTGGAAATGCAGGCGACGCTCGGCTACCGCGGCGATCTGGGCCGGCTGCAGCAGTGGATGACCGACCCGAACGACCCGTCCGATTGGCAGACGTCGGGGCAGTGTTCGGGTAGTGCCGAGCTGCAAAGCGCCGAGGGCCGCACGGCGGGCCGCATCGAAGCCACCATCGAAGGCTTCGCCGCCTCCCATCGTTCGGGGCAGCAGCTACGGGAGCCCCGAATTCAACTCGCCGCCGCGGGAACCTACGACGCCGCCGGCAGGGCGCTCGTGCTGGACCGGGCCGAAGTCGTCTCGGGCTCGCTCGGCGTGCGCTTGGCCGGAGAGATCGCGACGCCCGACGCCTCACCTCGGCTCCAGCTCGCCGGGCAGTTCGACTACGACATGGAAAAACTCTCCGAGCTGTTGATCCCTTATGTGGGCGACGGGGTCCGATTTCTCGGGCGCGGCTCGAGCCCGGCCTCGTGGCAGGGGCCGCCGATGCCGGGCGAAGCCCAGGCCGCGACCGGCGTCGGCTGGGAATTGGGCAACGTCTACGGATTCCGGCTCGGACGCGGTGCGCTGCGCGCGAGCCTGTCGGGCGGGATGGTCTCGTTTGAGCCCGTCGAAACGACCCTGAGCGAGGGAAGGCTGCAGCTTGCCGGCCAGTTGCGTCTCACGCCCGAGCCGCGCGAGCTCTACCTGGCTCCCGGGCCGGTGGCCCAACAGGTGCGGATCAATCCGCAGATGTGCGCCGCGGTGCTGCAATACGTCGCGCCCGTGCTCGCCGGAGTGGCCACGGCCGAGGGACGCTTCTCGATCGAACTCGACCGTTGCCGGATCCCTCTGGACCATCCTTCCCAAAGCGAGTTGGCCGGCCGGATGACGGTCCATTCGGTGCGGGTGGGGCCGGGGCCCCTGATCCACGAGCTGGCCGTGGTGCTCGGTCGCGCCCAGCCGGTCGATCTGAGCCGCGAGTCGGTCATCCCCTTCCAGCTTGCCGGCGGCCGAATCTACCACCAGAACCTCGAGCTCGTATTTCCCGAGCTGACCGTCCGGACCTACGGGTCGGTGGGACTCGACCAGTCGTTGGCCGTGATGGCCGACATGCCGGTGCCATCCAAATGGCTGGGAACCAACCCCACGGTGGCCACAGCGCTGCGCGATCAGACGATTCGCGTGCCCATCGCCGGCACCTTATCGCGGCCCGAGGTCGATCGCAAGGTGCTCGACCAGCTCAGCCGGCAGTTTCTCGAAAACGCCGCCCGGAACGTGCTCGACGACCAGTTGCAGCGGGGCTTGAACCGGTTGCTCGGGCCGGCCCAGCCGGTAAGATGATGCACATGAAACTGATCCTGCTCGGCACGACCGGCTATCACCCCAACGACCGCCGCGAGACTCCCTGCCTGCTCGTCCCCGACTGCGGCATCATGCTCGACGCGGGCACGGCCGTGTATCGAGCCGGCAGGTATCTCGAGGGGTCGGAACTTTCGATCTTTCTCACCCACGCGCACCTCGACCACATCGTGGGGCTGACCTACTTGTTCAACGTGGTTCGCGAGCATCCGCTCGATCGGATCGTGCTCTACGGCGAGCCGCAGCGACTGGCCGCCATCGACGAGCACCTTTTCTCCGAGCACCTCTTCCCACTGAGACCGAGCTATGAGGCCCGCCCCCTTCCCGACGAGGTGGCCTTGGCCCGAGGTGGAACGCTGACGCATTTCCCGCTCGAGCACGAGGGCGGATCGGTCGGATATCGGCTCGATTGGCCGGGGCACTCGATGGCCTACGTGACCGACACCACGGCCCACGTCGACGCCGATTACGTCGACAAGATTCGAGGCGTCGACCTGTTGGTCCACGAGTGCTACTTCAGCGACGCCCAGGCCGAATGGGCCGAGCGGACCGGTCACAGTTGCACCACGCCGGTGGCCCAGGTCGCGCGCAAGGCCGAGGTGGGCCGGTTGGTGCTGGTCCACATCAACCCGCTCTGCACCGGCGACGACCCGATCGGCCTGCCCACGGCCCGGGCCATCTTCCCGCGAACCGAGATCGGCGAGGACTTCATGGAACTGAGTTTCTGACCGAAGCCACTCGCGTCGCGACGGGTTTCGTGCGCCCGCCACCCATGCAGTCGGAGCTCTCCGCCGGGTTTCTCGTGCGGGGATTCCGCTTGCGGCCCTCACCAGCCGGGCCGCGCGCCGAAGAGGGCGCCCCGCCAAGACGGCAAGCTCGGATGCGCAGTTTGCCTTCTCGATGCAGTCTTCCCGGCCTGCATTGACCCACCCGGTCCCCTTTGCTACAAGACTCGGCCGATTTCAGGCTGACATCGGGCGATGGGGGACCGGACCATGTATCGTCGACACGGAAACAAGCTGGGGCTCGTCTTTCTTTCGAGCGATCTGGTGGTCACCGGGGCCGTATGGATCGGCGCCTACCTGATGCGGTTTGCGCTGTGGCCCACCCCCTGTGGCATCCCCGACTTCCACCTGATGTTGTCGGGCCTGCCCATGGTGCTGTTGCTGGCCGCCGTCTCGTATCGGCTTTGCGGGCTGTACGAAATCCATCGGCTCAGGCCGCTGCCGCGGGAGCTGGGGGTGGTCTGCCGGGCCAGCGGCCTGCTGTTTGTCCTGGCCGTGACGATCACGTTCTATCGCCGCGACTTGTATGAATCGCGTCTGGCGCTGGTGCACTTCTTCCTGCTGAACGCGATCGGGCTGGCCGCAACCCGCCGTTTGATCTGGACGACGTTGAAGCATCTTCGCGCCCGGGGAATGAACTACGGCCGGGCCCTGATCGTGGGCACCGGTCGCCACGGGAATCGCGTGGCCCGAACGATCGAGAACAACGCCTGGACCGGCCTCGAGGCGGTCGGGTTCGTCGACGATCCGGGCAAGATCGAGCCCCATCGGCTTCCGCGATTGGGCGGGCTCGACGAGTTGGAGCGGGTGGTCGTCGAGCACGACGTCGACCACGTGTTTGTCGCGCTGCCCGCCTCGCGATACGGCGAACTGCCCCGGGTTTATCGGTCCCTTTGCGACGTGTTCGTCGAGGTGCAGCTCGTTCCCGACCTGCCCGAACTGGCCGGCATGCGCCTGCGGACCCTGGAGATCGACGGGGTCACGTTCCTCAGTCTCCGCGAGAATCCGCATTCGGGGTGGGCTCGAATCGCAAAACGGGGGATGGATCTGGCCTTGGGAACCGCCGCGCTGGTGCTGGCGTTGCCGTTCATGGCGGCGCTGGCTTTGGCGATCCGATTGTCGAGCCCGGGCCCGATCTTCTACCGGCAGGCCCGCACCGGGCTGCGCGGACGAACGTTCACGATGTGGAAGTTCCGCAGCATGGAAGTCGACGCCGAGCAGCGCAGCGGGCCGATTTGGGCCGCGCGCGGCGATCGACGCTGCACCCCGCTGGGAAGGGTCATGCGTCGGTGGAGCCTCGACGAGCTGCCTCAACTGTTCAATGTGCTCGCCGGCGACATGAGCCTCGTGGGGCCTCGGCCCGAGCGGGGCGTGTTCGTCGAGCGGTTCCGCCGCCAGATTCCCGGCTACGCCCAGCGGCATCGGGTCAAGGCGGGCATCACCGGGTGGGCCCAAGTCAACGGCTGGCGCGGGAACACGTCGCTGCGCAATCGCGTGCAGTGCGATCTGTACTACATCTCGAACTGGTCGCTCTGGCTCGACCTCAAGATCCTCTGCATGACCCTCTGGTGTGGTCTGCGGCACCGCAATGCCTACTAGACACCGGGCCGGCGCCGTCGCGAACTCGCGTGGATGGCGCCGTTTTCGCGGCACGTCGCGGGGGTTTCTCACCTTTTCTGAGCGTTTTCCTGAAAAAAGCTTTCCTGACGCTTGACCCGGCCGCGGTAGTGTGAGAAAATAAGGGGGAGCGATGGAATGGCACTGTTGACCGGATTCTGCGCAGAACGTCAGTTGACGTGATGCGTCGTTTTTCGTAGAAGACGCATCCGTTGGTCGATTCGGATTGATTTGGCCCGCCTTGGCCGCTATCTTGTTGCGACCCTCCTTGGCTGTGGATCGCACGAAGCCAAGGAGGGTCTTTTCGTGACGACTTTGACGGTTTATCCGCAAGAGAGCAAGGCCGATTTCGAGATCGTGGCCCGGTCCTTTCTCTTGGAACAGGGGCTGCCGCTGGCCAGCGTGCTGCCGGCCTCCGAGATCGAGGGCGTCTTTCGGCGCTACGACGCGATGTTCGGGGACACGTACAACGCCGTGTACACCACGGCGATCGTCCTGTGGGCCTTTCTTTCGCAGGTCTTGGCCGACGGCAAGATGCGAAGCTGTGCCGCCGCCGTGGCGCGGGTCGGCAACTTCTTGATTGCCCTGGGCATGGCCCCGCCTTCGACCGACACGGGCGAGTACTGCAACGCACGAAAGAAGCTTCACGAAAAGGCATTGCACGACCTGGTCGTCGAAGCCGCCGGAAAGATCGAACAGGCGGTGCCCGACGACTGGCTTTGGCGCGGCCGACACGTGAAACTCGTCGACGGTTTCACCGCGACCATGCCCGATACGGACGAAAACCAAGCCGAGTTTCCCCAGCAGAAGTCGCAGAAGCCGGGTGTCGGATTTCCGATCATGCGCGTCTGCGTGATCCTTTCCCTGGCGACCGCCTGCATCCTCGATGGCGACCTGGGCCCCTATTCGGGCAAGGAGACCGGCGAGCCGGCCCTGTTCCGAGGGCGGCTCGACGCCTTTCGCCCGGGCGACGTGGCCCTGTTCGACCGCTACTACAGTTCGTACGCGATGCTCGCGCTGCTCACGCTCCGCGGTGTCGACGTCTGCGCCCGATTGCACCAACGGCGTCGCTGCGATTTTCGTCGCGGCAAGCGATTGGGCAAGTACGATCGACTCGTCACGTGGCAGCGTCCCGCACGCCCGGCGTGGATGGACGAGGCCACCTACGCGACGATTCCCGACACGCTCCGCGTGCGCATGTTGCGATTCAACATCGTGGTCCCCGGCCGACGCACCCGGGTGATCACCGTGGTCACCACGCTCCTCGACCCGAAGGAATATCCCGCCGAGACGATCGCCGAATTGTACGGTTACCGCTGGAATGTGGAGCTCGATATCCGCCAGATTAAGCAAACCTTGAACCTGGACCACCTGCGCTGCAAGACGCCCGCCATGGTGCGCAAGGAATTCTGGACGACGCTGCTGGCCTACAATCTGATCCGGCGAATCATCTGTGCCGCCGCCGTGGCCCACGGGAAGATGCCGCGTCGCATCAGCTTCACCCGAACCTGCGCGACCATTCTGGCGGCTTGGCCGACGCTGTCGCTGGGCCTCTATCGCCCCCAGGCCCTGGCAACGCTTCTTGAGCAGATCGCATCGCTGCAGACGCCCGACCGACCGGGCCGAATCGAACCCCGCGTGCTCAAACGCCGCCGCCACCGCTATCCGCTCATGCGAAAACCTCGCCGCAAACTCAAACAATGCCTGGAACACGCAACGCGATGCGGTAAAACGACTTAGGCAGTCAACAGTGCCATTCATGTCTGACTCCTGGTTCCGCGGTACAAGCGGGGCTCCCCTCGGTGCGGCACGCGCCCGCGCGTCACGGCGCGAGCCAACCGGTCGACCGACCC
>Ga0334892_1002418_pt1 | contig 13336 bp, 13 predicted proteins | sample GraSluR3_MG_4_FD_207213 | JGI IMG/M metagenome (GOLD analysis project Ga0334892, IMG submission 207213) | Sludge microbial communities from methane-producing bioreactor in Wageningen University, Netherlands - Granular Sludge_15_04-R3 | ecosystem: Engineered > Bioreactor > Anaerobic >...
GAGTGATAGGTGCACTCATGGCCTGTCTGTACATCATCAGGTTCATGTATATCCGCAGTTCTTCATCGGTATCTTCAGGCTGCGGCATAGGATATAGAGAAGTAATCGGTCTTGACTGCACCAAATAAAATTTCCCGTCTGCAGAAGCCCATTCAATATCCTGGGGAGATCCAAAATACTCTTCCACTTTGAAGGCCAAATATAGAAGTTCTTTTTTTTCTTCTCTATTTAACGTAATCTCTTTTTGTTTCTCCGATTCAACACTGACAAGTTCAATACCCTGCTCTTTTCTTATGCTCATCACTTTCTTAACGGCAATATATTCATTTACAACCTTTTCACTCTTCTTATTAATTACCCACTGATCCGGTGTCACATCCCCGCTGACTATGGCTTCTCCCAAACCCCAGGAGGAATTGAGCGATATTTCATCCCGTCTTCCGTTTATCGGGTTGGCTGTAAACAGTATCCCTGACTTTTCTGAATTAATAAGCCTTTGAACCACCACTGCATGGGACAAATCTCTACTCCCTATTTTTTGCTTAGCTCGATATGCTACCACTCTATCGTTCCATAGGGATGCCCAGCATTTTTTTATGTATGTAATAAGTTCCGATTTCCCTTTCACATTTAAAAAGGTGCTGTACTGGCCGGCAAAGGACGCTCCCGGCAAATCTTCGGCTGTAGATGATGAACGGACGGCTACACTGGGTTTTCCCATATTCGCGTAAGCTTCATCAATTTCATTTTGTATGTCATCGGGTATTTCTCCATTCTCAAACAGTGCTTTAATCTCTTCGGTAGCCTTATTTATAACCGCTGGATTATCTTTATCTGTTTTGGCAAGAAGCTTTATGATATCCTTTTCCAGGTCATTTACCTCTACAAATCTTTGGTATGAATTCACCGTCAGAACAAAACCCCCGGGAACAGGCAAACCGGCTTTTAGCATCGCGCCTAGGTTTGCTCCTTTCCCGCCTGCTGACAATACATCTTTCTCACATATTTCATCCAACAACCTCACAAATTTAAATTCTTTCATTGCACCCCTTTCCCTTCTTCATGGATTTTTAATAAACTCAACAAAAAACCAACCTTACGCAGCAGCCCGATGTCAAGTAACCTACCGACCGTCGGTATGCCAAAAACAAAATTTTTTACTCCTCCTGTTCATATATTTTTAAATATGAAGTCCGGAAATCGAAGGAACCCTGCTGCAGTTGAAAGATCCTCCCCAAAATCGTTTCATAAAACCTTACTTTTTCATCCAACAGTCTGAGAAATCCCTGGTAATCGAGCTCATCCCTGTCGTCGTACAACTGTTTTTCCAGCTCATATACCGAAGTATGCAGGCTAAAAATTGTATTGAGAAAAAACTCGGCCAACTGCCTTGGATTAACAGGGTCTCCAAAAATGCCCTCCCTTGCCCCTGCATCAATTAGCTCTTCATATAACCCGGCAACTTCCTGCTTCAAAAAAATTGTGATTTTTCGCTGCAGTTTCAGGTTTTCTTCACTTTCAATGGAAGCTTTAAATTTGTGCCGCCATTCTCCTTCTTTTATCTTGTATTCGTTAATAGCTTCAAATGCCATATTCATTTTTTCCACAGCAGTCAGGTTAGTCCGCGCAAAAATTTTCTTGATTATCTGGACAACCCTGTCCGTAAAGTCCCTGGCAATTGCTACAATCACATCCTCCTTGGATTCAAAATAGTGATAGAATGCTCCCTTTGTTAATCCTAATTCATCTATAATATCCTTTATCGTTGTATTCTCATACCCTTTTTTATAAAACAGCTCGAAGGCGGTCATCATGAATTCATGCTTCCTGTTATGACTTGTTACAATATCAGACATATTGAAAATCCTCCTTTAGTATTACCCATAATGCAACATACCGACGGTCGGTATATTAATTATAAGATAATTCTTTATCCATGTCAACTCAAATCAAGGGGACGGTTCCAAATCAAGGGGACGGTTCTTGCGATTACGCCTTCAGGATAATCGATCTGATTATCCCCATTAACTGCTCTATTTCAAAACCCCTTATTTTCTTTATTATCTCAAGTGTTCTTACATATGCCAGCATCTTTAAAATTCATCAACATGTCTGCTGAATTTCCTGCGTCAATGATAGGTGCAATTTTACCTCCATTCAAATACGACAACATCGGACGATCAGTTTCTGGTTTATGATTACTTCCATGAATCACAAGAACTCTCAAATTACTCCTTCCCAAACATTTCGCACAGCATAGTTATTTCACTTGTGCCTGCTCCAAAGCATTTTCAAGAGCCTTAAGATGTGTTTTGTAGGTAAGTGTGGCACCGCTTATTACATCCACTTGAAGTGTCTACGATTTAATTGCGTTTCCAAATAAATCCGCAATACTTTGGCCACCTGTCAGTTTCGCCGGCTTTCCTTCTTTATCCACAGCTCCTTTCAGTATTTTGACAATAGTCCGGCCGCAATTACCATTACAAAAACCATAAATTTCTTTTAAGCCTTGAGTACTTAAATTGCAATATTAAATGCAACACTTTTTACAGAAACCCGATGATATTTTTCATTCCAACCTTAACCACCCGTGAACGGGCGTGTGAAATGGTGTCAAGGGCGGTTTTTCCCTTGATACCATGAAACCGGCTGTTATACTATCAAAGGGTTGGAATGTATATCCTTAGCTAACGGGCTGCATGTCTGGAACAGTCTCAAGTATACGCTGTATTTCATAGTTAAAAAGTTCTATCGGTGTACGGTAGCCCAGTATCTTACGAGGCAAATTATTACACCAGTTTTCGATCCGTTTTATCTGCTCAAGGGTTAGGTCCTTAATAGCTTTTCCCTTAGGTATGAACCGCCGTATAAGGCCATTATGCCGCTCGTTAGTACCTCTTTCCCAGGCAGAGTAGGGATGAGCATAATATATATTAGTCCCGTGTTTATTTAAGCTGGAGAACTCTGAACCATTATCTGCAGTAATACTTTTAAACAAGCGTGTAAATAAAGGCCCGCATTGCTCTTTTATATAGCCAAGTACTTTATCTACAGCTTCAGCATTCTTGGTTTCCAGTAGGAAAACCATATGCTCTCGTGTTTTACGCTCTGTAAGGGTCATTAGAGCGCTATCTTTTGAACGTTTACCAATAACAGTATCTATCTCCCAATGACCAAATTCATTTCGCTTATCTACGCTTTCAGGGCGGTCACTGATGCTTTTTCCAAGAAGCCTTTTATGTCTTCTGCCGGCAGGCTTTCTCTGCTTCCTGCGTGTTTTAAGCGATAGATCGATATTACGCACACCCAGAATTCCCCTGTCAATGTAACTATACAAAGTTTTAGTACAGACCATTTTTGATTTATCAAATTTACCCTTACGTCTAGCAGCACCTACAACTACATCGGGCGACCATTTCCCCTTAAGGATCTTCTTCTCTGCGTACTGCAGAAAGGGTTCTACCTGTAAAGCTTTGAGCTTTTTCCCGCATTCTAAGCGGTTATTCTCGTACACTGCCTGACCAGTTTCGGGAAAGTAGGCCTTATATGTGGTCAGGTCTGACCGTAGCTGGGTGGTGGTCCCTCGGTTTATCTCTCTGCTAATAGTACTACGATGTCTGCCTAATCTTCTTGCAATCTGTGCCGGAGACAAACCTTCTTCCAGTAATGCTTTAATTTTGCCTCTGTCAAATTCTGATAAGTGTTTAAAAGTACGTGCGGATGTGTTACTCTTGTTAGTAAGAGCCATAGCGATTACCTCCGTATGTATTTGTTCGGCACTAATATCATACTAGGTTTCTCGCTGTGGTTCTACTTTTTATATCCTGTTGCATTTCATTTTACAATGAACCTTAAGCCTTGAGTAATAAAAACCTGTTGACAATTATCAACCAGGACAACATCAATCCCGGGAAACTGAGCCAGGTATCTAAGTCCCTTTTCCATGCCCGCCACAAATATTGCAGTTGATAACGCATCAGCAATCATAGCACTGTCTGCAACCACGGTAATGCTTATCAGTCCCGATTCTGCAGGATATCCTGTGGTTGGATCCAGAATGTGATGCCGCCGCTTACCCGCCCTATCAATAAAATATCGCTCATAGTCACCGGAGGTGACTACTGCTTTGCCGGTTACCTTTACTGCTCCGATTAGGCAGCTATAGTGTCTGGGGTGCCTGATGCCCACACTCCATGAAGAACCGTCAAGTTTATTTCCAAGCGTGGATACATTTCCCCCAATGTTTATGAAAGCTGAAACTACACCGTACTTTTGAAGTGTTTTTATTAAGCAGTCACTGACATAGCCTTTTCCTGCATGTTGATTGATCATACTAACCTCGCTGTTCGGCATGAAGCGGCTTAATATGTTTTCCAGCCGCATAAGTACCGTTTTAGCTTCGCTAACTGCCAGTGCTGCTTTTTCACCAAATGCTTTGTATGTAATTTCAGTATTCATACAAAATCTGTCAGACTCGATAACCGTGGTTTGCCGTATGGGTTATCCTCCTTTGATTCAGGTGTTGAATGAATATTGTCGCATTCATTCATATTTTACTCAACCTGCCACCGATAGTCAGCAGGTTTTTCGGAAATGCAATACCATAAAAAAAGACTTGCGTATATTCCCGCGCAATTTTCAGAGATTCTTTTACCTATGATAAGTACTTTTTTAGAAATTCAAGCTGATCAAGAATAACAAGGCATCAATAAATGGTAGATTCTCTGATGCTTTATTAGTCGGTGTAAGCATTGTGTCAGGGAACCATCCCCTGTCACATAGTCCCTTGACACATAGATAGTTTAGCCAACATCTGGCCGCTAAAACAGTCCGCTCTCTCTTTTGCATTTCTCAAATTTTTCTTCTCCGATATGGCAGTATCCATTCGGATTTTTGTCCAGGTATTTCTGATGATATTCTTCGGCAGTATAGTAATTATTAAGCGGCATTATCTCAATTAAGACCGGTTTGTCATAATGCTTTTGAAGCTCCTTAAGGGAATTTTCTATAACCTCTTTGTCCCAGTCATTTACATAATATATGCCTGTCCTGTACTGGGTCCCTATATCGTTGCCTTGTCTATTTTTCGCCAATGGATCAATTGCTTCATAATAAAGATTCAGAATGGTTTCCAGGCTCACCTCATCCGGTTTATATAAAACTTTTACTGTTTCGGCATGACCTGTGTTTGTATGGCATACCTCCTCATAAGTGGGATTTTCCGTATTTCCATTTGCATAACCCACCTCTGTGCTTACGACGCCTTTGATTAAAGACAGATATTTCTCGGCTCCCCAAAAACAGCCTCCCGCCAGGTAAATTTCTTTTATGCTTTCGTTGCTTCTTTTTTCAGAGCCCACTACTATTATCTCCTTCCTTTTCCCTTTGTTTTTCTATATTTTAATATCGTATTACAGCTATGGAAGTGTATCAACCGCAAGAACCGTCCCTCTGGTTACCCCTGGTTATTATGCATAACAAAAATATCATGTTTTTGACACCGGTAAGCTTAACTCAGATTATTTATATGCACATCCATTTGAGGATATGGAATGGAGAGGCCCTCTTCGTCAAAGCGCTGTTTAACTTTTTCAATTACATCAAAATGTACTGCCCAATAATCCGCAGCCTTGACCCATACTCTGACCGTGTATATGACGGCACTGTCCCCGTGCTCTGACATTCGGACAAATGGTTCGGGCTCTTTAAGTGTCTTAGGATGATTTGCCACTATATCGGTTAATACGCGGACAACCTTTGCGGGGTCTGCCTCATATCCTGCACCGAATTGGAAATCTACCCGCCGCGTATCTTTTTCAGAATAGTTTGTAATGCTTGCATTAGAAAGGCTTCCATTCGGTATATGGATCACCTTGTTGTCAACGGTTACAAGATCGGTGTACAAAACCTGAATTGCCTCGACTGTTCCGCTATAGCCGTTGGCTTCAATATAATCGCCAACCTTAAACGGCTTTGTAGCAAGTATAAGAACACCGCCGGCAAAATTGGATAATGACCCTTGAAAAGCCAGACCGACAGCAAGGCCTGCGGCGCCAAATAAAGCAACAAATGACGTTGTTTCTATTCCGAGAATACTAATGACTGCCACTATTAATAAGATTTTTAGTATACAGCTTATTACCGACTTAATGAAAGGCTTTAACGTTGCGTCTAATTCCTTTTTATCAATAATTCTTCCAACTTTTTTTGTAATCCACCTAATAATCAGTAATCCGACTATAAGGACAACAATTGCAAATACGATGCTTTTAATTACCGGCAAAGCAAGGCTTAAAAGATTTTCCATGATTAAATCCTCCTAATTGATTATTACTTGTTATTATACCATGCTAATGCGAAAAACGCCGTATTAGCTCTTTCTTGATACGGGTCAAAAGCTTTTATTAACAAATTAATTTTTCATAGCCTCAAACCGTTGAAACAATATCGCCATTGGTCAAGTGAAACCGCACCTGCCTGTAGCTATAATTGTCTTTGGTAAATCGCAGAACCAAGAACCGCCCCTTGGTTCTGATTGGGGTAGCCTATCTCTAATCCTAATACCGGGAAGGTCAGTTTAGGCAGCTTAAGGATCTCACAAATTAGGGTAATAAAACAATTACTCAATTTTTCTTTTTAGAATCTAGGAATCAAGGGATTGAAAATTGTGACTATACATCAACCCCGTCTCCTTGTCAGACTTATACTCCAGGATTTCTCCCGGCTGACAGTTTAGTTCCTTACATATGGCGTCTAGCGTTGAAAAGCGGATTGCTTTTATCTTTCCTGTTTTAATATTTGACAGGCTGACTATACTAATGCCGACTCTGTCAGCTAGTTCTTTTAACTGCATTTTTCGATCCGCCAGTACTCTATCCAACCTAAGAATAATGGCCATATTATCTCTCCCCCTTACAGTGTGACATCGTATTCTTCCTGCAGGTAGGAACCGTAGCGGAAGATGCCGGAAAGGATAAGCATCAGCAATCCGGCTGCAATCATTATCGAGTTCGCTGAATAATTTACCGTCAAAACCTCTGTTAGCCCCATGGCATGAATGATTACATCAGCGGTGCTGGCCTGTGCGGTACCAACGAAAAAGGAACCCACAAGAAAAACTATTCCTATGGAGGAAATACGGCGTGCATTATTGCTTTGAAACGGTTCTCCATTCTCAATTGCTTTTAAAACGCCACTGAGGAAAAAAGAAATAGCCCCGTATACAACCGCAAAAATTACAATGGAGAAAAGTATCTTTACAAGGATAGCACTTGCTTGTTCAGGATTCACTGCACCTGCAGCAAGAGCCAGATTATAGCGGATCACCCCGTCGATATAACACATCATTATTAAAAATGAAACTCATGCCAAATAATCTTTATGCTTAAACCAATCAGTCGATGATACTTTACAACTCTTTTCAAATAGTTTTAGTACAATCATTCATACTTGGCCATACACTCATACCCTATGACATCAAACTCATGATTACACTTATTACCGAATAATGTGTATGATGTCTTTACGCGGTGAAGCCAGTTTGTTTTCTTCGGATGCATGACCCATAACGACCGCTCCATATACAATATGGGTTTCCGGAATATCCAAGTCATTCAAGAGATCGCGAATTAAGGGCATATGAGAAAGACTAGGAAATCTGCATTCTCATCTTGCGCTTTTTCAATTAGGCTCACAATATAAGGATGGGTTTCCGGCACAACCGGAATAGATAAAAGGGTTTTTCGGATAGCCTCATTTACCTTATTAAGTGTATCAGCATTCTGTATAGCAGTAAATTTCCAGTTCTGCATTCCCATTGCATTAGGAGCATAGCTTCCTGCAATGAGAATGATATTTAGAGCCTCCTCAGATATTTGATTCTCTCTGAAAGTATGTATTTCTTCTTGTTAATATATTTTCTATTATGTTATTCATTGTCAGTCTCCTTCTTAGAAAAATCTTTCTTGCAAACCAAGGGTCAACCATGGGGACGGTTCCTGCGGTTTGGCATTACCGCCTGCAGGATACTCATGCCGTCGGTAACAATTATTACGTTAAGGTAGAGCCTTTGGTTTTTTTGGATGTGTCGTATCCTAATTCATAGTATTGATTATTGTTGAACTCAAAATTCTTAATTACTTCAAGTCCAAGCTTTTTGACATGGGCATTGTAAGACCTGGGGTTTATGTGATTGATAAAAGTTATTAGAATGGGATATCTTTCTTTCATCTGGATTCTTGATAATTCGAAAACATTCGGAAGAACCTCAGAGCCGCGATAATCTTTGTCAATGCAAATTGGACCGTACTGATAGGAATTGTCCATAGAAAGAGTTTGGCCCAGATACTTTATATTGGGCAAGTCCTTTATCATGTGCTGAAACAGCGGCCATTGTTCCCAGTATTGCCAGGATGCAGCCATAGCATACGCCACAACCTTTCCTGCATCACAGGCTACGGCAAGTCCGTTTTCCATTTCGATAAGGTCCTTAAACTGTTCCTTGGTAAATAGGGTTGTAACAAATCCATCCGGTTTGTCCTCTTCGTTTATAGTTGATACATGAAATTTTTGCTGTAATTTTGCAACACCCGGTATATCCTCCAACGTTGCGTTTCTATACTGCATAAAATCCCTCCTTGACACAGGGGGCCGGTTCTTGTATGCCATACCCTTCTTACCACAGCAAAGCTGACCCCTGTTAATCTTTCTATTTGCCTTATTGAAAGTCCTCTGGCTCCTAACTCCTAAAATAATTCTAATTTTTACCTTTTTAGGATACCCAATTTGTGCAATCTCCTCTGCTCCGGTTTAGATTATCATAACCCGGAGGTGTTTTCAACACGGAAGAACCGTCCCCTTGTGCCTCCCTTGTGCCCTTGTGCTCCCCTTGTGCTTCTCTTGTGCTACCTACCTTTCTCCAGCTTTTTATACCCAATAAAGATCAATATGATACATATTACCAGTCCAACCATTGCCGGAACGAGAACCGACTTTCCTGATTCGCCTCCCCAAACTACGCTCCAGCTTATTTTTGCCAGTGCTATAAAAACCATTACAGCCGTTCCAACCAATAAGCTTCGTTTCCAGAATGCTGCGCCAAGCGCCGAGAGTGATACAGGTATCAGGAGTGCTATCAGCACCTTAGACAATCCCCAGCCATCTGTAAGATACTCCTTCTCCATTTCCAGAAATTCCGCCACTTGATCGCTAACCACATCAGGCTTAGGAAACCAAAACATACTGGTAAAGACCATAAACATAGTTCCCATAATCCCGGCCCAGCTTCTCTTATACGCAAAATAGCAGAACGGAATAATAAACAAGGGCCTTATATACCAGCTAAGCTGGTTTTGATGTCGCTCAAATACCCAGTCAAAGAAACCTTTGTTTGTCATGGCTAAAATAATCAACAATACTGTTAGGATAAAAAACAAGAACCCCAGCTGTTTATCATATTTCTTTACAGTTGAAAATCTCATGCTATCATCTCCCGTTTTATTTTCTCCCTATACCATTTTAAAAATAGTCCACTTTTCTTTTGCAAACATAATGCTCAATTTGTGATATTTGGGAAACAGTTTATCGAATTCAGTTCCCAGTCGCGCTTGAAGCTTGAACCTTTGTCAATATAAATAGAATAACACTTGATTTGAGTTTTCATAAATATGGACCCAGAAGCTTCGAAATGGAAACTGATCTGAAAAATATGATTCAATACTAGTTTTATAACTACCGTTTAATACGTTTTCAATATAGATATCGGGCCATTGTTCCAAATATCGTCGCTCCCCTTTCGAAAAGGTTTTATCCGGTAGGGCCAAATGCAAAATAAGCATGGCAAGTATAAATAAAAATGGAAACATAGAAACTATATTCTTAAAAATAGCACAGCTTTTTTTATTATTTATTCGCATATCAATCCTCCAGGCTAAAATCTAAAATATATAAATGGGTTGTAGGTTGAACCAACCATATATGCCGTGAAAAAAAACATTAGTACACAATAGTACACGGTTACTGCCCCCCTGTAAATATTGCAGTGGATTCTTTTAAACAATAATGCCAGTTCCTTCGGCCAAGGTGAAGCGGCAATGATACAAACAATATAAAGAGCGGCATAAGCTTTTAGCTTCACAATTGACCGGGTTTCGATAAGGGCATTGCCTCCTACTCCAAACATAGCCCGCAGAAAACTAATCATATCAGGCAGGTTGGTAAATTCAAAAAATACCCAGCCTATTACAACAAACAGCAATAGATATATGTGACGGACAACCTTTGGCCATCGTGTCATGCTTTTTTGCAAAAACAATTTCTCTGCTAATATTAAAGTTCCAAAATATAGCCCCCATAAAACAAAATTCCAGTTTGCACCATGCCAGAGCCCTGTGAGGAACCATACTAAAAATAAGTTTCGTATCAGTTTCCACTTACCGACACGGTTTCCGCCGAGAGGAATATATACATATTCCTTAAACCATGACCCCAGGGATATATGCCATCTCCGCCAAAACTCCGAGATGCTTTGCGAAACATATGGATACCGGAAGTTTTCCTTGAATCGAAATCCAAACATTTTTCCCAATCCGATAGCCATATCCGAATACCCGCTAAAATCGAAATAAATCTGCAATGAAAAAGCAATAATTCCTGCCCAAGCCATGAATACTGAAATTTCTGCAGCGGGCATGGCTTTTACTTCGGACCACAACAGGCCTATATTGTTGGCAAGAAGCACTTTTTTCGCCAGGCCGCCCAGGAAGCGCCGCATGCCGGAGATAAAATTATTTATGGTCTGTTCCCTGTCAGGTAGCTGTGATTCAACGTCTGTATAGTTCACAATAGGGCCGGCCACCAACTGCGGGAACATAGAAATATAAAGAGCACAAAGAATAAGGCTTTTCTGCGACCTAATTTCTCCCCTGTATACATCAATCACATAGGATAGTATTTGAAATGTGTAAAAGGAAATTCCTATAGGAAGCGCCGGTGCTGCCGCATTCAAATTCCATCCGCCAATGGATGCTATTGTACCTACGATCATGCCCAAGTATTTAAAATAAGCAAGACAACCTAAATTTAACACCAGGCTTATTATTAAATAAAGCTTCTTTTTCTGTCTTCCGGCATCATCTTTACCTATGAGAACACCTATACAGTAATTAAGCATTATGGAACCGCACATCAATAACACATAAACAGGTTCTCCCCATGCATAGAAAAACAGGCTTGCAGTAAGAAGGACAATATTCTTGAAGCGCTTCCCTAACGAATAGTATAAAATTACAGTGACCGGCAAAAAAGCAAATGTGAAAACCAGGCTACTGAAAACCATATTACCTCCTCCGTTACATTAATTCAGAAAGCTTCTCCAGCCACAGTTGATAAAATTCTTTTTTAAAATGAACGCCATCTTCAGCATATAAATCCGGGTTCTCCTTTACCAAGGCCCCTATGTCTACATAGCTGCCCGACAATTTATCCGCCAATTCCCTCAACACCTGGTTGTATTCCTCTATTCTTTCATAGCGGGATTCTTCTTTTAAGGCATCCTCTGTTACAGGAGTAATAGACTGGAGATATATTTTGCTGGCAGGTAGTTCTTCTTTTATCTTGTTAACCAGTTTGGTTAAGTCATTTCTAAATAATTCTTTTGGTTCATCCACAGGCATGAGGATATCTATTGATCCCAGCATGATAAAGATATTATCAGGTTGCTTTTGGACCAAATCACCAATATCATCATAGGTGAACCCTGCTGTAGCGCCTGCCCCGGCTATTACGGATTCTTCTGGTAGAATTTCATTAATAGCAAAGCCTTCTATAATTGAATCTCCGATAAATACACTGTTTTCAAACTTAAGCTTTACATCCTCTTCTACTGTTTTATCTCCACAGGCGGTTATGCCAACCAGCAGAATTGCTATCAGGAAACTAATAATTAATTTTTTCATGTGAAGTACCTCTTTTCTTTGTTTGATACATAAATATTACAGCAGCAAAGTGCAGAACAGGTGCAGATGAGATAAATTTTGGAATTGGTTTTGTTCTAATTTTTTACAAAATAAAAGCCATGAATGATTCTTCATAGCTTTTTCATAGAAAAATATGACCAATGATTTATGGCTGTACCGGCAGTGAAAAGAAAAAGCGGACGCCATCTTTGGTATTTTCCACACCATAGATTGCATGATGAAGTTCCAGTATTTCCTTGGATATGGAAAGCCCAAGGCCAGTACCTGCTTTGGATGTCCATGCCTCTACACGGTAGAATTGGTCCCATATCTTTTCCCTGTCTTCCTCTGATATGGGATTCCCCTGATTTTCCACACTGATTTCTGCTGTTGGTCCATTGCATATTACAGAAATCACCATTTCATGTCCCTTTTCGGTATGCCGGATCGCATTACTCAAAAAATTGGTAATAACGCGGCTGATTAGCCCTTTGTGTCCTACCACCCTTTGAGAACAAAGGCTTAACGTAAGAGAGAGGTTTTTCTCCTGTATTTGCTCATCCAGCGACCTGCATACTTCGGTAATAGCCTTATCTATTTCAAAGGGAGCCATCTCAGGTTTATAGGTACCGGATTCAAACTTGGCAAGATCCAGCATATTAACAACCAGCAAGTCCATCCGCTTTATTTCGTCTTCCATTGCTCGAAAGTAATGTTCCCTTTTTTTAGCTGCGATTCCGTCTTTAATAATCGATAGACAGCTTTTCATGACAGCAAGGGGTGTTTTCAGCTCATGGGATACTCCCGCAATGAATTCTTTTCGTATATTTTCCAATTTTCGCTCTTTATCCAGGTCCTGTTTAAGCTGACCAATATATTCTTCCATCTGGTTTGACAGGTAATTTATATTTTGAGACAACTGGCCTATTTCGTCTGCTGAACGCACCGGCAGCTTTTCAGTAAAATCCATGTTTGCTATTTTCCCCACTATTTTGTTTATGGATATAAGAGGTTTTGCCAGCCACTTAGAAAAAATAATCGCCAAAAATATAACACACAGAAAGGTAAAGCCAAAAACATAAGGATAGAACTGCTTAATGACCGATACTGCTTCGTCTACCGGCTGAAGAGAAGTCATAGCAAAAATATACCCCGTTACTCCATTTTCCATAACAGGCTTAATAATTATTTTGTAGTCTGTAAAATTTTCTGTTGCAATAAGCTCTTCTGTGCGCTTAAGGGGTTTGGCATTATCAGCTATATAATTTAAACTTACAACGGGCTAATTACCAATAATTACAGCTTAATAGTAGGACTATATAGCAGGTATCATAATATCAGAACATCAAAGACGGAGGTCTGATATTGTGAGAAAGAAACTT